>Ga0207670_10000427_pt1 | contig 23785 bp, 17 predicted proteins | sample KBSS23HmetaG_FD_184339 | JGI IMG/M metagenome (GOLD analysis project Ga0207670, IMG submission 184339) | Switchgrass rhizosphere microbial communities from Kellogg Biological Station, Michigan, USA - KBS S2-3H metaG (SPAdes) (version 2) | ecosystem: Host-associated > Plants > Roots >... | reverse complement strand
ACGCCAGGGCGTTCGGGCTCGCGCCAAATAAATCGCCCGGATGCCACTTCAATGAAATCGTTTCGACGAGCTTGTCCGATCTCGTGCCGATCACACTGACCGTGTCGCTTCCCGCATTGGCGACGACCACGAACTGGCCGTCGGGGCTCAAGGCCAGCCCGGACGAATGCAGGCCGACGGTGATTTCACGGATCGGTTGGTTTGAAGCCAGGTCGATGATCGAGACCGAACCTTCATTGGCGATGAAGCGCACCGGATCAACGCGCACCAAAGTGCCTCGTCCGGCCGGACCGGTCACACTTTGGGCATCCGGCCGGCGGCCACCCCAGTTGCTCACGTAGGCCTTGGTTCCCAAGAGGACAACGTCGTACGGCGCCACACCGACATCGAAAAGCCGAAGCACCTTGCCTGTGCCCGCCTCCAGCTCGGCGAGCCGGTTGGATAGGTTCAGCGCGACGTAAAGCCGCTTGTCATCGCGTGAAAGCGCCAAGCCGGATGGGATTTCCTCCTTGCGCCCCGGCGCGCCGGCAGGCGGCAGCAGAATAGAGAACAAAGGGGAAACCTTGCGGGCGGGATCGACGCCGAAAACCTTGATGCTGCCTTTGACGTTGGAAAGGTAGATTCGCGTGCCATCGTGCGAGAAAACCAGGCCGGTGTAGCTGAGCTGACCTTCCTTGTCCGGCTCGAGGATGTGCGAAGAAACGATGTCGGGATTGGGTTCGTTGGCATTCTCTGAAGGGAAAGGAACCCGCTGGACAATCCCGCCAGTGACCGGATCAATGACGATCAGTTCGTGCGTCTTGCCCGAGGTTACCAGCATCGTGCCATCCGGACTGAGAGCGAGGGCTTGTGGGCGCATTCCCGGCAGCTCCACTTGAATGCCGGCCGGGGTCAACACCTGATTCATCGGCGTGATCCCGCGGTTGGCGCCCGCTGGCCCGACGGTTTCGCGGGTCGAGGCTGGAATATGCGACCGGCAGCCGGACGACATCAAAAGAATAGCGGCCGCGCCGAACACAGCCAGCGACCGCGAAATGGAATTTGTTTTGAGGCAGGACATGAAAAGGATGAACGGACGCGCGCCGCCGTTCCCGTCGCGAGCGCCGTCAAAAGCACCGGGTGAGTTCAAGAATTGTATCCGCCGACGTGAGGAGGCGGATTTCCGTGCGATAACCTCTTCCGCCTCGTTACCTCAGCGGCTACGGTCCTTGCGACGATTCTTGAACTCACCCTGGTTAGAATCCCAATTTCGCGAGTTCGTTTTGCAACTCCGTCTGGAACTCCTGGAGATCGCCCGCCGGTGGTTTGTATCCCTGCTTTTTCGGCGCAAGACCGAGTCGCCCGAACTGGTCGAGATACCAGGCAGCGCTGTTGCCGTCACTGAACGTTACGCTGCCGCTGACCACGGCACCGGGCCGGGCAATCTGATCCACCTTCACGTTCACCTTTCCTGCGGCTGGACCGGCCAATTCTCCTTCAGACGGCGATTCTCTAGTTTCGCCACTTGATCCCGCTCCTGGAACATTGGCGGGCGTGTCCGCCGGCTTGCCGGACAACTCTACCTGCTTCGGGCGTTCGGTGTCCTTCGGCATCAATTTGAGGTCGTCCACCAGCAGGCGGGCCTCCATATAAGTCAGGCGCAAACCGAGTTCCTCACTCAGGAGTTTTTGGATGTCGGAAAGCTTCAAGCCCTGAGCGATCCAGTCCGTGACCTTCTTTTTTTGTGCGTCGTCCAGATTCATAGTTCGTCCCTATTCGGAGGGATTGGCGGCGTTGATTCAACTCATTTTTCACACCTAATAGGCCAGTCACAGAGTGCCACGCGACCCGGTGCATCCAGGAGTTGTCGGTTTGTGGGAGCGCGGCCTTCAGGCCGCTTCAGCGTGAATTAGCCGAGAAGGTTGGAAATCAGGGAGAGCTGTCAAACGAGCGACAGTGAAGCGGCGCAAACGCCGCGCTCCGATGCCGACCGGGAATGAAGTTGCATTGTTGCAGCGGTGCCCCAACATCCCAAAAGTTGCGCTCATGGCCACCAAGTTGAACCTGACCATCTCGTTTCGGCCGAAGCTGGTAGAGTGTCTCAAGGATTATTCCCGCGCGGACTTCTTCTCCGATCTGACCGCCGGATTGACGGTGGGCATCGTCGCCTTGCCGCTGGCCATGGCCTTTGGCATCGCCTCCGGGGTCAAGCCCGAGGCGGGCATTTTCACGGCCATCATTGCCGGCTTTCTCATCTCAGCGTTGGGTGGGTCGCGTGTCCAAATCGGCGGGCCGACGGGCGCCTTTGTCGTGATCGTTTATGGCATCATTGCCAAATACGGCCTGGAGAACCTGCTCATCTGCACGGTGCTGGCGGGGTTGATTTTGGTGGTGATGGGGTTCACGCGGATGGGCGCCATGATCAAGTTCATCCCCTACCCGGTCACGATGGGGTTCACCTGCGGCATCGCGGTATTGATCTTCAGCACGCAAATCAAGGATTTCCTCGGACTCAAGCTGGAGACCGTGCCGGCGGACTTTGTGGAGAAGATGAAGGCCCTCGGGGAAAACCTCGGGACCGCGCAATGGCCCGCTGCCGCCCTCGCCCTCGGTTCGGTGTTGATCATCCGTTTCTGGCCGAAGCGGCTGGCTCGCCACGTGCCCGGGTCCATCATCGCGGTGGTTTTGGGAACAATGTTGGTGAGGATCTTCCAGTTCCCGGTCGAGACGATAGGGACCCGGTTTGGGGGAATTCCCCAGGGCCTGCCCGGACTTCACCTGCCGTCCTTTTCCTGGGCGAACTTGCAACACTTGTTCCAGCCGGCGGTCACCATCGCACTGCTTGCTGCCATCGAATCGTTGCTTTCAGCGGTCGTCGCGGACGGAATGACAGACGACCGGCACGACTCCAATCAGGAACTCATCGCCCAGGGCATCGCCAACATCGCCAGCCCGCTGTTTGGAGGCATTCCGGCCACAGGCGCGATCGCGAGGACCGCAACCAACATCCGCAGTGGCGCCCGCACACCCGTCGCGGGAATTACCCACGCCCTGACGCTGCTGGTGATCATCCTGGCCGCGGCGCCACTGGCGAAGTTCATCCCGCTGGCAACCTTGAGCGCGGTGCTGATGGTGGTGGCATACAACATGGGCGAATGGCACCACTTCACGCGTCTGGGGAAGTGGCCGAGGAGCGATTCCGCGATTTTTCTCGCCACGTTCGCCCTGACCGTCCTCACCGACCTGACGGTGGCGGTCCAGGTTGGCATGGTGCTCGCCGCGGTGCTCTTCATCAAACGCATTTCTGAGACGACCCAGATCACCGCGGTGGACGAATCCACCGAAACCGAGGGCCCGCACCATTCGCTCATCGGCAAAAAGATTCCCGATGGCGTGATGGTGTATCGGGTATTCGGCGCCTTTTTTTTCGGCGCGGTGGATAAACTGGAGACCGCCCTCAAACGTGCCGGCCAGGAGCCGGATGTGCTGATCCTGCGAATGCGCAAGGTGCTGGCGATGGACGCCACCGGTCTCAATGCCCTCGAAGACCTCCACGAAAAACTCCGCGCCAAAAGTAAACACCTGATCTTGAGCGGCCCGCACGCTCAACCGCTCTTTGCCATGGACCGCGCGGGTTTTCTGGACCAATTGGGCCGCGAAAATGTTTGCGCCCACATTGACGCCGCTCTCGGTCGAGCAGCCGAGATTCTGGCCCAAAAGCCGGCGAAAGAAGGAGTAGGCGGACCTTTAGACCCGACAGACAGGAATGACAGTTCCGCCGTGGCCAAAAGGTAACCGAGCAGGTGCTCTCTCGAGCCAAATGATAGAGTTGCCATGAACGGGAAAATGTAGAACATCTTCAAGTCGCTTCAAGCAACCAAAACAAACGCACCTATGAAAACTCTCCAAACTGCTGTGCTGATCGGATTGACAGCCGTGGCGACCTCCACGGCTTGGGCTGAAGACAGTGACTCCGCAAAAAAAGACATGGCCCAACTCCAAGGCGAATGGGCCATGGTGTCCGGGTCCGCTGACGGGAATGCCATGCCCGACGCTATGCGGGAGACCGCCAGGCGCGTTTGCAAAGGAGACGAGACCACGGTAACCATCGGTGCACAGCTCCTCCTGAAAGCGAAGTTCACGATCGACCCGTCCAGGAAACCTAAAACCATTGATTACCAGATGATCGAAGGTCCGACTAAAGGGAAAAAGCAGCTTGGAATATATGAACTGACAGGGGACACGGCGAAGTTCTGTTTCGGATCGCCCGGCGCGGAGCGCCCGACGGATTTCACCAGCAAACCCGGCGACGGGCGCACCTTGTCTGAGTGGAAGCGGAAGAAAACATCTGAGCCGGCGCAGAAATGAGCGCCGAATTCCAATCCGCTTTCGAGAGATTGCGTGGAATCCTTGAGAAACATTCCGCCGGGCTCACGGTGAAAGCCGTTGCCCCCGAGCATTTTTCCTTGGAAGCCTGCGCTGGTCCCGCCGCGGTGAAAGCGTGGGGTGGCAAGGTGAAGAAGCCGACGATACCCGTCGCCTGGGTTCAGATTGGCAAAGCGTATGTAAGCTATCATCTCATGGGACTTTACGGCAACACCCGGTTGGGCGACGGTATGTCAAAGGAGTTGAGGGCCCGCATGCAAGGCAAGACGTGTTTCAACTTCAAAGTGGTCGATGAAAAACTCTTTGAGGAATTGGACAAGGTAACGGCGCAGTCGATTGCGGCCTTCAGAAAGGCGGGATACATATCTGACCAGGAATCCTCCTAACTGGGCGATGAGCCTGCGTGCCTGCCTTGAGCATCATCCAATAGGGGTCAGTCCCAAACATTGACACAATCTTTCCGAGAAGCCTGAAAACGGCTGCCCAGCATCGACAGGATAGCTCCTGTTTCGACGCGCACCCCGGATTCGCTGTCGCGTTGCGAACAGGTAGCTGCTATGACTCGCCCAATGAATTCGCTGTCGATCCTGGCATTCCTCATTTCAATCGCGGCGTTGGCCCGCGCAGAAACCTACGACCTGCTCATTCGCGGCGGACGGGTCGTCGATGGCACCGGAAGTCCCGCCTGCTTCGCGGATGTGGCGGTCAAGGACGGACGGATCACCGCGATCGGAAAGCTGAACGGCGCGGCGACGACAACTCTCGATGCGCAAGGATTGATCGTGGCGCCCGGCTTCATCGACGTGCATACGCATGCAGAGGACATTGCCGACCTTCCGTTGGCTGAAAACTTCTTGTGTATGGGTGTGACCACGCTCGTGCTCGGCAATTGCGGCGGATCGACCCTGAACGTGGCTGAGTTTTTCAAAAAGCTCGAAGCCATGAGAATCTCACCGAACGTGGCCTCTTTGATCGGGCACAACACAGTCCGGTCGCACGCCATGGGCGGCGCGTTCAACCGTCCACCGACCGACGAGGAGTTGTCCCGCATGAAAGGGTTGGTGGAACAGGGAATGAAGGACGGCGCGCTGGGCCTGTCCACCGGGCTCATTTATCTCCCAGGCACATTCGCCAGGACCGACGAGATCATCGAACTGGCGAAGGTCGCTGCCGCTTACGACGGCATGTATGTCAGCCATATGCGAGACGAGGGACTCGACATCCAGGAGTCGCTGGGCGAGTTATTCCGGATTGCCCGTGAAGGGCACCTTCGCGCCCATGTGTCGCACATCAAGCTTTCAGGCAAACCTTCCTGGGGGCGCGCCACAAAAGTCATCGACTTGATCGAGAAGGCGCGGGGCGATGGCCTCGATATCACCCAGGACCAATACGCCTACACCGCCTCCAGCACAGGCATCAGCCAGCTCATTCCGGAAACCGCGCGGGAAGGCGGCAAATTCCGCGAACGAATCAACGATCCAGCGCAGAAAGAGCAAATCGTCCGGGAGATGAAAGCGAAGTTGAAGCGCGGCCTGCGGGAGAGTTACGCATACGCAACCATCGCCGACTATTCCAAGGACCCTTCGCTCGACGGAAAGAACATTGTCGAAGCCGCCCAACTTAAGCGCGGCTCGGACTCGCTCGACGACCAGATCGAGCTGATCCTGGAAATCCAGGCAAACGGCGGTGCCTCGGGAGTGTTCTTCGGCATCGACGAGGGCGACCTGCGATTGTTCATGCAACACCCAAACACCATGTTCGCATCCGACAGCGGTGTCAGAAAGTTTCAGGAAGGCGTCCCCCATCCGCGCGGTTACGGCAACAACGCCCGTGTCCTGGCGAAGTACGTCCGCGAATTGAAACTGCTGCGCCTGGAAGAGGCGATCCGCCGGATGACGTCGCTGCCAGCCACGACATTTCACATTCAGGACCGGGGCCAATTACGGGAAGGCAACCGGGCCGATCTGGTTGTTTTCAACCCAGCGACTGTGCAGGACAATGCGACCTTCAGCGACCCTCATCATTACGCCACCGGATTCGCCGCCGTGATCGTGAATGGTGTTATCGTGGTGAAGGACGACACGCACACCGGAGCACAGCCAGGTATGATCGTGCGCCGAAAGACAACTGAAAGCACGAACAGTCGGTGAAATGGCTTCCCATGCGGAAGTGAAACGCGTGTCGGCTGCGTGAAGACCGCGGCGGCCTCCGTCCGGGCACCGATTCCCCTCGCTCGGGTTCAGTGTTTTCTTTCCTTGATTTCCTTTGCTTCCGGCATTTGTCTCAAGACCTGAGCTCGAAACTGTAACTGAAAACCATGGCCTACAAAGATGTCACTCCTCCGTCCGGTGGCAAAATCACCGTTCAAAACGGCAAACTAACCGTTCCGGACAACCCGATCCTGCCTTTTATCCGCGGTGACGGCACCGGTTCGGATATCTGGGCCGCCAGCCAGCGCGTGTTCGACGCCGCGGTCCAGAAAGCCTACGCCGGCAAACGCAAGGCCGCCTGGTTCGAAGTATTCGCCGGCGAAACCGCCTTCAAGAAGTTCAACAACTGGCTGCCCGACGACACCGTCGAAGCGTTCAAGGAATTTCTCGTCGGCATCAAAGGCCCGCTCACCACGCCGGTCGGCGGTGGCATCCGTTCGTTGAACGTTGCGCTCCGCCAGATGCTCGACCTCTACGTCTGCCTCCGGCCGGTTCAATACTTCACCGGCGTCCCGTCGCCCGTGAAGCATCCGGAAAAGGTGAACATGATCATCTTCCGCGAAAACACCGAGGACATCTACGCCGGAATCGAATACGCCGGCGGCACACCCGAGGCGCAGAAAGCTTTGGATTTCATCGCCAAAGAGTTTCCCAAGGACTTCAACAAAATCCGCTTTGGCACGAAGGAGAAGGCGGAAGAGTTTTGGAAAGCGGTCGGCGCGAAGGATTTTCCTTCAGATGTCGCTGTGGGCATCGGCATCAAGCCGGTGAGCTACAGCGGCAGCGTGCGACTGATCCACAGCGCCATTGGTTACGCGATCAAGTTCAAGCGCAGGAGTGTGACGCTCGTGCACAAGGGCAACATCATGAAGTTCACCGAAGGCGCGTTTCGCGACTGGGGCTATCAGGTTGCCAAACAATATTTCGGCGCCGTGGAACTGGACGGCGGGCCATGGTGCAAGATTCCCGATGGCAAACCCGGCGCGGGCATCGTCATCAAAGACGCGATCGCGGACATCACCCTCCAGCAGGTCCTCACCCGGCCGGAAGATTTTGATGTCATCGCGACACTGAACCTGAATGGCGATTATCTGAGCGACGCGCTCGCCGCGCAGGTCGGCGGCATCGGCATCGCGCCCGGCGGCAACATCAATTACATCTCCGGCCACGCGATTTTCGAAGCGACGCACGGCACCGCGCCGAAATACGCGAACCAGGACAAGGTCAACCCTGGCAGCGTCGTGCTGAGCGGCGAAATGATGTTCCGTTATCTGGGCTGGATTGAAGTGGCGGACCTCATCCTCAAGGGCCTCAACGGCGCGATCGGATCGAAACGAGTCACCTACGACTTCGCCCGGCAGATGCAGGGCGCAACCGAGATCAAATGCTCGGAGTTTGGTGATAATATCATCGCGCACATGTGATAATCAGTCCTAGTCCCTCACCGCCGTCATGCCCAGTTGCGCGATGCGCTCGATCAATTGCGGGTAGGCCAGGTCTGCCTGAATCGCGGACTGCGCGAAATCCTCGTCGCGGGCCAGGACGGGATTCGGATTCGCCTCAATGAAGACAATCTGGTTATCCGCGGTTAACCGCAGGTCGAGCCGCCCGTAGCCATCAATGGCGAGGAGTCGATAGATTTTTTTGCAGGCCTGCTCGATTCGGCGGACGAGGGCCGGGTCGAGCTCACGCGCGAACTCGTTCTGAATGCCCCAGCGCTTGCGGTATTCCTCGTCCCACTTGGCTTTGTAGGTGGCGATCTTCGGCTCGTCCGGCGGCACTTCCTTGAACACCAGTTCCCGGAGCGGAAAGACCTGGAGCCGGTGATTGCCGAGCACGCTGACATACAGTTCCCGGCCTTCGATGTACTCCTCGGCGATGACATCGTTGTCGTATTTCTCGTGGATGAACGCGACGCGTTCCTTGAATTGATCGTCGTTCTCGACGAATGAGGCCTGAGCGATGCCCAGGGATGCCTCTTCCTTAAGCGGCTTGACCAGAATCGGAAAGGCCAGCCGCTTCGGCCGCATGACCCGCTTTCCCCGCGGTATCACCGCGAAGTCGGGCACCCGTATGCGATGGTAGCCCAGGATTTTCTTCGAGATCCCCTTGTGCTTGCAAAGCGTCAGACCGGTCGAACCGCAGCCGGTGAACGGCACGTCGTGCAGTTCGAGAAACGAAACGATGTTCTGGTCGAAAGCACGGTTGTTTTTGAACTGGTCGGCCAGGTTGAATATGAGTTCGGGTTGAAAGCTCTGGAATTTCTGCCGGATGAGATCGGTATCATCGAAAATAGCCAGGTGCTCGGCGGCACAGCCCAGTTCCTGCAGCGCCTCCAGCACGTTGGCTTCGGTCTTCCAATCTTCCGTCTTCAGCTCATGGCTGAGGTCCTGATCGACGGTCGTCGGACGTATCGCGTCGAACAAAGCAAGGACTTTCAGTTTCTTCTTCACGCGATCGATTCGCAGCGCGGACTACTTTGAGCGTTTGAACTTTCCGGTGAACAGGTAATTCATGACCAGCGTCGTGACGTAGGCTGCCACTTGCAGATGGACGATCGTGTCGGCCGGTTTAACGTAAAGGTCGAGCTGGCCGCAACGGTCGATCAGGCGGTTCAGGAGTTTGTTCACGCGATACTTCTTCTCGTTCGTCCATTCGCAGCTCGAATTCATGATCTGCCGCCTGTGTTTGCGCAGAAACTCGGACGCCCGCTGGTGTTCGGCGGCGTCGGGGCCCGCAGCGAAGAGCTTTCGAAGATCCTGGTCGTAAAAATCCGGATACGAATCCTCATAGTGCTTGCGCTTCCGAGCGTAGTAGGTCTTCAATTTGACGTTAAGGCAGTCGTAGTCGGCGACGCGGAATCTGGGTTGATAAACCGGCGGCTCGCCGGCAATGGAGCGCATCAATTCATCCACGCACTCGAGTTTTTGCATCGCCTTCCAGCCCTGGTAGCGCTCGCGCCAGTCCAGGCCTGGCGTCAACCAGACCGCGAACGTCTCCGCAAAATCCTCATCCGGATGGCTCTGGGCATACCAATCATCCAGGTGCACGACATACGAACGGCTATAAGGTCTGGGACGGTAGAACTCGGTTTCTTCCGTGGATGCCAGGCCGAAGGTCTGCTGCCACTTCTTCTTTTTGTAAAGCTGGTAGGCGTAGGAATAGGCGTGCGCGGCTTCGTGGCGCATCAACCGCATGAACCAGTCTTTGGTCTCGCCTTCGACTTCCAGGACGATCTTGCGCTCCAGCCGGCGCAGCCGCTCGTGCACCAGAAAGAAGGGGACGAAAATCGCCGGGATTCCCACCGGACAAAACCACTCGTCGCCTACGTAACACGGCGGATGAAACGTGAGACCCTTCTCCGAGAGCTCGTCATAGAGTTGCCTGACCAGCGGCTCCCACTCCGTCCCTTCCAAAGTCAATTCGAGTTGGCGAATCTTCTTCTCCAACAACTCGTCATCGCTGAGGTTGTGCCAATCGGCGGATTCCATTTAAGCCAGGCTATCACATTGACGAAACTTTGTCGCATATGCGACAGAGTTTCGTCATCACCTGCTGCCTCGAGAAATGAATCGGGTCCCGAACGTTTCCACCACGGCTTGCGCAAGTCGGGCAGCGTGCGGCTTATCGGAATGAATGCAGAGCGTCTGGGGCCGCAGGGCGATGCGTTTTCCGGACGCGGCGATTATTTCGCCTTCGTCCAACAATCGGCGAACACGTTCGAGGACCCGATCGGTCTGTGTCAGCAATGCATTCGGCGCCGTACGCGGCACAAGTGTTCCGTCATCACGGTAGCCGCGGTCGCCAAAGGCCTCTTCCCACACGCCCAATCCGGCATGGCGCGCGACGCGCGCAACACGTCCGCCGGCGCGCGCGTAGATTTTCGCGCGCGGCCAGAACCGTTTGACCATGGCGACGTAGCGTTTGGCCAGGGCTTCGTTTTCTTCACTGGCGTGATACAGAGCGCCATGCAGTTTAATGTGATGGAGGCGGACGCCGTTGGCCCTGGCGACGCACTCCAACGCGCCGACCTGTTGCAACAACAACAGTTCGAGTTGCCCGGGTGCGACTTGCAGCGGGCCGCGCCCAAAATCACCGCGGCTCCACGGACCCGGATGGGCTCCCAGCCAAACGCCATATAGCCTGGCGAGCCGGACACAGAGTTCCATGGTCTGCAAGTCGCCGGCGTGTCCGCCGCAAGCGACGTTGGCCGAGGTGACCCGACGCATAAGGGCCCGGGTGCGCGCCAGGGGCTCGCCTTCGCCCAGATCGCAGTTGAGATCCAGTTTCACGAGAGGAGTTGGAAGCGCACCTTAACTCCGGGCCGACACTGGGATAGCCAGGACACATCGGCGGTATCAAGCACACCCAGTTTGGGATAACCGCCCACGGTCGGCCCGTCCCGCATCGTCACAATCGGCTGGCCGTCCGGAGGGACTTGAATGGTGCCGACCAGCACCGGCTCGCTGAGGATCTGCGCCGACGACGGTTTTAGTGCTCGACCAGTCAAGCGATAACCAACCCGGTCGCTCTGGGAACGGATGGCCCACTCCTGCGCGAAGAAAAGTTCGCGGTCGGTCTCACTGAACAAATCCCATTGCGGAGCGGGCCAGACGCGCAAGGGCGGGGGCGATTCGTAATTGCGCCGTTCGTGCCAATCCACGACGCGACCGGCAACACCGCGCGGCAAATGGAAACGCGCGCCGGTCGAGCGGCACAAAACATCGCCGCTCGCCGATGGCCGGCCCAGCCGCCCGCGCGCGTAAACGCTCGCGCTTCCGAACCAGCGCGGGCCTTCAAACCCGTTCTCGACGGCGAGGTAAACCCAAACGCCCGAGCGGCACGACGGGAACTCAAGTTCCTGGTGTTCGTGCGTTCGAACGGCGCGCCAGGTGGGCACGTTGGCGTCCGTGTCGGCGCCGGTGATCGCAATCCAAGTGTGATCCAGCGCACGCAGTTTTGCGCCTTGCAACAGAAACTCCACAACCGGGGCGTCCGGAGCATTGTCGAGCAACCGGTTTGCCCAATGCGCCGCGTGGCCGTCCATCGCGCCGCCGGGCGGCACGCCAAATCGCCGCCAGCCTGGACGACCGCGGTCCTGCAACGTTGCTCCAAAACCCGGCTCCAGAATTTCGAACACCGGCTCTCCCATTGGGCTCCATCATTTGACGCGCACGAACTTCACACGGTCACCCGGTTTCAAGCAGAACATCCCTTCGTCCGGCCCCATGGGTTCGATGCGCGACGGGTCGAAAATTCTCAGCGGTGTATGGCCGATGATGTTCCAGCCGCCCGGGCCATCGACGGTGTAAATGCCAGTATGCTCACCGCCGATTCCCACCGAACCGGCTCGCACCTTTGCCCGCGGCGACGCCAGCCGCGGTGTATGCAAACGCGGATCCAAATCTCCAAGGTACGGAAAGCCGGGCGAGAACCCGAGCATATAAACGTTATAAACCGGTGCGCAGTGCAGTTCGCAAACCTGTTCGACCGCCACCGCCGCCCGCTGTGCCACGGTCTCCAAATCCTCGCCATCGTAGCGGACGGGGATTTCTTTGACGGGCGCGGTCTGCCATCGGGTCTGGCTCGCCACTTCGAAACGCATGAGCAGTTCTTCGGCAACCTGGTTCGGTTCCGGAACAATTTTCGGATCGAACTCCAGCAGAATCGTGGTAAATGCTGGAACGTACTCGACAAGCCCCGCCGGCGGATGTCGTTCGAGATCGGTGACGATGCCGCGCTGACGCGCCAATGCTGCTTCGCCGACGTGTTCAGCAAAGCGAAACATCAACGCATTGGGGCCATAAGAAACCCAGTTCATGGCTCGGGCGGTAGTTCAGTAAGGCTTCAAGCAGGTCATGGCAAATCGAGTGAAGCCAGCAGCTCGTCAACGGTGGTTTCTGCGAGGCAGGTTGTTCGATCCGCGGCACCGTAGTAGATCCAGACCTTGCCATCTTCAAACTGGACGGCGCCATTGGTGAACACGACACGACCGAAGAAGCCCCGTGTTTCGTATTCGGTGTCCGGTTCCAGCAAGGGTCGCGATGCGCGTTTGAGCACGCGCGCCGGATTGTCCGAATCCAGCAGGAGAGTGAACAGCCGATAACCGCAGTCGGTTCCTGCGCCGTGATAAATCTGCATCCAGCCCGCTTCAGTTTTAAGGCACGGTGCTCCGCCGCCGATGCGTTCGTCCTCCCAGCCATTGTTCCGCGGCCGGATGAGACACTGGTGCCTGCCCCAGTGGATCAGGTCCGGGGATTCGCTGTACCAAATCGAAGGCCGGCCGAACCCGCTGTTGTGCGGACGATGCAACGCGGAGTAGCGGCCGTTGATTCGCTCCGGGAACAGGCAAACATCCTTGTTCTGTGGCGGGAAGATGATGCCGAGCCGATCAACGTTTTGAAAATCCCGCGTTGACACCAGCGCGGTGGCCCACGAATCGGGCGAGACGCAGGTGTAATTGATATAAAACATGTCGCCGATCCGGGTGATACGCGCGTCTTCGACGCCGAAGCTTTCAGTGGCATCACACGGAAAAAGGAATGGTTCGTCAGCGACCGTGAAGTGGACCCCGTCGCGACTTCGGGCCAGGCGCAAATGGCTGAGCGTCGAAAGATATGTCTCGCCGCGATAAACGACATAACGGCCGTCACTCAGATCGACGCACGGGTCACGCCGCCCGAGGCGCAGAATGTCCGGTCGGCATGTGCCATGCTCAAATCGCAGCAGCGGCACCGCCACTTCATCCGCGCTGGCTTCGCAATCCTCGGCCACGCGGAGCAGCAACAGGATTTCATCTCGGAAGCGCGTGGCCGCCGGATTGAATACACCGCGCACGCGGAAGCCAGGCGCCGAAGGACGGACCATTTCCGGCGTGATCAGAGGATTGGCAGGATGCCGCTTCATGAACATTCTTCAATGGCACCATTCAGGAACGGCTTCAGCTCACTCGCTGAGCATTTTCTCGATTTTCCCTGTCAGGTTACTGACGGCGTTCAGATCTCGAACAACGCCTCTTCGATCCATCAGCCACATGGTGGGGATGCCTCCCACATTGAATTCCGAAGCGAACCGGTTTAATTCCCCTTTGCCGTCGAAATATTGCGGCCAGGGAATCCGGTTATCCCTCACAAATTTTTCGAGCGCCTCCCGGTCGTCGTCGGAACTGATGCCGACAACTTCAAAACCCCTCGCATGATAGCGGTCATAGGCCGCTTTGACATGAGGCATTTCGCGAAGGCACGGCGCGCACCAGGTCGCCCAGCAGTCGATCAACACCACCTTGCCGCGCATTCCTTCCAAATCCACGCTGCGGCCATCCAGCGCCGTGAATTTGAAGGAAAGCGGTTGGCCGAGGCGCGCGAACCGCTTGAGCATCGATCCGGCTTCCTCGACGACGGAAGACGGTCCGCCGCTGGTAGCGAGCTCCTCCGCTACGGCGCGGGCCTTTTGCATCTGGTCGTCCCAGAAACGATTCTTCGCGAGCACGAGCATCAGTTCGTGCGGTTCGTCTCGCTTGGGGAATTCGCGCCGCAACTCGCGCACCGACCTGTCAAAGTCGTCCAGATTGATGATGTAGCCTTTGAATTGGAGGTAATAGGCAATCCGCTGAACGCCGGCGGAGCGGATATTAAAGCGGTCGTCGTCGGTCAAGGCCGGCTCCTTCCAGACCGCCTGTTGCGCGGAATTCAATCGGGCTTTCTGCCCGCGATCATCCAGATGCGCGGCGACCGCAAGCAATTCGCACTCCTTGACTCGCGCGCGAAATGCCTTCGGATGATCCGCGAAACGGGTGTAGAACTCGCGGGCGTTGGCCGCGGACTTGGCGGCTGCCTTCGCGGCCCGGAGGTGAAAACGGGCGACTTCTTTTTGCGTCGGCTCCCGTTTCGCCCATTCATTGGGCGGGTCCAGCGGTTCGCTCGCGTCCAGCAAGATCTGCCACGCGGCGTCCGCTGCGGTCGGTTTACTGTTGCTGGTTGCGGCCTCCGCGGCTGGGGCTGGCCAAGGGAGGAAGCAATCGATCAGCAGGAGACAAAACGAGAGAACTGCAGGTGAGAAGCCCAGGCGCCACGCAGTCGAGGCAGGGAATGGTTTCATGCCGGCGGCGGGAAAGCCCGAGGTTACTCGGTCTTTTCCTGAAGTAGCTTTTCCACTCGGTCCTCCAGATTGTTGGCGGGATTCAAGTCGCGGACAATGCCCTTCTTATCAAGCAGCCAGATGGTTGGGATGCTCGTAATCCCGAATCGCGCCACCAAGGGGCTTTCCCATGCCAGACCGTCGAAACTCTGCGGCCAGGTCAGGTTGGCTTTAGTCAACACGCGCTCCATGTCGGCTTTCTCCTCGTCCAGATTGATCCCGACAATTTCAAACCCTTTCGGTTGCAGTTTCTCGTAGGCGGCCTTGACTTTGGGAAGTTCAATCATACAGGGAACGCACCAGCTCGCCCAAAAATCAATCATGACCACTTTGCCGCGCATTTTCTCCAGGTCCACCGCGCGGCCATCGCTGGCGGTGAATTTAAGTTGAAGCGGTTTGCCCAAAAATTCAAATTTCCGGATCATCCGTCGAACGCTTTCCTTCGCTTCCTCCTGGATGGTGCTTTCCAGGAGCGTTTGCGCGAGCGCGCGGGATTTGTCGGCCTCGCCTTCCTGGGAGCGGATTTGGAGCAGTTGCATCATCAGACGATAGACCTCCAACCGTTCGGGAAACTCCTTGCGCAGTGTGAAGAGGCCTTTCTGCACCTCGTCAAAAAAGGCGGGACTGCCCGCAGGGCCGCTCTTCATCGCCTCGCGTTCGATCGACCGCCAGCGTAACAGGAATCGCTCCTCGGGCTCGGCCTGAGGGTCCTTCGCGCGCCCGTCCTGGAGTTCATTCAAGCGCGCCACCTGCTTGACATTGCCGAGTTGGACGGCGGTTTTCCGCATCTCCAGCTCTCTTTGGCGGGCTTCCTGGGCCTTGGGATGATCGGGGAACCGCGTGTAAAATTCGCTCGCCATGTCCGCCACCTGGGCAGCCATCTCCCCATTCCGCTTGTTGAAAGTTTCGCGGTCCTGCGGCGTCGGTGCATTGGTCCGCCAGCTTTCCGGGGGTGCCGGCGGGCGCAACGCCTTCTGCAACTCCTTCCAGGCCAGCTCGGCGGCGGCGGCGTTTCCAGCCTGGTTTGTGGCTGCTGCAGCCGGGCGCGGCGCCGATGCTGCCTCCGCAGCCGCGCAAACCAGCGCGCCCTGGTGCGTCAAAATCCCGAGCGCAACTTGAGCCCAGAGAAACAGGCGGCCGAAGCAAGGGCGGCGCTCGCTTCCTGCCGAATTGTTGCGCAATTTGAATCTCGTTAGCGCGGCGGCCGCGGCAAACATGGCTTCGGCATGGGCGGCTGGCCGCCAACTTGCAACTGCGCTCACGAATTTCATGGTGGTAAGACGCATACCGTGCCCCGTTTATTCCCCAGCGGCTTTTTCGCTGCCTGCTGTCAACGGTTGGATTCTCTCCAAAAGCAACCGAAAGCGTCGCGGATTTTCCGGCGCATCAAAATCAGCCTCGCGCAACGCGGTGTTGGGGTGGGCCAGCGCCGTGCGCAACGCCACAGCGAGCGTGACCGCTTCGCTGGGCGACAGCTCGAGTTGCAATCTCTTTTCCTGCTCCATACGCATCGCCTTCCGGGCAAACTCCAACAAAACGGCGCACGGTTCAAGACAAGGAATCGAACTTTTTTCCTCGACCGATTCAGGCGGCAACTCGTTCACCGTCCAAATTCGCCGTTTTAAACAAAAACTCTTGTGGCAACACGCGCGGGCAACTCGGGTCGCCTGCGCGTCATCGAGCATCGCAGTGATGCGATACATTCCCGTCTGGCGATCGGTGAATTCGCGGTAGTTCGTGACCGGGGGACAGGTTGATTGCGCGGCGAACCAATCCGCCATCGCCCCCGGATAAAGCTGGTTCAACGCCGCGTCCAACGCATTGCCATCGCTTAAGCGCAGCCACCAGCCCGTACGCAAATTGGGCGCCGCTTTCAATGGACGAAATGCGCCGCTGTCCGTAAAGCAGGCCAATTCCCGGAGGTCGCTCAACCGCAATTCGCGCAAGGATTTTGACTCGCGGCCTCGATCGGCAACGTGACGCAATTCATAGCCTGGCCCGACGCGCCGGATCAGCGCTTGCCCCAGCACGAACTCGCGGCCGATCTGCGCAAGAAATGCCTGCAACGCCGGATGGTTCGCGAATGGCACACGGTTCAAGCTAGTGAAGACTTGCCGGTGAGTCAAACCACGGACTACATCCGCCTTTCGTTCAGCCGCCATTCTGAATCCTGCTTGACGTAGACCGTCTGCGACGGGAACGCGAAATTGATTCCTTCTTTGTCGAACCGTTCTTTCACAGTCAGATTCATCCCCTGAAAGCCCGCCAGATACTGCTTGTAATCCGTGGAATTCCACCAGTGGACCACCTGGATGTTCAATGCGGAATCGGCGAATTTATTGAAACTGATAAGACAGTCAAAGGTCTGCGGGTGGTCTTTGTAAACTTCCTTCAATATCTCCAGCGCTCGTTTCACCTTGTCGGTGGGCGTGTCGTAAGTGATGCCGATGTCCATCACCGTTTTGATGTTGGGCCGGCGGGTGATGTTCGTAATGGTGGCGTTACCCATGGTCTTGTTCGGCACCGTGATGAGGTGACCGTCCAGGTTCCGCACGCGGGTGCTGCGCAAGCCGATGGTCTCGACGGTGCCATCGACCGATTCCAGTTGAATGCGGTCGCCGATACGGAACGGTTTATCTATGAAAATGGCCACAGCGCCAAACAGATTCGCCACCGTGTCCTGCGCCGCGAGGCCAAGCGCGAGGCCACCCACGGACAAACCTGCGATGGCCGCGGTAATGTCGAAACCCAGGTTTTGCGATGTCACCAGCACCGCCACGACCATAATAAACATCTTCAGACTTTTGCGGATGATGGGGAAGAGCTGTTCGTCAAAGGAACGGTCCGTATCCGCCGCCGACCGCTGTTTCCAGTAGGCCATGAGCAGATCGATCAGCTTGAGGACCGCATAGCTGATGGTGGCGGCGACGACGACTTTGAGGCCTTTGTCCAGAAGCTTGTTAACCATGCTCGGCCAGTCGAATACTCCCAGGCCGATGTTCAGGAAAATGACGAAGGACACAATTTTGATGGGGCCGTTGAGCAGGTCCAGCAGCAGATCATCGAGCTGGGTCTTGGTCTTCGCCGTCCACCGGGCCAGCCAGATGCGTGTGAGAAAATCGAGGAATTTGGAAACGTAGAACGCCAGGAAAATGTAAATCATCGAGGCGAGATATTTCCAGAGCGGCTCGCCGAACACTGTGGCGGCGTTCAGAATCTCGACCCGATCGAGAAAGAAGGTGAGATAAACCCGTCTGGGCTGCGCCTCGTTTCTTCCGGTTTTGCCCGGATTCGCGGCGGTCTCCACTCCGGGTGGACTGGCTGTTCGGGTCGTCGAAGCCGGCGTGTTGGTTTGTGCGATCGCCACGATCGACCACAACAGCAGGCCGGCCAGCGCGAAAACAGAACCGCGAAACATCAAATCATGAGTCCGTTTCATCCTGCGTCCAATAAAAGGAATCCGCACCTGCGCTGACAAGCCTTAATCGGCGGCTGTTGCGCCGGGAGATTCGTAAAGGAGCGCCTTCCCAACTTTGCGCTGGAATGAAGCGACCAGAGCTCCATCGATTCGGCGCTCCTGCCCGCGCTGTTCCGGCGCGCCGATTGGAACCTCCGAGAGTTCTGCTTTTGGCTGAAGCGCGGATCCTTGGAAAACTTCAAAACCTCGCGCTTGTTTGCGGACCCGAATTGCCGTTTGATTGAGGCATGCTTGATACGATTTACGACGCCCTGGTGATTGGCGGTGGGCCGGGTGGCAGCAGCAGCGCCTCCTTTCTGGCACGCACCGGCAAACGCGTCCTCGTCCTGGAAAAGGAGCGGTTCCCTCGCTTTCATATCGGCGAATCACTGCTGCCCTACAATCGCCGGCTCTTCGCGGACATGGGCGTGCTGGAGACACTCGAGCGGGAAGGTTTCCCGATCAAAACCGGCGCGCAGTTCCACGTCGGCAACGGCTCCAAGTGCCTCAAACTGATCTTCCGCAACGGTCGTTACACCAGGGAACCCGCCGCCTTCCAGGTCGAACGCGCCCGGTTCGATCATTTGCTGCTCCAACACGCGCAAAAATCCGGCGCGGAGGTGCGCGAGGGTTTTGCCGTCACACGTTTCGATAACACCACCCCGGACCTCGTCACCGTGGAAGGCCGTGACGACGCCGGTCAGCCCAGGACTTTCCGCGCCCGCTTTCTCGTTGACGCCAGCGGTCGCGGCAATCTCACCGGCAACCAGCAGGGCATTCGCATCGTCCACCCGCGCCTGAAGAAACTTTCTGTGTTCGGCCATTTCGCCGGCGTCCGATTGGACGAGGGCGAGTCGCGCGGCGACACCATCATCGTCCGCCTGGAAGACAAGTGGTTCTGGATCATACCGCTCGCCCCGGCCAAGGTCAGTGTTGGCTGTGTCATGGACCAGGCCGAGTTCGCTGGGCTGAAACGAAGCCCCGAACAAGTGTTCAACGGCATCGTGCAATCCAGCACCGTCCTGCGCGAGCGCATGAAAGATGCCCGTCTCGTCAGCGCCATGCAGACGACCGGAGATTTTTCTTATCGCAATCAGCGCTTCGTCGATCACCGGCTGATTCGCGTGGGTGACGCGGCCGGTTTCATGGACCCGATTTTTTCGGCCGGCGTTTATCTGGCGATGTATTCGGGCAAACTCGCGGCACAAACCGTCATCGAATCACTGGCCGCGGGCGACGATGGCACGAAGCGATTGATTCGGTACGAGCGGCGTGTCCACCGCGCCATGCAGCTTTACTGGGAAATGGTCGAGGGTTTTTACACACGATCCTTTATCGAGGTGTTCTTCGAACCCCGCGACAAACTCAACCTGCCGTCGGCGGTCACGGCTCTGTTGGCTGGTGAATTGGAGGGCGGCTGGAAGATTGCCTGGCGCATGCGGTTGTTCTTTTGGATCGTTAGAATCCATTCCCGCTGGCGGATGCTGCCGAGCATCTTTTTTGATGAGATACCTGCCCAACTCGCCGCCGCGCCGACCCTTCGCCACGCCTCAAGTCCCATGGCGCAAACGGCAGTCGAATAATCCAGGCGAACAACCGCCAAAACAGTGAAGGGGTCAGTCCCGGCTATTAGTAAGCTCCCTAACTTTTCTCGCACCTGACTTGCTGATAGCCGGGACTGACCCCTTAGCCTCTACTTCTTCTAACAAACGCGCGCAGAAACTGAAAATGTCATGCAATTCCGATGCAATTCCAATGTAGCGCCTAGCGTATCGCACGCGATTTGTTGATCCCCGGAATTAACCAACTGCCATTAAACGGGTTAAGTAATCGCGATTAACTGGCAGCGTGTTTGCTAAGTGTCCTTGCGGAACGGTTACATTGGTGTGAAGCCTGCAAAAAGAATGCGGTGCCCGCTTCCAAGGTGGTGGGCGCCATCCGATCCAGGTGCCGTTTTCAATGATCGACTTGTGATCAACGAAGATCACCACGGAGCGGATTCCGGCGGCGGTCATCGTGCGCGAAAAGGAGAATCAGTAAGTCCGATTTAATCACATGACCTCATTTAACGAGGAGATTCCGCCCAGGCTCGCAACCCGTGAGTCGAGTGCTCCAGACCGTGAATTCAACTCAGCCGTTTGTGGCGCTGAATTATGCGCTAAATGTCGATCGAGATTTTCATGCGGTTCCCTGGCGGACGCTCGAGGGAACGGTCTTCGCGAAACATTATCGCCCTGCGTTTCCGCATCACCACTTCGGAAAGACGAGCGCCTCGTTCATGAGCAAAAGAGCCAGCGCGTTGATTGATAATTTCCGAATGTGGCACGCGCCTGCCGAGACCGACCAGCTGGGTCTAACCGAAAAAACACGACGGTCTCGTCCGATGGAGCCGCACGTGGGTTTCCCCAGGTTTGCAGGATGGAATTCCACAATCCACCACCGCGGCGGACCTGAATCGTTTTGGAAGGAATTGAATTTACTGTGAACAAGCACCTGCTCGTCACTTTCAAATGCTGCTTCGTTGCCGGATTGGCTGTTCTTTCCAGCTTCCATGCGGAAGCCCAGTCCGGCGGCGTGGATACCACGTTCAAGCCCGGCTTTGATGGCGATGTTTTCTGCATTCGAGTACAACCCAACGGCAAACTCTTGGTCAGCGGGTTTTTCTCCAAGGTGGGAAGCACCAGCCGGAGCGGCATTGCCCGGCTCAATGCCGACAGCACCCTGGACGCCAGCTTCAATCCCGGGTCAGGGGCGTTTAACACCATTTATAACCAGCATGGTTTGGTGGAGTCGCTGGTGCTTCAGCGTGACGGGCGTGTGGTCGTCGTCGGGCGGTTCCAGTTGTTCAATGGAATCACTCGCAATTCCATCGCGCGACTGAACAGCGACGGGTCTCTCGACAACGCATTCGCGCCGGCCTTGAGTGACATCGCAGTCACGCTGGCTCTGCAACCGGACGGGAAAATACTCCTCGGCGGGGAGTTCTTGTCCGTTAATGGCACGCCGCGCAACCGCATCGCGCGTCTCAATGCCGACGGCTCATTGGACCCGACGTTCAACCCTGGCGGAGGACCCAACAAAAGCGTCACGGCGCTCGCGCTTCAATCGGATGGAAAAGTTGTCGTCGGCGGGAGCTTCACAACCTTCAACGGAGCCACCCGTGCACGCATAGCGCGGCTCAATGCCGATGGCTCGTTGGACGCCACTTTTGACCCCGGCGCGGGGCCGGATGTGTATGTGGTGAGTTTATCGCTCCAGCCCGACGGCAAGGTTGTTATCGGCGGGGATTTCACACACATCGGCGGCGTCACACGCAACTATGTCGGGCGCCTCAACGCCAACGGTTCGCTAGATACTTCGTTCACTCCCAATATCGCCCTGGTCAATGGCGGCGTCTTGGCGGTGCAAACCGAAGTGGACGGCAAAGTGCTGGTGGCCGGGGATTACACGACGGTGGACGGAGTGTTCCGCAAGAACGTGGCGCGCCTCAACGCCGACGGCTCGCTGGACACCGGTTTCAATCCCGGCACCGGACCGAGCACGACGGTCAACGGCCAGGTGCCCCGGGTGCGCGGCCTGGCCATTCAGGCTGACGGCAAAGTGCTGGCCGGCGGCGGCTTCAACAAATTCAACGGTGTCAGCGTCAATTACCTCGCACGGTTGCTTGCCGATCAGGGTGCAACAGTCGAGTTCGCGAATGCCAGTTACGCCGTGGAGGAAAACGGCGGCAACGCGACCATCTCGGTTCAGCGAACCGGAAGCGCCAGCGGCACGCTGTCGGTGAATTATTTGACCAGTGACGGGACGGCCGCTGCCGGCCCTGATTACGCGGCGCAGGCTGGTGTGCTGACATTTGGCCCAGGCGAGACGAGTAAGACTTTCACAATTCCGATCCTCCCGGACGCGTTGATAGAAGACGACGAGACGGTGAACCTGGTCTTAGGCAACCCGATTGGAGGTGGCATTCTGGGGAGTCAACATACGGCAACGCTGACGATCGCCGACAACTCCCAGTTTATCGTGAACAGTGCGCCGGTGTTGGTCGCGAGGCTCGATCAAACGTTGAACGAACTGGCGACCCTGGTCGTCACGAACACGGCCATGGATCCCGACCTTCCGGCTAATTCGTTGACCTATCAGTTGATCTCCCCGCCCTCAGGGGCAAGCATCGACGCCGAGGGCGTGATCCGCTGGACGCCCAGCGAGACGCAGGGGCCGAGCATCAACACGATTACCACGGTCGTGACGGACAGTGGCGTGCCGCCCTTGAAGGCAACCAACAGCTTTGTGGTGATCGTTAATGAGGTGAACAGCGCGCCGGTGTTGCCTGCGCAGGCCGCCCGCACAATCAACGAACTGGCAGGTTTGGTCGTGACGAACAAGGCGATTGATGCGGATGTGCCAGCCAATGCATTGACCTATCAGTTGGTGTCGCCGCCGTCTGGCGCAAGCATCGACACCGACGGCGTAATCCACTGGACGCCCAGCGAGACTCAGGGGCCGGGCGTTCACATAATTACCACGATTGCGACAGACAACGGCGCGCCGCCGTTGAGCGTAACAAACAGCTTCTCGGTGATTGTCAATGAAGCCAACAGCGCGCCGGTACTCACGGTCCCCGCGGCCCAAACCATCATTGAACTGAACACGCTGACGGTCACGAACAGAGCGACCGACGCGGATCTGCCAGCCAACGCTTTGACCTTCAGTCTGGTGTCGGCACCGAGCGGCGTGAACCTGGATCCGGCCACTGGGGTGTTGACCTGGACGCCCACCGAGGCCCAAGGCCCGAGCACCAATTTGATTACGGTCAAAGTGACCGACAACGGCGCACCTCAATCGAGCGACACCAAAAGCTTCACGGTCGTAGTCACTGAAGCCAACAGCGCGCCAGTGCTGACGGTGCCGCCGGACCAGGCAATCCCCGAGTTGAGCACGCTCATCGTCATGAACACGGCGAGCGACGCAGACCTGCCGGCCAACGCATTGACCTTCAGTGTGGTATCGGCGCCGAGCGGCGTGAACCTGGATCCCGCAACTGGCGTATTGAGCTGGACACCCACCGAGGCTCAAGGCCCGAGCACCAATTTGATCACGGTGAAAGTGACCGACAACGGCGCCCCTCAATTGAGCGACACAAAGAGTTTCACGGTCGTGGTCAATGAAGCCAACAGCGCACCGGTGCTCACAGTCCCGGCGGACCAGACGGTCTCTGAACTGAGCACCCTGACGGTTACGAACAAGGCGACCGAGGCGGACCTGCCGGCCAACGCGTTGACCTTCAGTCTGGTGTCGGCACCGAGCGGCGTGAACCTGGATCCGGCCACTGGCGTGTTGACCTGGACACCGAGCGAAGCCCAAGGCCCGAGCACCAACCTGATTACGGTGAGAGTGACCGACAACGGTGCGCCCCAATCGAGCGACACCAAAAGCTTCACCGTCGTGGTCAATGAAGCCAACAGCGCCCCGGTGCTCACGGTCCCGGCGGACCAGACGGTCTCTGAACTGAGTACGCTGACGGTTACAAACACGGCAAGCGACGCGGACCTGCCAGCCAACGCATTGACTTTCAGTCTGGTGTCCGCACCGATCGGCGTGAACCTGGATCCGACGACTG
>Ga0207670_10000421_pt1 | contig 23986 bp, 11 predicted proteins | sample KBSS23HmetaG_FD_184339 | JGI IMG/M metagenome (GOLD analysis project Ga0207670, IMG submission 184339) | Switchgrass rhizosphere microbial communities from Kellogg Biological Station, Michigan, USA - KBS S2-3H metaG (SPAdes) (version 2) | ecosystem: Host-associated > Plants > Roots >... | reverse complement strand
TTCTCGTGACGTCTGTATTGATTACGAGGATCGAGTTGGGTTGACCTTTTTCATCTCGAACCAGCGTCCAGCGACTCTCGACGATGATTTCCGCACCATCACGTCGCATCTGACGAATCTCGCCTTGCCACTCTCCGTCACGGAACACAGCGCGCGCTGCTTCGTCAAACTGCACTGATGATTCCCTGTAAAGCAATTCTTTAACGTTCTTACCGACTGCCTCCTCGGCGGTCCAACCGTAAATCTTCTCGGCTCCTTTGTTCCAGAACAGAATGTTCTGTTCGAGATCGCGTACGAGGATCGCATCCTGCGCCTGATCTAAAAGCGCGGCTTGCTGTTGTATCCGTTCCTCACCACGTTTGCGTTCAGTTATGTCGCTGCGGATCGCGACGTATTGGTAGGGTTTTTCTTCCGCATTAAGAAAGGGAACGATCGTCGTATCAACCCAGTAATAGCTTCCGTCTTTGGCGCGATTCTTTATCTCGCCGCGCCACACCTGGCCGCTGGCGATCGTGGTCCAGAGATTTCTGATGAACTCTTTCGGATGGTACGCGGAGTTGATGATGCGGTGATCCTGACCGAGCAATTCTTCGCGTGAGTATTTTGAAATCTCGCAGAATTTGTCGTTGACGTAATTGATGATCCCGCGTTGATCGGTGATCGCGACAATCGCAGACTCATCGAGCGCAAACTTGATGTCTGCGAGTTCCTTCTGCGAGCGTTGTAGCCGGGTATCAACTGATGTTGGATCGATGGCCGTCATGGAATTACGCGCCGGCGTCAGCTTTGGCATCTTCTTCGAGCTTCTTGAGCCGGTATCTTAGCTGATCGCGCGAAATGCCGAGTAGTTCCGCGGCGCGTGTTTGATTACCACCGCTGCGTTCGATCGCTTGCCGGACAAACGACAGCTCCGCTTCGTCAAGCGAGATTCCTTCGTTTGGTAAAACAAACTGAGTATCAACACTGGCGGTGCGCTCGAGTCGCGGTACTTCCAGCAACCCGCCAGGCAAGTATTCAGTAGTGATTTGATCGTTGTCTTCGAGGATCAAGGCCCGCTCAATTACATTGCGCAGCTCGCGAACATTTCCGGGCCAGTTGTATTTTCTGAACACTCCGGTGGCTTCTGGCGATAAGCCGGTAATCTTTTTACCTCGCTTTAGACGGGCGCCGATCGTGTCGATGTAGTGTTGAGACAGCAGCAGGACGTCGTCACCGCGTTCGCGCAGTGGCGGGATGTCGATCTGAATAATCGAGAGACGATAGTAAAGGTCGAGTCGGAAGCGTCCCGCCTCGCTTTCTGTCTTGAGGTCGCGATTGGATGCGGCCAGCACGCGCACGTCCAGCGGAATATCTTTCAAGCCACCGACTCGACGAAAAGCTCCTTCTTCCAAAACGCGCAGGAGTTTTGCTTGCAGCGAGAGCTCGAGCTCGCCGATTTCGTCGAGCAGCAGCGTGCCGCCCTCGGCCTGCTCGAACAATCCTTCCTTGCGCGCTTTCGCATCGGTGAATGCGCCCTTTTCGTAACCAAAAAGTTCCGACTCGATTAGTGTTGCCGGAAGTGCAGCACAATTGACTGCGACAAACGGCCGCTCCGATCGTTGCGACCCGTAGTGAATCGCTTTCGCCACGAGATCCTTACCGGTCCCCGATTCACCCTGAAGCAGTACTGACGACACTTCGCTTTCTGCTACCTTTGCCGCGAGACCGAGCATCTTCTTCATCGCGGGAGACTCACCCACGATCTGCCGGAAATTAAACTCTCGCGCCCGCTCTTTTCTTACTTCCTCGACTTCGCGTCGCAGGTGCCTGGCTTCAATTGCATTACGAATCGTGACGCGGAGCTCTTCCAGGTTGATCGGTTTTCCGATGAAATCGTAGGCACCGCCGCGCAAGGCCGAGATGGTGTTATCGATCTGAACATTGCCCGTGATCATGATCACGATAGCTTCGGGATGTTCACGCTTGATCTCGCGCAGCACGTCGAGACCGGAGCCATCAGGCAGATCGATATCGAGCAAAGCAACGGCGGGTAATTCCGTCTTGAAGTGCTTTACAGCTTCAGCAACTGAATCCGCCTCAATAGAGACAAATCCCCAACTCTGCAAAGCTTCACGCAGCGTCCAGCGAATCGCTTCGTCGTCGTCGACTACGAGTATTTGTTCGTTTGTAGACTTGAGCGGCATGTTCAGCGGTCGCGATTGATTATATGCGCGCGTCAAGAATCAGTAAAAGGCGGTAGTGTCTCAGTTTGAAATTTGACCGCAATTACGCCGAAGGCGTTCGCTAATTTCAGCCCGGGGTTGGAGCGCAGCGACAACCCTGGGAAGCGATTAAAAATTTGTTATTAAACCCTGAAAGGGTTCGGCGGTTGGCGAACCCTTTCAGGGTTAGAATGCCTTAGATGTAATGATCCCAGGGTTCTCGCGGGCTCGAACCCTGGGCTGAAATTAGCGAACGCCTTCGGCGTAATTGCGATCAAATTTTAAAAACTGAGGCATTACCTAAAAGGCCGTACACGTGAATAGGCCGCATTCCGGCCACTCGGCTGCGCAAAGTTACGCAGAAATCTGCGGGAAATTTACAGTAAGTGGTTGCCAGTTACCAATTGGCAGTTGGTAATGCCCGTACTTAATCCAAATGCGCAATCGTGATCAGGATTATCGCCAACAATGCGCCGGCGCCGATGCCGATCCCAATCGCCAGATTTCGCGCAGTTGAATGGCCACTATTCTTCTGAACCTTCACGACATCAGAATAATTAACCGTTGTTGGCGTATCGGTCTTACGATCCCGAACGACAAAATCAGTTTCATCGGCCCGCGAGACGTAACCTTTAATCTTGGTGCCATTTTTAAGCGTGATTGTGGCGCGCGCCTTTTCTCCAAGGCCGATCTTCGCTACCTCGACCTTCGCCTGATCGGCGGTCATCTGTGGGCGTTGGGCAGCCACGCGAGTGACAGGCACCACCAGGAACACAACTGCAAGTACCCATGACGAGCATTTTCTGAGCATTATTGGTCCTTCTTTCCGTGAGTCGCTCTGGAATAACCGGGTGGAACAAATCGTCTGGTAAAGCAGCTATTACTTAGGCAAGCATGATGCCGCTGCAACTTCAGCGATCCGATGGACCAAATAATTTAGGAAGTCCAAAAACGCAGTATGTATCAGACTGGTGGATTGTAATTATGTCGCCCAGAGTAGCGAAATTGCGGCCGGCCCTTCGCCGCCACTCGTCATCAGCACGCTGTCCTGACAGGCATTGTTTTCTTCGCCATCGACTCGATAAAGGGTGCGCAGTTTTGTTTGCTCCGTGCGGACTTTTACTCACCATTTACAGTTGTAGTCGCTCTAATTACTGGTTTCCTGCGGGTACGAGGATTGCCCTTCGCAGAAAGAAGAACGAGTAGGAGGGACTATGACAACACTTCGCTCTTATATAGATCAAAGCCAACAAACGTTTATCCCGGCCGCGTCAACCATGACCGATGAGAATCAACATGAGGTTCGCTGTGGAATGTGCGCCCGAGAGCTTTACGTTGACGAAGACGCTTACCAATTCTATACGGAGGCGTTAGTTTCCGGGTTGGACAATCCTTTTCGCTGCGAGGTCTGTAGCGAAGAGTACGACGATCTGGTGTACGAAGGCTGATTGGCATTCATTCTTCCAACACCAACAACGCCGTTTGTCCCACGAGTTTTTTTATTCGATCTTCCCCATGAATAACCATGGTTTGCGCCTTTAGCTGTATTCAGCGCCGCACGCCGACCAAAGCCTGTGGCTTAGCCGCGGTGACGCGGATACGAGCGTCCAGGATGGTTGCGCCGGTCTCGTGGACCATGAATGGGTTGCAGTCGAGTTCAGCGATCTGCGGTAGATCCTCAACCATCGCGCTCACACGCAGTAACCCTTCCTCGAGCGCGGCGACGTCGCAAGGCGCACTGCCGCGAAACCCGGTCAGCAACGGATAAGTCTTCAGCTCGCGGATCATTTCCGAAGCGTCTTCATTAGAAAGCGGAGTCAGCCGTACGGAAACATCTTTCAGCAGCTCTACCTGTACCCCGCCGGCGCCGCAGGCCACCACTGGACCAAACTGCGGATCGTGTACGACGCCAACCAGCATCTCAACTCCGCGCCTGGCCATCTGTTGGACCACAAAGCCGGACGGGCTCAGTCTTTCACTCATCTCGTGCGCTTCCGCACGAACGGCGTCCGCACCGTTCAGGTGAAGTTTCACTGCACCAGCTTCGGTTTTGTGAACCAGCCCGCGGGCAATGGCCTTCAGCGCAATCTCACCTCCGATTTCAGTGGCGGCCGCGCCGGCTTCAGCAACACTCGAGACCACTCTTTGCTCGATCAGGGGCAAGCCGTAGCACGAGCAGATCTGCGCGACCTCAGCAGGCGTCAACCAGCCTTCTCCACGAGCCAGAGCGGCTGCGACAACCGCGGCGGCTTCGTCCGTGCGAATGTCAGCGAATCTGGACGGATAAGTTTCGCGTCGATCGCGCCACTGGCGATAACGCGTCGCGCGGGCGAGCGCGATTGCCGCGGTTTCCGGAAATGAATACGAAGGTATGTGAACTTGCGAGGCGTGCAATTCCTTAGGCGCGTCGTGAGCTGAGAGAAAGACGCTGAGGAGCGGTTTGTCTTTGTCAATGTGTTGCATTGCTTCGACTATCGATCGAGCAACATCGTCAGCGCGAGTTACGAGTGGCGGTGTAAAAATGACTATTAGTGAGTCAACATTTTCATCTGTGCCGACAATCTCGATTGCCTGCCGGAAGTGTTCGGCAGGCGCCGATGCGATCATATCGACAGGATTGCCTGCGCTGGCCCCGGCAGGAAGAAATGCGCGCAGCTTAGCCTGGCTGTCTTCCGATAGCACAGGCACTTCGAGGCCGCGAGCTTCACAGGCATCGGCACAAAGGATCGCGGGCCCTCCGGCGTTGGTGATGATCCCCACGCGCCGTCCCTTTGGAAGTGGTTGGTTGGCAAGCAGTGAAGCCACGTCAAACAGTTCTGCAAGCGTGTCAGTACGCACAACGCCGGCTTGTCGAAATAGTGCATCGACAGTGACGTCAGAAGCTGCGATCAGGGCGCCTGTGTGCGACGACGTCGCGCGTGCGCCGGCCGCCGATCGCCCACTCTTCACCACAACGATTGGTTTCCGGCGGCCGACGCGACGCGCAATCTCTGAAAACTTTCTCGGATTTCCGAACGACTCGAGATAGAGAAGAAGTACATCGGTGTCGTCATCTGATTCCCAGTAGCGCAGCAGATCGTTTCCCGAAATGTCTGCCTTGTTGCCTACAGATACAAAGGTTGAAATACCTAACCCGAGTGAGTTTGCAAACTCCATGATCGCCAGCCCCAGTGCGCCGCTCTGCGACGAGAAGCCGACGCGTCCACGCGGTGGGAATCCGGGCGCAAACGTCGCATCGAGCAACACTGCCGGGTTGGTGTTGGCAATGCCCATGCAATTTGGACCAATCAATCTCATGCCCGCGCTGCTACACACGCTCACTAATTCGGCTTGTCGTACTTTTCCTTCCACGCCGGTTTCAGAAAAACCCGCCGAGATGACGACCAGTGCCTTAACACCCTTTCGGGCGCATGCCCTTGCAACCTCAACCACCTTCGCAGCGGGAACGACAATCACCGCGAGATCGACCGGACCCGGGACTTCTTCGACCGATGGAAACGACTCAACGTTCTCGATAACCGTAGCGGTAGGATTGACCGGATAAACCGGACCTTTAAATCCATAGCTCAGCAGGTTATGAAAAATCTCGCCGCCGATCGTGCCACGCTGGCGCGAAGCTCCGATCACCGCGACCGCGCGCGGTTCAAAGAAAAGCTTCAACGCATTTACGGCGGCGATGGACTCGCGGCGTTCAAACTCTTTTCGAGCTTCAGCAGTGAAGGACGTTGGAAAAACTACCTGAAGCTGCCCGGCCCTTGCATTTACTTCAATGGGAAATCCTGAGGCGCGAAACACGTGAAGCATTCGGTGATTCGCGGCGACGACTTCAGCTTCAAAGATCTCGATCCCGTTAGCGGAGGCGACTTGCGCGAGTTGGCCCAGCAGGATGCTGCCGAGCCCGCGTCCCTGGAAATCGTTCGCGATCGTAAAGGCGACTTCAGCGCGCCGTTCCGAAACAGCGGCATAGAAGGCGTGACCAACTACACGCTCTCCGTCACCACTGCACGCGACGAGCCCAAACGCATGATCCAGGTTCGCTTCTCGATGAGCTTCGGCGGCGATGGCGGTACTCTTTTGATTACAGTAAAACCGCAGCCAGCGTGACTCGTCTGAAAGGGAACTGAGCAATGCGCATAGGCCTGCCTCATCCGACGGACGCATCACGCGAATACGAACAGTCGAACCATCGCGCAGCACAACGTCGCCGGTTTTTTCTTTCTGCATCAACCTTCGGAAACTCCAGAGAGGCGTTCAATCCTAATCTTAAACACGATCACTTCCGCTGCCGCGCCATCAACTGCAATTGCAGACTCCACCGGTGTCAACAGCGGGAACTTCTTGAGCAGCTTGGTTAGCACATCGTGCCGCTCATTTGGATTTTTGACCTCTTCAAATTTGCCAAAAGCGATGGCGCTGCGCCAGCGCAGATCGCTCTCGATCTCGTCCACCTGAACGCAGGCTCGAGGGATTTCACGTAGACCGGAAATTTTTAATCCCGGCAGGGAGTGACTGTAAAGATAATCATCTTCCAGAAGGCAGTTGATAGGAACCACATAGGGGTCACCATTTACGATGCAGCCCAGCCGGGCCACCCTGGCAGACTGAAACAGCCTGCGCGCTTCGTTATCGCTAAGCATATTCATCATGTGCGACACCTCCCTCGAACTGCCAGACAAGTCTTCACCGCAATAGAGATGCCACGGGCTTGCCCGTGGAGCTTCACGCTGGCGGCTATACAAAGAGATGCCACGGGCTTGCCCCGTGGAGCTTCACGCTGGCGGCTATACAAAGAGATGCCACGGGCTTGCCCCGTGGAGCTTCACGCTGGCGGCTATACAAGCAACCAAAAATCCCGCCTGGATGCCACGGGCTTGACCCGTGGAGGAGTCACGCTCGCTGCTATGTAGCCTTGAACGTGAAGACTCCACGGGACAAGCCCGTGGCATCTGGACTTTTGGTTTTAGGGTCTTCAGTAGCTGCTAACGTGAAGACTCCACGGGACAAGCCCGTGGCATCTGGACTTTTGGTTTTAGGGTCTTCTGGTAGCTGCTATCGTGAAGTACCACGGGACAAGCCCGTGGCATCCTGGTTTCTGCATCGTTGTGGACTTTCCCGCATCCGCTGCGCAATGTTACTCACAACCGTCGCTCACAACCCCCTAATGTATAGCTTATCTAAGTGGCATGTTCTTTGCGCTTCCAGAGCATGACGGAACGCAGACCATGCGTTAATCAGGACCGAAAGAATGGAGGTTGACCGCCATGACGACAACGGATGAGCGCGATATTCTCGAACTCCTGAAAGAAGAATTGGACTTTGTCGAACAAGGAGGCTACGGACGCTCGGTTCGTACGCCCTGGCAAAGCAAATCTCTCTTTCAGGATTCACTGTCCTGCATTAACTATGGTTACCCGTATCGCGCTCACCCGTGCAACGAATGCCACCTGCTCGATTTTGTCAGCCCGGAACACCGGACTGAAGCAGTGCCCTGCCACTTCATACCTTTAAACACTGATGGGGACACCATCGAGGATCTGGAGTCGCAGGACAACCAGGCAAAGCTCGAGCGAGAAGTGAAACAGTGGCTTCGTGCAAGGATTAAGCAAATCGAGGAGGAGCGAGCCGAACACTCAACGGTATGAAGTCGAGGAAGGAGTTAAGACATGTTCACCGCAGCAGGCTCATTGATAGCCATGATCATATTGGCTGCGGCTCTCTGGCTCGGCATCAGGGTTGTTCGGTCCTCCTCCAGGTTTCGAGGCTCCCGCATCGTCACCTGTCCGGAAACAAATAAGCCCACGATCGTTGAGGTCGACGCGCTGCATGCGTCGTTGACCTCAGCAGTGGGCCTTCCTGACATTCGACTGAAAGACTGCTCGCGCTGGCCTATCAAGGAACAGTGCGGGCAAGAGTGTTTGATGGATCTAGACGTAGCGCCCGAGGGATGTCTAGTTAGCGGCGTGCTAATGCGATGGTATCGCGACAAGAATTGCGTCTATTGCAGGAAAGCTTTTCCAGAACTTCATTGGGTGGACCATAGGCCGGCTCTCCTAAGCGCTGATGGAAAACTTCTGGCCTGGAATGAAGTCCAACTGGATCAGCTCCGGAACGTACTTGAATCATATGCTCCGGTTTGTTGGGACTGCTACATAGCGCAAACATTTCGCCATGACCATCCCGACCTGGTCGTCATGCGACCGTGGCGGAACGACATCCACGGAGGCACAGACGGCTCGTCGGTGCCACGTCATCAATAGACCCACAAAAAGGCGCAGAAAGCACAAATGAGATCGATGCTCTTTGATTTCATTCTGTGCTTTCTGTGCTTTTTGTGACTCGTTTTTTCTTTACGTGGCAGGGACTCGCATTTGCTAATGCCATTTCGAAGTATCACAACTGCGAAGGAATTCCCAGCTAATGACCGCCCACTTAATTGAGCCACAAAAAGGCACAAAAGGCACAAAAAAGCAAAACCGGCAGCTAGAACAAGTCAGGAAGAGGGGCTTGCCCCCGCTTTGAATTCCAAGACACTGGCGCGTTTTTAAACTACACGCTAATATCCTCCGCCGAGCCTAACTCCACTTCCTGACGCTTCGCCCAGCGCTCGATTAACATGCCTCAAGACTCTCAATTCGATGTTTTTCTTAGTCACAGTTCGAAAGACAAAGCGGTAGTGCGTCCACTCGCAGAGCGGCTGCGTAATGATGGCCTACGCGTGTGGTTCGATGAATGGGAGATCAGGCGCAGCGATGATCGTTCCACAAAGATCGAAGAAGGACTTGATAATTCACGCGTGCTCGTGCTTTGCATGTCGGCAAATGCGTTTGGTTCAGATTGGGCACAACTCGAGAGTCAGACCTTTCGGTTTCGCGATCCGCTGAACAAGAATCGACGATTCATTCCACTTCGTCTCGATCATGCACCTGTCGAAAACTCACTCGCGCAATTCCTTTGTATCAACTGGTACCCAAACACGCGTGAGCGGGAATATGCCAAGTTGTTGGAAGCGTGTCGTTCAGAGGTACAACCGCAAACTGAGGATCAGGAGCAGTTGCAAACGAGACTGCTTTCATTAGGCCATGGTGGCGGTATTTTGAGCGTGGCCTGGAGTCCTGATGGGCAGCAGGCGCTTTCAGGCTCATATGACCAGACGGTGCGACTCTGGGAGCTTGCCAGCGGACGCTGCCTACGCGTCTTCGAAGGTCATAGCGACAGCATCTCAAGTGTGTCCTGGGGTCCTGATGGGCAGCAGGCGCTTTCAGGCTCATATGACCAGACGGTGCGACTTTGGGATATTGCCAGCGGACGCTGCCTACGCGTCTTCGAAGGTCATAGCGACAGCGTCTCAAGCGTAGCTCGGAGTCCTGATGGGCAGCAGGCCATTTCAGGCTCAAATGACCAGACGATGCGACTCTGGGAAATTGCCAGTGGACGCTGTCTACGTGTCTTCGAAGGCCACAGTGACAGCATTTTGAGCGTGGCTTGGAGTCCTAATGAGCAGCAAGCGCTTTCAGGCTCATATGATCAGACGATGCGGCTCTGGGATATTGCCAGCGGACGCTGCCTACGAGTCTTCGAAGGCCACAGCGGAGGCGTCGCGAGCGTGGCTTGGAGTCCTGATGGGAAGCAGGCGCTTGCAGGCTCATATGACCGGACGATACGGCTCTGGGAGACTTCCACCGGTGGCTGCCTACATGTATTCAAAGGTCATTGGGCCGGTGTTGCGAGCGTGGCTTGGAGTCCTGATGGACAGCAAGCGCTTTCAGGCTCATATGACCATACAATGCGGCTCTGGGAGCTTGCCAGCGAAAGCTGCCTACGCGTCTTTAAGGGCCACGGCGACAGCGTCTTGAGCATAGCTTGGAGTCCTGATGGGCAGCAGGCGCTCTCAGGCTCAGGTGACCAGATGCGGCTCTGGGAGCTTACCAACGAACGCTGTCTACGCGTCTTTGAGGGTCACAGCGACGGCATCGCGAGCGTGGCTTGGAGTTCTGATGGGCAGCAGGCGCTTTCAGGCTCACATGATCAGACGATGCGACTCTGGGAGCTTGCCAGCGGACGTTGCTTACGCGTCTTCGACGGCCACGACGCGGGCGTCTTGAGCGTGGCTTTGAGTCCTGATGGGCAGCAGGCGCTTTCAGGCTCAGATGACCAGACGATGCGGCTCTGGGAGCTTATCAGCGAACGCTGTCTACGCGTCTTCGAAGGCCACAGCGCTAACATCTGGAGTGTGGCTTGGAGTCCTGATGCGCAGTACGCGCTTTCTGGATCTAGTGACCACACAATGTGGCTCTGGGAGCTTGCCAGCGGACGCTGCCTACGCGTCTTCGAAGGCCACAGTGACGGTGTCTTGAGCGTAGCATGGAGTCCTAATGCGCAGCAGGCGCTTTCAAGCTCATATGACCAGACGATGCGGCTCTGGGAAATCTCCAGCGGACGCTGTCTACGGGTCTTCGAAGGCCATAGCGCCAACATCTGGAGCGTGGCTTGGAGTCCTGATGGGCAGCAGGCGCTTTCAGGATCTAGTGACCACACGATGCGGCTCTGGGATATTGCCAGCGGGCATTGCCTACGCGTTTTCGAAGGTCACGGTGACGGCGTCTTGAGAGTGGCTTGGAGCCCTGATGGGCAGCAGGCGCTTTCAGGCTCACGTGACCACACAATGCGGCTCTGGGAGATTGCCAGCGGTCGTTGCCTCCATGTATTCAAAGGTCACAGCGCGAATGTTATCAGCGCTACTTGGAGCCCCGATGGCCGACAAGTTCTCTCGGGGTCGTGGAATGGCGTAATGAGAATCTGGGAAACAGGTGTTATTCCAGCCCCCAAAGAAGAAGTAAACCAACAAATCCAATATACAAACGCTAAAGTCTTGCTTGTGGGAGATTCTGGTGCCGGGAAGACAGGTCTCTCTAACTACCTCGCTCACAATATCAAGATTGAAGATGACAAACCGCTTCCTTCCACTGATGGTGCCTGGGCCACGCATTGGCCACTTCGCCATTCCGGCAAGAAAGTCGGCTTCGACCGCGAGATCTGGCTCTGGGATTTCGCGGGGCAGGTCGACTACCGACTGGTCCATCAACTCTTCATGGACGACACGGCGGTCGCTGTACTCGTCTTTAATCCGCAGCACGAGAATCCCTTCGAAAGCCTGGGCCACTGGGACAACGATCTCGTAAAGGCAGCGCGAAAATCTTTTCGAAAATTGCTTGTTGCTGGGCGTGTCGATCGCGGCGGACTCGTGGTCAGTGCCGACAGTATTAAGAACTTCATGGACGAGCATGGCTTCCTTTCACCGCTACACCTTACAAGCGCCAAGACTGGAGATGGCTGTGACGCTCTTCGCGAGGCGATCGTCGAAGCCATTGATTGGCAAAACATTCCTGAAACCACCTCTCCCGCACTCTATCAGCGCATGAAGCAGGAAATTCTGAATCTACGTGACCAGAATGTCATCCTTATCCGGTTCGCAGAACTAAAACAACATATGGATCTGGCGCTGCGTGGAGAAAGCTTCAAGCTGGAGGAACTGAATTCAGTGGTAAGTCTCCTGGCTGGTCCAGGTATGATCCAGCGGCTCGATTTCGGTGGTTTTATTCTCCTGCGCCCCGAAGTACTGAGTCGTTACGCGGCGGCAGTGGTTCGCACGGTGCGGCAACACCCACAGGAGTTGGGTTGCATTCGCGAGGACGAAATGCTTGCCGGAGCTTTGGATTATCAGGATTTTGAACGTTTGTCGCGCGAAGACGAAGCTGTAGTGTTACGAGCGCTGCTCGAGACATTCGTAAATAGAGCATGGTGTCTTCGTCAGAGTGTCGACGACACAGTGATGTTGACCTTCCCCAGTTATTTTCGCCGTGAACGAAAAGAGCAACCAGGTCACCCAAGCGTGTTGGTGACGTACCGTTTTGATGGTCCAACCAATGAAATCTACGCCACTCTGGTTGTGCGGCTGCATCATACGAAGGCCTTTGAAAGCAAAGATCTCTGGAAGTCCGCGGCTGACTTTACAACCCAAACGGGCGCCACATTAGGATTCACACTGATCCCCGAAACTGAGGGAACTTCACGCCTGGAAGTTTACTTCCAACCCGATGTGGGCGAGAACTCCCGCGTAATCTTTCTGCGTTATATAGACGATCACCTCAGGCAGCACGCCAAGAATGTGGTGCGACTGCGTCACTACTTTTGTTCGACAAAAAATTGTAAGCGTTTTAATCAGCCGTATGCAGATCGAGGGATAATTGAAGAAGCTCTGGCGGATGGTGGCTCAGGCAAGGTGTACTGTCCAGGTTGTGGAAAGTCAATTCGATTGCAGGACCGGATTGAAGAAAAATTCGAATCGCTCGCCGTCAAGGAAATGGCGCGCGAAATGCAACTCGAAGGGCAGGCGGTAATCGATAACGAGAGCCGCGAATTGATTCTCGTCGGCCATGCTTACTCGATCGTAGCAGAGGCCGGCCAAATCTATCGCGGCTATACAAACAGCGATCATGGAATTGATGGCGAGATCGAATTTAAGGATGACAATGGTCGAGCGACAGGAAAGAAACTATATCTCCAGTTAAAGTCAGGTGACTCATACCTCAAGAAACGCCAACGCGACGACAAAGAAATCTTTCCGATCAAGAGCCCACGGTGGGCCACGTACTGGCAACAGCAAGCCTATACCGTAATGCTCGTCGTGCGCACCTCCGACGGCGAGATCCGCTGGATGGATATCAGCACCTACCTCAAACGCGAGACCGGAGGCGGTCAGAAAGACGTTAAGCAGATCGAGTTCAAGGGTGAACGCTTCGATGTAATGAGCGTGCGCCGCTGGCGTGAAAAGGCGTTACGCTAAGGACTTACTCACTTGAGAGCGGCGTCGACACTCGCCTTCAACTCTTCATAAGTCTTAGCCGTTATACGGCGGCCGTTGATGAACAGGCTTGGCGTTCCTGTCAGGCCGAGTTTCATTCCGTCTTCGACGTCAAGTTGGACCATCTCTGCGAACTTTCCCGAATCCAGAGCACTGTCGAAACGGGCGCGATCGAGACCAAGCTCGCTGGCGAAGCTCTTTAGCTTCTCAACGCCGAGTGACGATTGATTGCGCATTAGCACCGCGATGTATTCCCAGTATTTGCCCTGTTCGCGCGCCGCTTCGGCGGCTTCCGCTGCCTTGAAAGCTTCGGCATGTTGGCTGAGCGGGAAATCACGCGTGACGAGTCGAACCTTACCGCCGTTTTCTTTCACCACGCGCTCAAGCGCTGGATGCATCGAGGCACAGCTCGGACACTGGTAATCAGTGAACGCGACGATCGTAACGGCCGCATCTTCATTGCCTAACGACGGTTGGTCTTTGGTCGAGATCGAAAATACGGGCGACTCCGGCGTTTTCAGGAATACTTGTATAGAAGCTGCCGCGCGCAGTTTTTCAACGAATGCACGCTCCGCCACCCGCACTTCGATTTGTTCCAGGTACTGAATGATCGAGTCTTTTGTTTGCGCGAAGTCTCCGCTTACGCGGTCCTTGTTTTGTTCGAAGAAGGCAAGCGCCTGTGCCTCGGTTACACTCTTTGGCTTGACCTCAGCATCGAGCAGGCCATTCGCGGTAACCTTTCTCTTCTGGGCTTCCTGTACCAAAAGAGCGTCGTTTACGCTAAGGTCAAGTTCGTCCTTACGCAGTTTGTAAACCCTCTCCTGAACCTCAAATATCATGGCCTTGAGTGAATCTTCTACGTCAGCTGAGGTGATCGACTCACCGTTGACAGTTGCGAGTACACGGGCGCGTTCCGCCTCATTGCGTGGCGGCGTTACGTCCGTAATGTGCACCTTAGTCTCGCTGGCGACGCGGAGTCCGTCGGCGAACTTCTTTGCTTCGAGGCGCTGTCGCTGGTCCAGCAGGTAGCGGAGGATATCCTTCCGGGCATCTTTGAAGTCACTCTGAATTCGCGCCTTGTTTTGTTCGTAGAAAGCTTGAGCATCTGCGTCAGTCGGCGCAATTACTTTTGCAACGACCTCTTGTTCGATCAGCTTCGTCGTAGCGATGCCACGCTTTTTCGCTTCAATTGCGAGCAACCTTGAATTTATCAGCAGGTCGAGCTCCCGCTTACGAGCTTCGACAACCTGGCGTTGCAGCTGACGCACCGAGTCGCCGGTTGCCTTGTCAATGTCACGAGCACTAATCCGAACGCCGTTCACGATAGCCAAAGCTTCCGGAAGGATCTGCGATTCACAAGCGCAATCCTCAACAGTCTTCACCGGTTGAGGTTCGCTTTTCGGAGTGACTGACGTTGACGTTGGCTTCGGGTCCGTCGAACCTGGAGTTTGTGATCGAACCACTGGCGTCAACCAAATAATCGAAATTAAGAGCGCATATATCACTCTGCTCATGATGATTCTCCTTCGAGGGGAATTACTGACATTGGGCCGTGTTCTTGCAAGCGTCGTGCTAGCACGTTTTTACGGTTCCAGCTTTCGTGAGTCACTAACTTTGGGGAAAAACACCCATTAGCCCGTGAAGATTCCTCTTTTTCATGGCTGAAGCACAGTACACCTGGCCAGGATTGCTAAGCACCGGTGGAATTGGCTGGAGTGGCAAGGCAGTGTACGGGAGTTGCAAGAGCCCTTGTAGTCTCGTAACAAAAGACCTTGGGTGGCCCAGGGATTACCAAACATCCAGGATCGAAAACCAATGGATCCTCAGCCTTTCACAGCTTGGCTGAAGGTGTCCTTACTCCCAGAAGCAATAAAGACGATCATCAGAGGAGCGATGAAGTGAAAGCATGTTTACCAAAGTCTATCCTGATTGTTGACGACGAGCCGAGCATCACGAGCGCTCTCGAACTCATCCTGAGCGAGTCAGGCTTCCAGGTTCTGACCGCACACAATTTCGCTGAGGCGGCCAAAACCTTGAGCCGTGTCGACATTGATCTTGTTATCACTGACTTTTGTTTACCAGATGCCACCGGCATCGATTTAATCATTCACATTAAGAAGGGAACTCCTGATCGAGAAGTCATCCTGATGACCGGGCATGGCTCACTCGATATAACGATCGAGGCCATCAAGTGCGGCGCTTACTATTACCTGGAGAAGCCCTGTACGCCGGATCGTTTACTTGCATTAGTAGAACGTGCCTTACAGTTCGCGAGTCTGAAGCGGGAAAACCAAACACTCAAACGCACCCTGGCCGCCGACAGCGATACCTTCGGGATGATTGGCCGGGATGCAAAGATGCGCGAGATCATTGAGATAATCCGCATGACTGCGCGGTCCGAGGCTTCCGTGTTGATTGAAGGTGAGAGCGGCACGGGAAAGGAACTAATCGCCGCCGCTTTTCACAGTCAGAGTCAACGAGCTAATGGTCCGTTTATCCGAATCAATTGCGCCGCCATTCCTCACGAGCTGATTGAATCAGAGTTGTTCGGATACAAGAAAGGCGCGTTCACCGGTGCGGACCGCGATAAGCGGGGATTGATCGAGGCTGCCAATGAAGGCACGCTGCTGCTCGACGAGATTGCCGAAATGCCTGTACACCTGCAAACGAAGCTGCTGCGAGTCTTGCAAGAGCGGAAGTTACGCCGCCTGGGCGATGAGGCTGAGATTGATGTGAATTTTCGTCTTGTCTCCGCTACTAACCGCAACACTGCTGCGCTGCTCGAAGAAGGTGTGCTGCGCAAGGATCTTTACTTCCGTATCAGCACGATCAAGATCAAAGTACCGGCCTTACGGGAACGGCTCGACGATGTGATCCTTATTGCCAAGCGCTTTCTTGAACGGTTCAGCGAACAGTACGATAAAAACATTCGAGACATCTCGCCGGCGGCCGTTTCGAGTTTGATTCGCTATGAATGGCCCGGAAACATACGCGAGCTGGAGAGTGTCATCGAGCGTGCTGTGTTGTTTTGTCAGTGCGATGAATTGTTGCTTACGTGTTTGCCCGAAGAGTTTCAGAGTTCGCAAACCTTAAAGTCCCTGTTTGTAGTTCCTCCTCAGGTCCCCCTGGAAGAGATCGAGCGTGAGGCGATCATGCAAACTCTGGAACGAACGTCCGGCAACGTGAGGAAGAGCGCTCAGATCCTGCATTGTCCACGACCCACCTTTTACCGCAAGCTAAAAAAGTTTGGCATCAAGGTCGAGAGACCCAACGAGAGCTTGGTGTAAGAGAATTTCTCGCGCAAAGGCGCAAAGGCGCAAAGGAGAAAAGTTACTCTTCTTTGCGCCTTTACGCCTTTACGCCTTTGCGCCTTTGCGCGAAAAGACCTCCAACCCTGGCCCAACCTATGATTCAGCGTGAAGCACTCTTCGAGTGGTGCTTGTCTCACACTGAAGCACGTTGCTCACACCCCACCCGGCAACAATCAACAAAATACGAAGCGATCTCTCTTTTGTGTGCCGGGCATGTCTATTGCAATGGCCGTTACAAAACTCATTGGGCCAATTGCTCCCGAGAAGTCTAACTGGACCATCAAGCAAGCAAAGGCCGATGCAGTTCTTTCCATAGTTACTGAACGTGAGGTTCCGGATACCGGTTGCGATTGCTCCGACCGTCACAAGTATTGTCGAACCTCCTGGAGGAGAAAGATGAAAACTAAGCATCACACCTACCGAAGGAGGAAGCTCTCCTTTTTATTCGTCTTATCATCTCTTGTCCTGCTGTTGATGGCGGTCAGCGCGCAGGCACAAACACAAGAAGTACCACAAATAGATCCAGCGCAGGCGGCAATTGCGCTCCCAACACCCGCGCCTGTGCCTACCTGTGAACGCATAGTCAAAGCCAACGTGGTCGCTCTGGATCAAGTGATCATGTACAACCGCCTCGGCACAGTGAATCCAGGGGGAATGATTTATGCGCTTAAGCAGGACGTCGTGGCGATTGACCCATTGAAGGGACTCGTCGCCGGCAACGTGCGGTTGCGCTCAAACAAGCGTCCCCGGCCTATCGTCCTGCGTATGAATAATGGGGACTGTCTGCAAGTCAGTTTTACCAACTATCTGTCCCCCAGCCCTGTTAGTCACCAGGATCCCGACGATCCCTTAAGTGACCAGCCTGCAACACGCTCGGCCGGCGTACATGTAATAGGCATGGAGTTGGTTGGGTCCATAGCTTCGGACGGATCGAACGTGGGCAACAACCCGCCAAGTTTGGTTCCTCCGGGATCTTCGGCCGTTTACACCCTCGCCGCTACACGCGAAGGAAATAATTTGATGTACAGCACCGCCGCCACAACCGGTGGCGAAGGTGATGGCGGGACTCTGTCCGAGGGTTTATTCGGCAGCGTCAACGTCGAACCGCGCGGCGCTGAGTGGTATCGCTCGCAGGTTACAGCGGCGGAGATGACGGCCGCCACCTTGAGAAACGCGGACGGTACGCTGAAGAAGACCCCGGGTGGGCAGCCGATCCTCGATTACAACAAGTTCAAGATGCTCGATGTTAACAACAACATCATAGCCACGGACTTGAATGCGATCATCACCGGTCCCAACCAGGGACGCTTCCCGGCGGGAACCTACCGGCCGAATGCGACCGAGCCCGATCGCGAACGGCCTTTCCGTGAATTTACCGTCGTCTATCACGACGAAATTCAGGATATCCAAGCCTTTCCGCAGTTTCGTGATCCAGTTCTTAAACACACACTACACAGCGTCGAAGACAAGTTTGCCATCAACTATGGCGTCGCCGGCGTAGGTGCAGAGATTCTGGCCAACCGGCTCGGAGTCGGGCCGATGTTCGCCTGCACCGAGTGCAAGTTTGAGGAGTTCTTTCTTTCCTCGTGGACCGTTGGCGACCCGGCCCAGATTGTGGACAAGCCGGCCAACACCACCGACAGCACCGGCAAGTTGATCCTCGGGAGGAAGGCTACGAAAGTCTTATATCCCGACGACCCATCGAATGTGCATCACAGCTATATCGGAGATCCGGTGAAGATGAGAGTCGTTCACGCGGGACCGAAAGAGCACCACATTCACCACCTGCACGCGCACCAGTGGTTGCAAACACCTGACGACGACAACTCGACTTACCTCGATAGTCAAGCGGTTGGACCAGGCTTCGCGTTTACTACTGAAATCGTTCACGGCGGAACGGGAAACCGAAACCAGGTCGTGGGCGATTCAATTTTCCACTGCCACTTCTATCCGCACTTCGCGGAAGGCATGTTGGAACTGTGGCGCGCACACGATGTATTTGAAGCGGGCACAGTGCTCAACAGTAGCGGCATTCCTGTTGCCGGCGCACGAGCGTTACCCGATGGCGAAATCATCGCCGGTACTCCGACGCCGGCAATCGTGCCACTGCCAACACTGGCGATGGCGCCGATGCCCACGGCAAGCGTGCCCGGGTATCCTTTCTTCAGTTCGGCTCAGGCTGGTCACCGGCCGCCGCACCCGCCGCTCGACACGATTGATGACGGCGGTCTGCCGCGTCACATCATCACAGGCGGCACTGTTACTCATCACAAAGAACACCTTCCGCTGTTTGACTTAGCGAAGGCGCGTCTCGATTTTGATAAGACGTTGGTAACAGCTCAGGCATTGGCAATTCCCGAAGCCGGAACTGCTGCTGAAATAGCCGAGATGGTCTACCACGAAGTGCGTTTGCATCCGAGCTACAAGCCGGATGGAACGCCAGCCAATTTCATTCTCAATGGCCTGCCGCGCAAACCCGGCGCTCCTTTTGCCGATCCCTGCATTAACGATCTTGGCCAGGCCGTTGGAACTGCACGCACCTACAAAGCGGCCGCCTTTCAGCTTGACATGAAACTGAATAAGGCCGGCTGGCACTACCCGCAGGCGCGCATTCTGTCGCTCTGGTCCGATGTTATTCAAACCCAGTCCGGACAGAAGCCACCGCAGCCGTTTTTCTTCCGCGCGAACACTAACGACTGCATCACGTTCTACCACACCAACCTCGTCCCTGGCGTTTACGTGCAGGACGACTTTCAGGTGCGCACGCCGACCGATATCATCGGCCAGCATATTCACCTGGTGAAGTTCGACGTTACTTCGTCTGACGGCTCAGGTAACGGCTTCAACTATGAAGACGGGACCTTCAGTCCTGATGAGGTACGGGAACGGGTCATTGCCATTCGCAAACAGAATGGTTGCGTCGGTGCTGAGGCGGGTGACCCCCGCGACGGCACGTTTACCTGTCCTAAAGGCAAACTGCATCCATTCTTCGGCACTAAATACGCACAGACAACCGTGCAGCGGTGGTACGCCGACGACACACTCAACAATAACGGAGTAGACCGTACGCTCCGAACCGTTTTCACCCACGACCACTTTGGACCATCGACTCACCAGCAAGCCGGTCTCTACGCCGGTTTGGTGATCGAGCCGAAAGGGTCGGTCTGGAAGAACCCGGAGACGGGAGTGACGTTGGGCGGCAGCCCCATTGATGGCGGCCCGACCAATTGGCAGGCAATTATCATCGAGACAAACGCGGCGAACACTCACCGCGAGTTCCTGTTCGAGTTTGCTGATTTCCAATTGGCTTATCAGAAGGGTGCCGGCGTCGACGCCAATGGCAATCCCATTCCTGATCCGGTACGCGTAATCAACCCGCCGATCCTTGATGAAGTAGGACTACCCTTCCTCGTTGAGAACGGTCAGGTTTGTCCAGGCGGTTTCCCGGCACCATGTCCGGAAGCAATCTCCGCTGCGGATCAGGGCACCATGAGTGTCAACTATCGCAACGAGCCGGTACCTCTGCGCGTTCGCGATCCTAATACCAACACGCAGGCACTCGGCGCCCCTGGTGATTTGTCCAAGGTTTACAAATCAAACATTACCCGCGCCGATCCGGACTTCAATGTTCAGCCAAACTTCTATCCGGCATTGACGAAAGGTGTGCAGCCGGGTGACCCATTCACACCGCTTCTGAGAGCTTACGAAAATGACAAGGTTCAGATTCGCATCCTCGTGGGAGCACACGAAGAAACACACAACCTGACTATCAACGGTCATAAGTGGCTGCATGAACCCGGCACGCCACAGGATCCGCTGGCGGTCAACAACTCCGGCTACCGCAATTCGCAGATGGCCGGCATCTCTGAACACTTTGAGTTTCTCACTGGCAAGGAGTCGATTATGGGCAACCGGCCCTTCATCGATTACCTGTACCAGAACAGCGCCTCAGTCGACGGACAGTGGAATGGCGTTTGGGGTCTGCTGAGAGTCTACAACGGTCGGGCCGGATTACAGACTGATCTGCTGGCCCTGCCAAACAACCTGGAGGGCGCCGCTCCGTTATCAGCTAACGATACGGCGTTCGATACGGACATCGACTTCCCGTCAGGTCTTACAGACTACCAGGACACAACCGATAACTCGGTCAGCCTTGACACCTTCGTCACGACAGATACGAAGTACATGTCACCCGACATGATGACTGACCTCTCAGCAGGAACAGCCTCATTGATCGATGGAGGATTCTTTACGAAGACCATCGTGACGTCGCTTCCGACAGACTTTGCGACGGGCAAGAGTGTTGCAGCGGGTATCTGTCCGGGTACTGCTCCGAAAAGAACGATCAGCGTGACCGCAGTCAGTGCTTCGGCTCTACCGGGCGGCACACTGGTCTACAACAGCCGAGCCGGAAACGGCGGAGCACTCAACGATCCGACAGCGATCATGTACTTCCGCAGCGAAGACATTGACGCCTATGGCAAGGTTAAGGCGGGCGTTCCCATTGAACCACTCGTCGTCCGTGCCAGGGCAGGCGAATGTATCAACTTCAATCTCTTCAACAAGCTGCCGAGGGTATTGCCGGATCTGGCTGGCTACAACACGCTGTCAAATCTGGTCTTCCACTTCAATGCGAACCAGGTCAAACCTTCCAACCAGGTTGGTTTGCACCCGCAACTGCTCGCTTACAACGTCGCGAACAGCGACGGGAAGAACGTCGGTTTCAATCCTAATCAGACAGTTGGACCAGGCGGTGTAGCCAGGTACCGGTGGTACGCCGGCGACGTGATCGTCAACGGCAACCAACGTCTAGCGACACCGATTGAGTTCGGCGCAACGAACTTGATCTCATCCGATCCGATCAAGCACAGCAATAAGGGTGCAGTCGGTTCACTAATCGTCGAACCTCAGGGATCGACCTGGATCGAAGATGCGGGCTCACGGGCACAGGCGACGGTAACGAAGTCTGACGGCACGTCCTTCCGCGAATTCGTAGTGCAATTCCAGACCGACATCAACATGAGGTTCGCGGATGGCAGCCCGGTACCAAACCTCGGTGGTCCTACTGGTGCCGAAGATCCGGAAGACTCAGCGCAGAAAGCGATTAACTATCGCACTGAGCCACTCTGGAAACGCATGAATTACGCACCGGAAACTCCATTCGAGAAAACACGGGATTTCGACTTCACCAACGTGCTCACAAACGCGCAGGTGGGTGGCGATCCGCAGACGCCGGTATTCACGGCTCAGGTCGGCCAACAAGTCAGGTTCCGAATCCTGAATGCGAATGGTCACATGCGCAACAACGTGTTCAACCTGCACGGACACTTCTGGCAGGATGAACCCTATACCAACAACTCTAAGTCGATTGGCGACAATCCGTTCTCAGAGTTTAAGGGTGCCACATACGGAGTCGGACCATCTTCGCACTATGAAGTGAATCCGGTTAACGGCGCTGGTGGTGCTCGACGGGTGTTCGGTGACTATCTGTTCCGGACTCAAGAGTCCTTCCAGTTCGACGGCGGACTGTGGGGCATCTTCCGTGTCAACCCATAACGCCCTGGTCCTGGCTTGCGGTAAATCCGCAAGAGGGACTTTTAACGAGTGCAGTCTGCCGCAAGGCAGGCTGCACTCTTCTTCTGAAACAACAACCCCCGACAGGTCGCCCGGAATTCTTTTGTGAAAGGATAAAAGTCATGTCATCGCCATTACATCGATTCGGCATCTGCGTAGAGATTTTGCTTTGCTCAATCATTACGCTGTCGCTGATGAGTATTCCGGCAATCCTCCTGACAAGTTATGCAACTGCAATTCATCCTGCTGCCGGAAGTGCGGCACGTCAACATCATCCATATGCTGCTTACGACGCTCTACCACTTAGTTTCGAACTGAATCAAGGACAGACGAATCAGGCGGTCAGGTTCCTCGCACGGAGCGAAGGGTACGTTCTCTTCCTGACTCCGACTGAAGCAGTCATGGCTCTGGACAATCCCTCTGCTCACAGAAAAGGAAAAGAGAATCGCTTAGCCGCCGACGGTACTAACGCCTTTGAGTCGAGCCGCCCAGGAGCCAGGCCGCCGCGCTCGATCGTGCGCATGAAATTGGAAGGCGCCAATCCGGATCCTCAAGTCGAAGGCCTCGAGCAGTTGGCGACAACCAGTAATTATTTTGCGGGCTCGGATCCAGCTAAGTGGCAGACTGACATTTCAACTTACGCTCGCGTCCGCTACGCGCAAGTTTATCCGGGGATTGATATGCTCTATTACGGCAACCAACGCCGGCTCGAGTACGATTTTGTCATTGCACCCGGATCCAATCCCGAAGTTATCCAAATTGCATTTGCCGGCGTTAAAGACTTTGAGATCAGCCGCATGGGCGACTTGCTGCTGCACACGGCCATGGGAGACATCCGGCAGAGCAAACCCGTCGCCTACCAGGAAGCTGATGGCATCAGGGAGCAAGTCTCCGTTGATTACGTTCCGAATGGTGTGGGCCGAGTGGGATTTCAAGTAGGTGCATATGATCAGGCAAGACCGTTGATTATCGATCCCGTCCTGACCTATTCCACCTATCTCGGAGGGAGTGGCTTCGATCAAGGCTATAGCATCGCCGTTGACTCTCTTGGTAATGCTTATGTAACCGGCCAAACTGCAGCCATCGATTTTCCAACCACAGCCGGCGCATTTCAGACCAACTATGGAGGTGGTGATGCGTTTGTCGCCAAGCTCGATCCCGCGGGCACTTCACTGGTCTATTCCACGTATCTCAACGGCGCCAGCGGCAACGGTATAACAGTCGACTCTGCCGGCAATGCTTACGTAACCGGAGACGCAGGGCCGACTAAATTTCCAACCACCGCGGGCGCATTCCAAACAGCGCCAATGGGCTTCGACACCTTTGTGACCAAGCTGAATCCGACCGGCTCGGCGCTCGTATTCTCAGCGCGATTCGGCGGTAACCTCGATGATTTTGGCCGCGGCATCGCTCTCGATGCTGCTGGCAACGCATACATCACAGGCTGGACAGTGTGTCGCTCTACGGTCTGCACGTTTCCGACTGTCAATGCTTTCCAACCCAACTATGCGGGCGGAAACAATGACGCCTTCGTGACAAAGATTGATAGCAGCGGGTCGTTCCTGGTTTATTCGACCTACCTTGGAGGCGGAAAGATCATTAACGGCACCGAAGACTGGGGCGAGGGAATCGCCGTGGATGCGGCGGGTAGCGCTTATGTAACTGGCTATACGTATGCGCCTGACTTTCCAGTCACCGGGGGCGCGTTCGATACCACGAGAGCTGGACTCGACGCCTTCGTTACAAAGTTCACGCCCGATGGCTTATCGCTGGTCTACTCTACTTTTCTTGGCGGCGCAGGTCGCGAATTGGGCCAGGGAATTGCCGTCGACATTAACGGGAATGCTTACGTCACCGGGATAACCGAGTCGTTTGACAGTCCTTTTACGTCAGCCTACGAAGGCTTTCCTGTAACACCCGGAGCGTTTCAGACCAAAGGCAGCTACGACGCTTTTGTTTCCAAGCTCAATGCAAATGGCTCCGCGCTTGTGTATTCCACTTATCTCGGAGGAAGCGCGGGGGTCGATCGAGGATGGTCG
>Ga0207670_10000418_pt1 | contig 24076 bp, 16 predicted proteins | sample KBSS23HmetaG_FD_184339 | JGI IMG/M metagenome (GOLD analysis project Ga0207670, IMG submission 184339) | Switchgrass rhizosphere microbial communities from Kellogg Biological Station, Michigan, USA - KBS S2-3H metaG (SPAdes) (version 2) | ecosystem: Host-associated > Plants > Roots >... | reverse complement strand
TCGCTTCACGGTTACGCAGAACAGCGCTGAGAACTGGAAGCTATCGAACGGTCGGCGCGACTGGCATCATCCGATTCACACTCATCTGGAAGAACATCAGATCCTGCAACGCAGTTCCGGCGGTAGTTACGACCGCACCGAGTGGTCAAACTCGGGAGGATATAGCGGCGACGGCTGGGGCAGCGGTGGTTACGGCAGCGGTAATGGCAGCAACGGCGGTACGAATAACAACGGCGTGCCCATAGTCGAAGTTTCGCGCAAGGACGTTACGCGGCTTCAGCTCGATGAGACAGTCACGACGTTCATGCGCTTCCGCGACTTCACGGGTGATTGGCCGATACACTGCCACAACACCATTCACGAAGACCACGCGATGATGTTGGTTTTCCAGGTACAGCCAAACGTGACGGACAACAACCAGAATCCTTAGGGGTGTGCTGTCAGCTTGAGTTATAGCGGTTTTCAACGACCGAGGAGGCACAGGACATGGGAAAAATCACACGCAGACGATGGCTCGCAACAGCCGGCACCGCGACGGCGGCCGCAACCGCAGGAACTGTATTGGGACAGCAGAATTCAACGACTGCGCCTCGCTATAGTTTTCAGGACATCTCGCCGCGCGAGTTGCTGCAGCGACGCCATCTCCCAAACGTCGAACTGATCACGCAGGATAATCAGAAGGTTCACTTCTACACGGACGTGGTGAAAGACAAGCGCGTAGTTATTCAATTCATGTTCACGCGCTGCAAGGACATTTGTCCGGTGATCACTCATCATCTCGTCGAAGTACAGCGCGTGCTGAATGGACGCGTAGGTCGCGACATTTTTTTCTATTCAATCTCGTTGAGCCCGGAAGAAGACTCGCCGAAAGAGTTGAAAGAGTTCGCGAAATCGCATCACGCGGACGGCCCCGGCTGGACCTTTCTGACCGGAAAGCCGGAAGACATCTTCCGGCTGCGGAAATCGCTCGGCTTTTTCTACGATGATCCGAAAGAGGACGCCGACCGCAACAACCATTCAGGCATGTTGGTAATCGGGACTGAGCCGCTCATGCGTTGGGCCATGTGCGAAGGCGGCGCCGATCCGAAGTGGATCGCCACCGTTATTCAGACGGAAGCAGACGCACCGCTCAAAGGTGTCGTCGACGGTGTCAAACAGGCAGACGTAGCCATCAGTTTGGACCCGAAGTCGAAACTTTATAGCCAGCCCGGCAGTCAAACTAGGATGCGGCACCGGCACAACTGACAGAAGCCTAGATGAGTTGAGTGTGATTTACGTTGAGTTGCTTCGCCGGAAGCGGAGGTGAGGGCGACGACGATTAAACGACGCGCCTTGCGGCAACCATCAAGAGGATCGCCGCCGGGTTCCGAAAACGGGGTGAAATTCAAAAAACTATTTACCTGACAAACTGTCCGAAAGCAGCGGTTGGCGATGCACCCACTGGAATTGTGTCCACGACCAAATTACTCCCTACATTAATCACAGACACTGTATTGCTCGCAAAGTTCGCCACGTAGATGCGGTTTCCTCTCGAGTTCAGCCCGATACCCCAAGGAAACTGCCCGACTACGATGGTAGCGATTATCGAGCTGCTGGCTAAGTCGATCACATAGACATTATTCTTTGCGAAATTTGAAGTATAGACCCGTGTTCCAGCCGGGTTGATCGCCAGTCTATAACCCCCAGACCCCTGTGGTAGCTGTATCGTTTCTATGATGGTATTGCTGCTAGTATCAACGACCAGAATATTATCGCTGCCTCCATTGCCTACATAGGCGCGTGTCCCGGTAGAGTTGACTACAATCCCACCCGCCGACGTAAAGGTAGGAATCGTGGCAATCACGGTATTGTTTGAGGTGTCAATGACCGCGATGTTAGTGCTGCAACTATTCACAACATAAAGGCGTGTTCCGTCAGGGGTGACAGCTAGTCCCTCCGGACATGTCCCCGTTGCTATATCAGTCAAGACGGTATTACTTGCGGCGTCGATTACCGAAACCGTATGAGAGTTTACATTACTAACATAGACCTTTGTTCCTGCTGGATTTACTGCGACGCCTGAGGGTGAGGCTCCTACTGGTACAGTTGCTATCACGCTATTTGATGCGGTATCGATAACTGAAACCGTTCCGCCGGTGAGATTCGTGATATAGGCCCTCGTCCCAGCCGGATTGATCGCCGATGCCCACGGACCAAGTCCTACTGGAATTGTGGCTGTGACACTGTTAGTAGCCGTATCGATCACCGAAACATTATGGCTATTTGCATTCGTGATATAGGCCACACCTGTAACCGCCTCTCTAAAAAAGCTATAGATATCGTCCATTCGCAGTGACTGTCCGGTCGTGAACTCAGACATACAGACATCGGATCGATAGGTCATAAAGTTGGTTGTTGGATCATTACCAATGAGGTTGGGGCACGTATCATATGTCTTCTTGCAAGAATATGTCTGTTTAGTGGGTTGAAGTTCAGCGGGCGTATCATCTACCTCATCATTCATAATTCCGCACGTTTGCCCGTCTAGAGCAGTTTCAAAAGTATGCAATAGACCCAGCCAGTGTCCCGCTTCATGTGTGGCAACATCGCCGAGGTTATTCGTGCTACTTTTGCCGCCGGGTAGCATCGTGTAGGAGAGTACAATTCCATCATTCGACGGATTGCCATCATATTCCCACGGAAACGTAGCCCAACTGACCGCGTTATTAGTGGTGAATATGTTCAAGTCTCTGATCCCACCTTTTCTCAAAGCCGCCTTCATAGCGGCTTCCTCGGGCGAGTCTTGCGTCACGTTAAACCATGCTGGGTTGACTGTGTAATCTTCTCCAGCGTACTGAAATCTAAATGGAGTATTAGCTCCGGAGGTGGGCACATCGCTGCCAGAAAAATCTCTATTTAAAGCATCCACTTCAGACTCGAGTTCAGGAACAGGAACGAATCCCTTGCCCTTATTTCCTGCCGTACCCTGAATCACATGGAAGTAGACGTTTATTATCACCGACCCTGGTGGTTGGGCTAAGGCCGTATCACTGCTTGGCATGCCTGCCTGTTCGGCTGCAGACCTTCTCTTTGCCTTGTTCTGTGCCAAAGCCGATGCAACCTGCTGTAATACCTCGGGGCGTGGTGTTTTTGTTACGCATGATTCTTGCAAGTCACTGGTCTCGATCGAAGTGCTTTGAAAGCCACGATACGTGTTGCTACCGGCGTTCGTTATTCCAACAAGGATTAGACCTACACAAACTATGACGAGCATTACAAACGAACGAGTCGTTGCGCCTCGGACTTTGGATTTCATGAGATTGTTTCCTTCCGATGAGGGTCTTGCGCTCAGAGCATTTAATCACTCACAAATTCAACAACACTCAGATCTGAACAGCGAAGATAGAAGGCTGCCTTCCGGCGAGTATTCGAGGATGCAGAGGCTCGGTAGTCAGCCCTGGATGAAAGCGCGGAGAGCTTATTTAAATCCTGCGGCAAAGTCAATGTGTGTCCGTACAAGGTGCCTCAACGTTGACGGCAGCGGTCCTGGTGACCTTCATCGGAATTCATCGGCTTAGTAACAACTCCTACCTAATGGTATTTTATGGCTGACACTAACGACGCTGCTTCCCCAGAAGATTCGGTGCTTTCCGACAGAGACGAGCGATTGCTCAATTACCTGGCTTTAGTCGCTCAAGTACTACAACGTCAGGTAAATCCGGAGTGAAATGGCCGGCGACGCGTTGATATTATGCGGAACCTGTATCTTGCCAAACACTGACCATCAAATGCTGGCTCGTATCGCTCACTTGTTTAGTCTCTAACTTACATCCGTCAGCCCCCGATAGGTCCGGCCTTCATATTCGATTGTGTTAGGCTGAGATCGCGGTAGTTTGGATGGCCCACTCCCTAGCGCGCAGACTACGGATCTCTTCTCAAGACAGGACTCCACCTTAAACGGTAACAACAATCTGAAGAGTCAGTAGGATTTTACGCACTCGCCCGGAGTGATAATACGCCGGCAAAAAAAGCTGCATAGTCGGCAATCAGTGCGCTTAGTTCGTTCTCGTCGACGATCATGTGCCGTGCTATATAATTGTCAAATGAGAAAGTCCGTTTGAAGCGTCATTCTCGCGACGCCATCGAAACAGTAGAAATAACCTGTTCGTTGAGGAGGCAACCTTGGCACTCCAATCAAGAGACAATAAATCCCACCTCACTGAACCAGGGACCGAATTGGAACCGGTTCTATTGGAGATGTGGAAAGAGATCTTAAGTATTCAACCGATCGGTATTAGAGATAACTTTTGGGATCTGGGTGGGAATTCTGTTCTTGCATTTCGGCTACTTGGTGAAATTCGAAAGGCATTTAGAAGCGACTTTCCAATATACACGTTTTTCCAGAACCCCACCGTCGAGCATTTGGCAAGCATTCTTCGGGAGCAAAATGAAGTCAGCCCCACGTTTGTCGCACTTCAACCATGCGGTTCTAAACGGCCATTTTTTATTGGTGGGAGTAGCTCTCGTTATATTAGGTTGGCCCGGCATTTAGGTCTGGATCAACCATCCTATCGTCTTGACGTTTACGCCCTGCAAGAACAATGTCTTATTCGAGGTTGTGATCCCTATGCACAAATTGAAGCTATGGCAGATTACTTCATCGAAAAGATCCGTCGCGTCCAACCGATAGGACCTTATTTCATCGGAGGTGGTTGCGAAGCTGGCTTTGTTGTTTACGAAATAACCCGGCAACTTCAAAGACAAGGTCAGCAGGTGGCGCTGTTAGTTCTATGGGAAGTACCGCCTTCACCTTTCTCCCGTAAGAAGCCTTTTTATCCTTTGTTCTATTTCGCCCACCATGTGAAGGCCTTATTTCGACATGGGCCAGCCCGGATGGTACGTAGACTTGCCGAAAAGGTGAGGGCTGCCAAAGAGACTCCCTCTTTAAGTACCGAGGCTAGTTATCTCCAGCAGATCGAGAATTCCGTTTCTCAGGCTCTTCAAAACTATGTACCGCAACCTTATCCGGGGCGAATTACCCTGTTTCGAGCGCGTGAACAGCCGGCAGGAATGTATGATCCTACTGTGGGTTGGGACGAGCTCGTAACGGGAGGGATAGAGATTCATGTGCTTCCCGGCAATCACACCACGTACTTTGACAAACACTTTCTTGACTTCGCTGAACAGCTAAAAACTTGTCTGGAGGAACAAATGCCGTGAATCATGCGCTGATACCTTTCAGCAGAACCAAATATTCAATCGGCAGTGAGTCGGGCTCAACAGATTTGGATTAAGAAGCTGACGACGAGTTGCGAGGAAGCGTAGTCCAATGAGAGAGATCGAATCCGATCATCTGCAAGCGGAGCATTCAAGGCCGCTTTGTACGCACAAGAATATGGCTGGGACGACACGTACGAAGCCCTCGTGGCCCAAATCGTCGCAGACTTTGTTAAGAACTACGATCGAAAGAAAGAGCGTTGTTGGATTGCGGAGAGAGATGGCGAGAATATCGGTTGCGTCTTTTTAGTGAAGGAGTCGAAGCAGGTGGCGAGATTGCGATTACTCATAGTCCCTTCCCAAGGCGCGCGGTTTGGGAGTCGGAAAACGATTGGTTGATGAATGTACACGGTTTGCCCGGCAAGCTGGTTATAAGAAGATCGTATTGTGGACGAACAGCCTGTTGGTCGCCGCGCGTGATATTTATGAAAAGGCGGGCTATAAGCTCGTGAAAGCTGAAAAGCATCACAGCTTTGGACACGACCTGAGTGGCGAAACCTGGGAACTCGATCTTAGCCGCGGATTAAACGGATAAAATCCGGATTTAATCCGTGTCATCTGCGGTTACGTTGTCGAAATCGCTGTGGGTCGTTCGTCATACTAACGAGCGTGGATCAACTACGATGAGGAGAACGAGACCGGGCCGGGTCGCGTGGCTGGTCGGACTTGCAGCGTAGACTCCGAGGAGACTCCTGGTCTGATCCGATGAGTACAGAAGAGCATCAGGACCCACAAATACGATTGGCAACAGCAGCCGATACCGAGGCAATCGCGTCGGTACTATACAAGTCCTTCTGCGAATACGAATCCCACTACACTCCCGAAGCGTTCGCCGCCACGGTCCCGACACCCGGCCAAATCGAAGAGCGTATGAATCAAGGCCCAATGTGGGTGGCTCTTAGGAATGGCATGATCGCCGGTACTGTGTCCGTAGTTCTCAAGAATGAAGAGGTTTATATTCGAGGTATGGCGGTCGATCCGTCGGCGAGAGGTAAGGGAATCGGACGAAAGCTACTCGATCGGATCGAATCGTTCGCCGTTCGCAAGCGGTGCAAACGCTTATTTCTAAGTACGACGCCTTTTCTATTGCCCGCAATAGATATTTACGAGCGCTACGGCTTTCGTCGAAATCTCGAAGGCCCAACCGATTTGTTTGGGACGCCACTCTTCACGATGTCTAAAAGCCTGGATGCCTTAGGATTGTGCCAAACTGAAGATAAGGATCTCGATTATGTGCTCGCTCTCGAGCACAGCGAAGAGAATCGTTTGTTCGTCATTCCCTGGTCGCGCGAACAGCATCGTCAAGCGCTGGCGGATCCTGACGTGGCCCATCTGATTGCACATACCTCAACGAGGGTCGGCTACGTAATTCTGGCGGGATTGCTGGATCCTAATCAAAGCATTGAATTGCGGCGCATTGTGATTTCAAAAAAAGGGAGAGGTTATGGACGTGCTACTGTCGAGCTGGTCAAAGATCTGGCCTTCAAAACCTATCAAGCTCATAGATTTTGGCTTGATGTAAAGGCGCAGAATCAGCGCGCCAGAAGCGTTTACGAAGCAGCAGGATTTATAGTCGATGGGATGTTACGAGAGTGCCTGCGCACAGAAAGCGGTTTTGACTCGCTGGTAGTCATGTCTATGCTGCGGCAAGAATACGAAGCATCGAAGGTAGCTTAGGCTTGTGACTTCACGGCGCGCCCATCAGGTATCTCCTCACGAAGATCTGTTTCCATTATGGCTGAGAAATAGCATTGACGTGACGTGGAGTCTGAAGTGTGAAAGTGCCGTTCAATTCTCGTGAATTAACTATCTCAGCCCCCGCTAATGGATGGGACGATTTAAATTTCAATTTCAAGCACGCTGCACGACACAGTTAAAACAACCTGGCGCGGCGTTGTGTAGATGTAAATACGCAACCTCGCTTTCGCGTAACAACTCCCTGATAGTTTCTTCCAGTGCGCGACCCTCAACAACCTTCGCCTCTCTCATCATTGCGGCTTGATCGTAAGCGCGAACTGATAGCAACCGGTGACGAAACATGATCGGAATCTCGTTAATTTCAGGCCTTGCAGTTTGTGCGAGTTCGCGAACAAATATCGGTCCCAGAGATTTAAGGAAACTCAGCAAAACCAAACTGCCGCATACCAAGCGGAATAGTACCTATGCGGCAATCTGTCTTAGTGTTTCCATTTCCTTCAACCACTCACCAATCTGGTTCCAACTCGGAATGCTTTGGGACGCCAAAAGCTATCGATCGCTCCAACATCCTATTTCCACGGACGTCGAAAGATAAGGAAGACAATTACTGCAGTGCACCAGCAAATGCCCAGAATCAAATATATGCGTCCCGCGACAGGTCCTGTTATCAACCTGGCGAAGAGCATGATCTCACTGACGACGCCCCCCGTGACAGTTCCATACCATCGTAATTGTGTGTACATCGTATTCCGACGTTTTCTTTTTCCCATACCATCCTTCCCCTTTGCGACTCCCGAACGCACCGGTTAACACGAGAATCGGTGGAAGCCTCCAATACTGACTTCATCTTTGTGGCTCTCCTGAGACGGTTTTTAGATGTTTGCAGCGTCACGCTCAACCTCAGTACGAACGGTTTAGAATGAACTGCGGGAGAGATGATAATGCAATGCATAACCTGACTTGCGAGTTTCAGAGATCACGATCGGCAAGCGTCCTCAACTGGCTGTCAAGCTGAATCTCAGCCGCAACATTTGGCGCTTGCCCAGGCATCGAAGTACGCGGTGAAAGCAAGAAAGTTTTTGATTACAGCGCAGAAGACTATCGCGGTTCTAAAATGCATATTCCTACGTCATTCGATTGTACTTCCGAAACGCTGCTCCCACCTGGTCCAGTTATTCACTCATTACCAGCATCCAACCAGAAAACTGCTTTACGGTGCCGCAAGTTGGTCCACTGTCTCTGCCTGTGCCTGGTACACGTACCTCAATTCGAGAGACGCACCTGACGCTTGTTCACTCATCGGCCAGGTTATGCCTGCAAGCGGAATCTTTAATCGACGACTCCACGGTGTATCTGTCTGTCCGGCGTAGGTACCGATGTCGAGATAGATGAAACGATTATTCGCAGGACCTTGCGCGAAGGAGCCGAGAAAATTCGGTTGTCATTTTTTCGCTTCTCTAACGCGAATTAGGAATTCGAATCGCAGATCCTGTTTCGTATATCTCTGCTTCTGAATGGTTTTGTAATCGTTGCCGTGGCCTTCCTGGACGCCGAAATCAACATCGCCTGGCGGGCTCTCAACGATTACACGAAGAGTTACCTGTCGTTCCATGGGAACGCAGCATAACACCAACAGCAATTAAGGTGGGGTCTCTAATAACTACGCAGCGAATGCGGGAGCAAGATGGTCCAAATAAAGTTTCCGCGCGTCCATTAAGGGTCCAATAACGATTGCTTAGAATACCTTCAACTACCTTACGGTGACTATCCATGCCGCAGGTTTCCTTTGAATTCCTGAAAATCGCTTCTCCTTCACGGCGGCAACACGGGTTCGATTCCGATACGAGACGCCAATCGCACTCCAACAAATTTCCCCTCTCCTTGCTGTTCCTACCTCTCAACGTTGTATAGGTCATTGAGTACATGCTGAGTCATACACTGTATGGCAGAATCATCCAGCGTATTTCGAGACCGGGTGACGCAATTCTTAACAAAAAGGTCGAAAAGCGGTTTTACATCACGGGCACAGCTGAAGAAGGTTTGAATACTTCTCTTTTTTACGATTCTGCCTTCAGGAGCGAGCAGCGTGTAATCCATTTTGTATGATGTCACCCATTTGGAATCCGTAACGTCGCAACTCTTACTGTCATCCCGATCGTCGAATTCTTCGAATCTTAGAAGCAACATGTAAGTTCCCGGTTTTGCGCGCAGCATAGCTTGTGCATCTTCGACCTTTACCTTTTGCGGCTCGAACTTAACGGCCAGTCGATCCTGCCTTCCCAGGCTCCTTGCAATTTGCTCCGCATAGAACTGGTTGGAAGGAGGAAGCATCACTAAGCGTCGCTGTCGCGATAGTGCAACCAAAAGTGGAGTTTTTGCCCGACCAGGGTTGTTGGTTGCAGCAACATCGGCAGTCGTTTCGTCTATTGGCGAAGATGTCTTCGGCCCGTCAACTTTGGGATTGTTTGTTTTTGCGGGCCCGCGCCTGGATTGGGCCAGGCAAATACAACTGAGTAACAGCAGTGATACCAGAAGCAAAATTGGGCAATTCTTACCCATAGTTCTACTCTCCTTTTATGCTCATGACTCCTCGAGTCAGCCGGGGTGAGCTATGCCACAGACGGTGTAGCCAAGGTCAAGGAGTTTCTTGCGTGTTGTCAGAATTTCCTGGCCTCTTGCATCCTCGTAGAAGGTTTTCTTGCTGGGAGAGAGGCAGTGGCACAAGACACATACGCCACAAAATCCATAGCCAAACCTATCTAAAGAGAAGAAGGGTGTTACTGTGACCTCATAATCTATTTAGAAAAAGCGGGCTTCTGCGGACTTTGAGGGCACAACTAGGCAAATCGTTGGTCGGAAATTAATTGCCGGCCTACAACGAGCCAGACGATCCCAGGAACCCGCCGGACAAATGAACAAACTCGGCCTGACCGATGATGGGCCCGATTACATCCGCGAACTCATGAAGAAGGGCATGATCGTCGACCTGTCGCACATGTCTGGGCGGAAAGGGTCTAAGGTCATTGGGCCGGAGCTACATTGAGGTCTCGTACAATTATCGGCACTGGTTCTGGAATCGCGGACTGCGGTTGAAGTTGCTTGGGCTCGATGCGTCGATTTCTTGACGGATCTCTTCAAGGGAGTGAAGGCTTGCCCGCCGGGAAACCTTCTATCTATCGAGGCCATCGAACAAATCGTTGCAAGCGAGTGGCGGGAACGTGTTTCGCATCAGGATTGGTCGATTGAATTCGCGCCGGCGCGTCAACTCCACCGTTTCCGCGTCTCTACCTTCGAGGTTGTTGGATGAGGGCCATATTTCAAGCTACGCTTACAGTCGGGTTGCTAATTTTCAGCGCGCAAAATGCGTATTCCTGCACCTGCTTGCAAATTACTCATCGAAAAGAATTCCGTCGGTCGGATGCCGTTTTCGCTGGCACTGTCATTGACGTAACAGAAGACACATCCTACGTTCCTCCCAAACTTAAGGTCTCATCGGCTTTGCAAAAAATCATTGATTCCACGAAGCGTTTTGTCGTGCGATTTAAGGTTGAAAAGAAGTTCAAAGGAGTGGAAGGACAAGAAGTGCGGGTCTACGCTTTTCAGAGTGATAGTGGATGTTCTGGAATGGTGTTTGGTATAGGGGAGAGCTACCTCGTTTATGCTGATCGTGCGGAAGGAAGTCTGACGAGTGGTACTCTCTGTTCTCGCACACGCAAATTGGATAGGACTTCCAAGGAATATAAGGAGCTGAATAGCTTTTGGTTTCGGCTCAGTTCGATTGCTTCTATTTTCGTGCCGCGCTCCTCGTCTCTGGTCGAAAGACAGAACAACCCGCGAGTCTGAGCGGGCGGACAAGGTCCGCTAGACGCCTGATCTGGCACCGTTAGATCGATTTCGCCTTGCCGAACTAAATCGAACCCAGCGAAATATATTCTATTTCTTGATCACTTCCCTGGTTTCAAAACTCTAAAATTTAGCACCAGCGATTAAACGGCTACGATCATTCTTCACACAGAGGCAATATGATTTGTTAAAGCCTTCATTAGGCGCTCGCTCGGCTGCGTTGCGAAGCATCCTAACGAGTCGGAAATTAAGGTATTGAGAGATAAGGGCAATCGCTCTCCCTTAAGGGGCCGGTGCATTCTTGCGGGCCGCGGTGGTCCTTTCTACAAAAAGCAGCGCATCAAAACTCTTAGATGCAGGCACGTCAACTAAAAACTGATTGTCCATATCGTTGGAGTACATGGAACCGATGTTGCGAGATTTATGTGGTTGACTCAACCACGTCTCGACCGAACTGTTTTTGGGGACCTGCCTGAGATCGATTGCGAACAAAGAAATTCCGGTTGACGACAGAGTCGCGTCGAGGCTGCCAACCGGCGCTGGAGAAACGGTGAAATCATGGAGGCCCTTATCTCGCTCAATTGCCTGAAATGATCCCTGGTTAAACGCAAAACCGAAAACCACCATTTTTTCCGCGAACATTTCACGCAGCGAGGCGCCCATCGGTTTGTAGCCCACAATGTCAGAGGTCGCAACGTGGCCGTTATGTGCCCAGAGCACAATCCTCGCGCCCGGATTATGGTCGAGAATCCATTTGATGTTGTCGGCCATGCTGCGGTCGCGCGAAACTTCGTTGGTTCGCATTTGGATGGATTGGACCACCACGCGCGCGTTTTGAATAACCCATTCGAGATCGCGATCTGCGACGCCTCGTTTCACATACAAGCTCCGCGATTCTTCAAGGTGTCGCACCACTGCTTGCCAACTTGCGATAGCCACCCTGGGGTCAACCGGTTCTGGAGTGGCTGAAGGTGGTACTACGTAATTCATGCGGAGGCTTTGCTTGCCGGTATGAAATACATCACGATCGATCTGCACCTGATAGGCGTCGCCTCCGTGTTGGGTGTGAAAACCTACCGGCGTCGAGGATTCAAAATCGAGTGCAATGTTGTCGCTGCCGGGATAAGCAGCGCCATCAACTTCCAGCTTCAGTGAGTCGAACCAGCCAGTGCCATTCGCCGGCAAGAGCGCGCCAAACACGACTCGTGTGGCCTCAGACGGTACCGGCAATTCAATTTCATAACGTTCCCAGTCGGTGGTTCCCGTAACACCTCTGTCCTGCATGTTGTCAAATGCCAGGACACCAGCAGGACCATCTATTCGCAACCACAGTCCGGCAAATCCTTGAGACACGTCCCGGGTCTTGATGTAACCGCTTAAGCGAACGCGCTTTCCGGCCGCGCTGCCGGCGGGGAAAGAGGCGGACGCGACACCGCCACCGTTAGGGATGGGTGGTGGTGGTGCATATCTCATCAGCAGGCTTTGGTTGCCGGAGTGAACGAATCTTTTGTCGAGCCTGACTTGATATCCATTGCCGCCTGTATAAAAACCGATTGGTGCGGAGGATTCGAAGTCGAGATCAAATTTGGTCTTCTCCCGGTAAGGCTCTCCGTCGACTGTTATGCTCAACCCATCGAACCATGCACTGCCATCGCCGGAATGAATCGTGCCGAAATTGATGTTGGTCGCATCCGCTGGTACCTGAAGGTCGATTTCATAGCGTTTCCAATCGGTGGTTCCGGTCACGCCGCGATCGTGCATGTTGTCAAACGCGAGCACTCCCGATTTACCATCGACACGCCACCAAAGTCCGGCCCATTCGCGGGTGATGCCTTGAGTTTTGATGTAGCCGCTGTAGCGTATGCGCTTACCTGCGGCGACTGCAATCGGGAAAGAAGCTGTCGCCACGGCGAAGGGTGGTCCTTCGGCCTGTCGGGCAGCTTTCGCCTGTGCGGAAGCTTGGCGCAGGTCTACGATAAAGGCGGTGTCGTGCCTGGCAACAAAACCGCCCACGTTTTCAATCGCTACGTCAGGCGTTTGCATATCAAAGCCGGTGAACTGAACGCGACCCTTGCCTGACTTGTTGAACTCACGCATCCACCGGATCATCTCCAGAACTTCCTGAGTGTCCCAGGTCCAGAAATACATGCCTTTCAGGAGCTTTGCCGGGTCGCCGTTTCCGTTGAGTACGTAATCATTCAGCCGATAGGCTTCCGGCATGTTGGCTTCGATGGAAAAGATGGTGAAACCCATCTCGGAGGCGAGGAACTCCAACATCCGGTGTTTGAGCTGAAAGAACTCGCGTGTGCCGTGGGTCGCCTCGCCGAGCGACACGATTCTGGCGTTGCCGATAATCTTTTTCAGAGGTTTCATATCAGCGAAACCATGACCTGCTTCGGGGGTCTTGAGCCGAATGGCATGAGCCCTAATCCATTCGACGGTTGGTTGATTAGGCGGCGAAGCCGGTTGGTTGTCTGTCTGTGCAGCGGCCGGTTGGATGAAAAAACAAGTGAGCAGCAGCAGCGTTAATTTCCTTTGCATTGCTTCTCCTTTGAGGTTCGGATCTAAGGCAGATGTGAGAGGACTTCCAGGCGGACTTATAACGCCGATGGTTGAGAGTTGCAAGTCTCCCGATAACGACAGTCTCCTGATAACAATGTGTCGTTAGCACACGATGTGTCCGGTGAGATTAGCAAATGAAATGTCCGGTCTGGGCGGCACGGTCAGGATCTCATGATCGCACTGCCTGCCCCCCAAGTCTCTTCAGATTGCCGCCTACTCAGTAGCGCCCTTGCGCCTCCGCTAAGTCTGGCCCGTGTGAAGACGTGTTAGCCCAAAATATGTTAGCCCAAAATTTGACAGGTTGTACTCCGCGGCGTATCGTCAAACGCGTTCGATCTCAACCGCACCCCTTACGGAGTAAAACATGTCAAAGAAAACTTACCGACGATTGTTATTGACGGCGTTCATGTTGTTGGTGACTGGATTTCTCACTTATAGCGGCCCCGTTCAGTACGCTCAGGATCCCTGCTCCGAGTGTCATGACAACTGCGACGCACAATATGAGATCTGTCTCCAGTCAGGTAGCCATTGCGAGCAGAGCAGGGACCTATGTCACAACGCCTGCATAATAATGTGCAGCTGATGAGCATTTCATAAATCACCCTTCGCCTCAAAAAACAAGTTGACGCATCTTCCTTCGCGTTGTTCGCGCGTTAAGGTGTAGTGGTTTTTAAAAACGAATTGCGCTGCTCACCATGTCAACCTTTGCCTTTTAGGATGTCTGCTGCGAGGCTTAGAGCTGAGCTTTTAATTCAACTACGCGATTCCAGGCGGATTATTCATTGCAGTGAGTAGGAGCCTGGCTATCTGGAATTAAGGCTTAGCTTTCTGCTTCTCACTTCTGGTTGGTCGAAGTTCTACGACCGGATATTTCGTGCGAGAGGATCTTCTCTCAATCCGTTGACTATCAATCAATGCAGTATCAATTCAGCGCTATCAGGTTTGGAGAGCAGATTTGTTTAGGTTATTGGCTCTCGGGTGCGAGGCTAAACTCAGTATGGTATTCCTCGGAGATATAGTTTCGGCATTTAACGCGCACGGCGATTTTGTTCTGTACTTGATTTACGGGAGGTATCATGACGACAATATCTTTACTTTGTTGAGCTGCCAGGCCAAACTCTTGAACGTCCGAGAACAAACGAACAAGCTGTCCACCAGAATCGCTCGATTGTAAAGAACAATCTTCCGCCGGCGTATCTCCCTCATTAAGTACCGTGACAGTGGCGGCAAAATTTCCCGCACCGATTGCAAGTCGCGGTACGTTTACCGACGTGACTCTTACTCTGGGCTTTGGCTGAGTGAATAAACCATAAGGGTCTATCAACCAAAAAACGATAAATGCTCCTGCAACTAACGCCGCGATACCTGCTATGAAGTCGGTCTGCGATTTTGTTTGGCCATTCGACATACTATTTTTCAACTTCCGAAGTCATGAAGTTGAGTCTCATTGGAGGATTCTTATGCGTTGACGTAGCCAAATCCCGACCACTTACCAGATACAATCTACAACTTTTTCGAGGCTAATAGGTCGCAAGATCTAACGATTTTATTGGTGGTGACTCGCCGCTCAGGTTTTCAATTACTTGGGCTATTGAATCGAGTTGAAAGAGGTCCCTGCTGTCTGATACGAGGACCGGTTCCGACCGGTAATGCGGATGCGTTCTAAAGCGGTCTCGAGGCAGCGAGCCGCCTCCAATAATTGAGGAGTACGATTTCCTGCCTAAAAAAATGAAGAGCAGTTGACGGAAGTCAGTTATCGATCCAATTAGAATATAGCAGAGAGATTATGGACCAAGGTGAATGCGCCGCAGGAGGTCTGCGTACCTCGTATCCGCACGGAGATTTTTGTAACGCGGATCGAGCTTGAGCCGCGTCAATCCATCATCTCGCTGCTCATAAGCTTTTTCGAGCCACTCGAACGCTTGCTCGTTGTCGCCCAGTCGCGCGGCGAACCCGGCTACGCTGGTGGGCGGAACGTACTCTGCATTCTCTTTTATTTTTTCCTTTGCCTGGTCGAGACGCTTCCGCCAGTAGCCCTGAGAACCTGACTGCTGCAGAGCCTCTTTTAACTGCTTCAGATATCTGGGGTTTTCAGTGCCACGCGGCTCGACGATTAATTCATATTCTGCAAGAGCTTCATCATACCTACCCGTTTCCGTATAAACATCGATCAGACGCAATCGGGCGCTGACGAAGCGTGGGTTTAATTCTAAAGCCTTTCGGTATTGCTCAATAGCCTCGTCGTACCGACCTTGATAATAGAAGATCACACCTATATTAGTGTTGATAATCCACGAGAATCGCTCAAGTTCAAGGGCGCGGCGCAATTGTGCGGCAGCCTCATCCAGCTTGCCCATTGGAACCAGATAGTTAAGAGCATAAAAGTAATGCGCACTCGAGTAGTTAGGGTTGAGAGCGATGGCGCGTTTGAACTCCGCCTCGGCACCCGGCCAGTCCCAATCGTAATTGGCTTTGATCCGTGCCAGCGCGGCGTGGGCTTCGGAGAGTGTGTTATCGATTTCAAGCGCTCTTGTCGCGGCGTCCCTGGCCCTGGGGTAAGCCTCCGCGGGCGAGAGTGCCCCGTAGGATGGGAGAAGGTTGTAGCAGTCAGCTAAGCCGGCGAAAGCGAGAGCATATTTATTGTCCAGGGCAAGCGCTTAATTGAATTGCTCGACGGCTTTCCTTAGGTTCTCCGCGTCCCTATTGCCCCAGAAGTAGCGTCCAAGCATGTACGCTTGATAGGCGTCCGTGTTTTCCGTGTACCGCTTCGTCAATTGCCGAGTCTCGTTGCTGCCTAACTTGAGTTCCAGTGCCGCTACCACTCTCTCGGAGATTGCATCCTGCACGGTGAATATGTCGGTGAGCTTCTCGTAGAACTGATCCGTCCACAACGACTGCCCGTCACTAACGCGCGTGAGGTTAACGCGCACTCTGATTCGATCCTGCGACCACTGAATACTGCCGTCCAACACCGACTCCACACCCAACTCCCGTCCGGCCTTGATCGCATCTTGATCCGGGGCGGTATAACGGCGCACAGCACTCAAAGGGAGAACGGTGATCCGGCTGACGTTACTGAGCTTCATGATCAAGCTGTCAGTCATGCCTATTGCAAGTGAGGGGTCCCCGCCCTTGGCTTCCAGCGGCTTAAACGGCAACACGGCAATTGACGGTACCGCAGGTGCTGGCGTGCGTCTCTGCCAAAAGTAGAGGACGCAAATTAAAACAAAAACCAGGACGGCTGATGCAATTATTAAGAACTTAGATTTTCTTGTCGTGTGGTGTTTGGCATGACGTTTCACTGGTGTATGAGCCTCTTCCTCGACGATGCCGACACGTGCACCCTCGCTATGGCCTGCCGAAAATGCCGCGCCTCCTTCGGATGCCGCTTCGTCTCCGCCGGCGTGCAAGACTTTGACATCAGCTACAAACCGGTAGCCGTGCTTAGGCACTGTCTCGATATACTTCGGGTCTTTCCCGGTATCGCCCAGCTCCTTTCGTAGAATCGAAATGTTGTTAGTGAGATTGCCCTCCTCGACGAAGCTGTCCGGCCAGAGGTGCTTGATAATTTCCTCCTTTTCCACCAGCAGCCCGCTCCTTTGAACGAGGAACAACAGCAGGTCAAAAATCTTTGGCGATAGCCGGATGTGTTCCTCTGCGCGCAGCAACAGGCGTTGCGCGGGATCTAAACGGAAGGAACCAAACTCATATAAGTTGTTGTCAGGTTTACTCATGAGGCACCAGAGAAATTCCAGAGATTTTTCCTGTAAGTTTCAGAGGACAAATCAGCAAGTTGCAAAGTATCGTCCGCGACGTGACGAGGCGTGATGCGGACTCGGCGGTCGGGCGACAACGTTGACCAATAGGCGCCGCACAATGGCGATCACGCGGTACGTGACGATACTTGAGGGAGCGCCCATTTTATCGTCGCGGATAATCCTCCGGCAACAGATCGAATTAGTTCCTCCGTTTACCTATCAATCGACCCCCTGGTTTGGAAGAACTTGTAAGCGGAATTAGCGAATCGGCAATTCCGGGGAGGTGGCTATGAAGCGGAGAAGCAATAACGTCCGGCTCTTAAACGCGAAGGCCGGCATCGCGAGTGTCAGGGGATTTAGGTTTAGGAGGGGAATGTCGTTCGTATTGGCGGCGCTTTGCGTTTCCGTCTTACTTGCAGGCGCTCGGGCCAGCAACGACTACTATCAGTGTTACCAATATGGAACTTGTGCGGAGCCCACGCTCTCGAACGACTCGAACTGTCGAGCAGGCACAGACTACGACGTCACAGTCTCCAATAAGAACTCTTCTGTCACCGTTCTCTCATTCCATGGCGGAAACATCGAATCGAATACGAGCGAAATATCAAACGCGCTGAGCAATCTGTACGCTTGGAGCCGCTACGACTTAAACGCTCACGCCACAAGTGCATGCACCTCGGTAGGTACTTACCAAGGCAACAAGCTGCACATCACGTCGACGGATTTTAATGACCCCCGCGCCGTGGAACTCGTGAGCGCGCAGCCGAAGGCCGTTGCCATTCACGGTTACTCTGACGCGCGCGGCTATAAGAAAGGAGTGATCTGCGTCGGTGGTAAGGACGACGCCGCGCGCAACGCCTTCATTTCTTACGTCACGAATAACACCGCGGCGTGGAATGCGAACCCAAACACGTACCCTCTAAGGCCGCTCGACGCGACTACGGCAGCCGTCGGCACCGACTGCGGCGACGATGAAATACGCGGCATCGCGGACGATAATCTCGTCAACCGCACGTCGAGTCACACTGGCTTCCAACTTGAACTGGGCAAGGCATTCCGCGCCGATCTGGTCAACACCTCGTCCGGTTACAACGACCTCCGCAATCTAATTTACGGCGCTATCCGTGAGGCGATGATAGGCGAGACGAAGTGCGTGACGGTCGATAGTACGGGAGCCGCCTGGCAGAATCGCGCCTTGGCGTCGAACCAGACGGGCACCTTTACCGCCGAAATAAATGCGACCCCGCAAGGGACTAACATCGACGCGGGTATAGGTCTCTCAAACGGGACGCAGACCGACTTCGCGGACCTCGCGTGTATCGTACGCTTCAACAATCAGGGGAAGATTGATGCGCGCAATGGCGGCGCTTACGCGGCGCTCTCGCAGATATCGTACAGCCCGAACACCTCCTACCACTTCCGCTTCGTCGTAAACGTGCCGGCGCACACCTACTCTGTTTACGTCACACCACCGGGAAGCAGTGAACAGGCTATCGGAATCAACTATGCGTTCCGCACGGAGCAGGCGACTGTGGGCAGCTTGAACAACTGGTCGCTGTTTAGCGACTCGGGGGCGATGCGGGGCTGCGGGTTCGCGGCGCCGTGTTACACAGCCACGGCCGGCGGGAGTTGGACCAACAACTCTTTCGCCTCGCAGGCTGGCACCTTCACGGCCGAGTGGGACGCAACGCCGTCAGCGAATAATATCGACGCCGTCGTGGGCCTCTCGAACGAAGCGCAGATCTCGTTCGCCGGTTTCGCGTGCCTCACGCGCTTCAATACCTCGGGCACGATTGACGCGCGCGACGGCGGTATCTATCACGCCTCGTCTTCGATCCCGTATGCTCCCAATGCGACCTACCACTTCCGCCTGTCAGTGAACGTGCCCGCCCACACCTACTCGATCTACGTGACGCCGGCTGGCGGCACGGAGCAGACCGTCGGAGTCAACTACGCATTCCGCACGGAGCAGTCAACGGTCGCCAGTCTGAACAATTACGGGCTTGTTGTTGATAGCGCCACAGGCTCGGCGCGCGTCTGTAACCTCGTGGTCAGCGGCAGCAACACGCTCTTTCAGGATACGTTCACGGGGGCCGACGGTCTGATCACGAACGAGTACGCCCACTGGAACTCGGACGGCATCAACTCGCCCGACTGGGATGTAACCAGCGGTTCACTCTTCCGCCAGTCAAACGCAGCGTGGACCGGTCTGCCCGACTTGCTGGCGTCGAATAAGTATTCCAGCGACCATACCGATTCTGATGTGTTCAGGCTCAACACGTTCAGGACGTTCGCGGGAAACATCAAAGTTTCGCTGGCCTTAAAAAACAATAGCGACATCCACGACTCCAACTGTAGTGTGAACGATACGTGCTGGCACGGAGTGCATATCTGGCTGCGCCATCTGACGCAGTATGATCTCTACGCCATCAGCCTCAATCGTGCTGACAACAAGGTGGCCATCAAGCGCAAAGTGCCGTGCGGGAACGAAAACGCAGGGTTTTATAAGGATCTGAGTTCTCCGGTCACGCACGCGTGGTCCGTAGGGACTTGGCAGCATTACTCGGTGACGATCCAGACCAACAGCAACGGGAGCGTCACGATCAAAGTTTACGACGATGACAGCAACCCCAATACGCCGTTCCTCCAAGCGACCGACGCGGGAGGGACGAACCCGAGTTGGACGTCGGGTTGCGCCACGCCGGGTAGTTACCCGACTGCGCAGTATCCTCCCATTAACGCCGCAGGCAGCGTCGGTGTACGCGGTGACTTCGATAACTTCAACTTTGACGACTTTAGGATCTCTTCGTTCTAAGGAGGGGGGCTTCTCAAAACAAGTTACCTCGCATCGAAAGCAAAATGAAAAGATAGGAGCGCGCCACAAGAAATATGTGAGGTCTCCGGAGTCTTACGTACCCCAACCAGTCTGCAATGACTGTCATACGTTTGTTATGCCGGGACCTCACACGCAACAGAACTGACGGCCCGGGCAGTGGCAAGATGATCCGAACTCTCATAACAACCGTTCATGGTTCGCCGTGCATTGCGCCGATAATTTGTTGAGCACTCAGCCGCCTTACTCTCTACCAAAACTTCCACCATGGCCGCAGCAGAAACTACTAAAGGGAGTACCTGCTGACTTGATGCTGGAGCGGCACGGTCGAATGAGCGTCCGGTTTGTCAGTTTGTTCCTTGCACGATCTACAGTGCCGGCTGAGGGCATTTGCGAAAATAAAACCTGGTGCGGACTTCGTGTGAAGTGACGCTCATGTCAACATTAGAGCAAGGCCGGCACTCGTTTTGAAGGTCATCACAGTTTCGACGCGATACAATCTGCTACAGTCCTGCGTCGACAAAAATCAAATCTCTGGAACGGGACAAAGGAGGGAGTAACTTTGGCGATCACAAATACCCTGGCAAGTAGAAATCTTGGGATGGTGCTGCTCGCTATCTGGTTAATTCTTACCGGACTGTTACCGCTACTTAATGTACGAGTTTCATCGACCGTCAATATGGCACTCGCAATACTCGCGATTGCAGCCGGTTTGCTGATCCTTCTCCGGCGATGAGAGCCGGCGATATCGGGATATTGCATGAAACGTTGCGCATCGGTGTCTCGTTGGCGCATTGCATAAATTTTACCCAAGCCGCAAGACTCGGACGCTACGAGATCCGCTCCGTCATTCGGAACACTGTGCCGTTTCCGGTTGCCCCACCTTCGAGCGTTGTGCCGTAGAAACTGCCATCACTCGCTTGCACGAGGGCGGTTGTAAGAGATGCGCCATCACTGGAGATAAAACTGTGGAGCGTGGTAAGTATGCCACTTGGAGTTATTCGAAACCACTGTACCATTGTTACTTGGACCGCCTTGCAAGGTAACGCCATAGAAATTTCCATCGCTACCCGGTACGAGGGTGGCTTCAGAGTACGCGCCGTCACCGCCACTGAAACTATGAACTGAAAGCGTTCTTTAAAAATCAACCGGTCCGGGAGATTTCCACTAGAGACTGCGAACGGTTCAAATCGATACTTGGCAAGGCCGAGACTCCTCGCAACGAGTTGCGTTCTGGCTCTACGGTCAATCGCTACATGGCACTCTTATCAGGTGTTTGCAAGCGAGTGATCAAAGAAGAGTTCATGAGCGCTAACCCTTGTAGCCAAGATCGATGAAGAACCCGAGAACAGTAGAGCTCGATACCTAACCATCGAAGAACAAACCAGGCTCTTCGCGGTGCTGAAAGACGATCTCGCTTTCTGAACGCACCGATCACCGTCACGTTAGGTACGGGAATGCGGAAGGTAATTGAATTGCTGATGTTGAAAGTCGGACATCTCAATTTTAGTTCACGTCCCGTGTTCTTCCCTATGCGGGGCGGAAGTGCGGAGATACCACCGAACTGATAGTTGTTCAGGGGAAGGGAAACAAGTACAGGCTTATTCCGATGAACAGTCAAGTCAGAGACACGCCGTCCAATCTCTGTCGTGATCGAACATCGGATGAGTTCATTTTTGATAAGAACGCCAACGAGGTGAACGACTACGCATTGCGGTGGGGTTTCGAAGAAGCCTGCATGCGCGCAGAGATCGCTTTTGGCAAAACCGTTCCAGGCGGCATTATCTGGCACGACTTGAGGCGCACGTTTGCAACCAGACTTCGAGCCAACGGAGTTCACGAGTCCCTCATCTTTCCCTCATCTCGCGTCAAGCAGCGCGCACGAGGCAATTACGGGGAACAATGCAAGTTGTTGTAGCAGTAAGGGTTGAGAGTGGTGCCGAGGGCGGGAGTCGAACCCGCACGTCCTTGCGGACAACGGATTTTAAGTCCGCAGCGTCTGCCATTCCGCCACCCCGGCATGTTGTCCGTAACTCGAATTCTAGCAAGCCTTTGCTCTTTTCCCTAGACCCCGCATATCGTGACGTCGATTGGTCGATGAGCCAAAGATGAGACACCACGCTATCCGCGTTTCACTCGAAACTCGACCAACTAAGCAATTGGTCCGATCAACTTTCCACGGTCGCTTTCAATGCGATATGTGTAGCTCTAGCATCGACAGCCGTCATTCTGCTTTGACTGTACCGTTGTTGCTGGTTTCGACAGGAAACATCGGAAACGATGAACTGCTGAGATTGTTTCAGTTGAACATTGATCAGTTAGTCGAATCGTTCACGGCCTTCGACTTCATTGAACTGAATCGAACAAGTATGATTTGCCACCTTTAAGATGAGCCACTTACCGCTCCCTGTCACCCGATCCAAGCACACGCCTGAGGGCAAAGACGCGAGAGGATTCAAATCGTAAAGTACGTCTCCGCCTTTATTTGGTCTCTGCTAAATCGGGCGCGCTCCAGTATTGCTCTGACGTTCACAACCATCTGAGGGTGACCGCACGCGTACGCAACCGAGTTACTGTGATCAAAACCAATCCGATCCGCGTACTTACGCGCAATATCCTCGATTCGACCGGTTTCGCCGTCCCAATTCGGTTCTGCCCACGGCCTGCTAACGGTTGGTATGTACGTGAGCCATCCTGCGCGTGACAACTCTTCAAGCTCGCTGCGATAGGGACCAAAATCGGCAGACTGGCTTGCGCCATGAATGACGACAAATTGATGGTTGCTTGTCACGCCACGCTCCCGCTCAATTTGCTGAGTCCTCAAAATGCTGACAAACGGAGCGACGCCGGTCACTGTACTGAGCATCAAGTGGCGCGTGAAGGCTGTGTCCAAAACGAGTTGGCCCACGATCCGGCGCCGGACCAGAAGGGCGGATCCCACCTTCAACTCCCATAGCCTTGGTGTAATGATGCCCCCGGGCACTAATTCGATAAAGAACTCGAGGAATGGTTCATGGGGCGACGAGACGATCGAGTAAGGGCGCTCGACCAGCTCACCATCAACGACCATGCCAATGGTTTCGAACTGACCCGCGGTGAATGAAGGTCGTTCCGAAACGCGAAACCGAAATATCGCGAGATTCGCTGATATATCTCTTCTTTCGATTAACTCCGCCGGGCAATGAGTAGCTTGCGCTGCACTGCGAACTGTGGTGATCAAATCTGCTCCAATGCGATCTGCAAGTCGTTAATGATGTCGTGCCAGTCTTCCAGGCCGATTGAAAGTCGGATACCGCCGGGATCGAGACCGCGTGCGCGCTTCACTTCCGGAGGTAACGTCGAATGTGTCATCGAATAAGGCTCTTCGATGAGGGTGCGAATCTGTCCGAGGCTCACTGCCAGCGTCACACTGTAGGCATGATTGGCAATGTAATCCACGAAACGGTCGGCAGCACCGGCGGCCGTTTTCTCGTCACCCTTCAGCACAAAATAGACCATGCTTCCAGGCGCAAATTTGCCGTCATAACTTGTCATCTGCCGGCGAGCAAGTTGGTACTGCGGAAATATTTCCAGTCCTGGATAACGAACGGACGCTACTTTGGGGTGACGCTCCAGAAACTGGGCCACGCGGGTCGCAGACTTTTGCTGATTCACCATCCGTGTTGCCAGGGTGGGCAAGCCGTATACGAGAATGGACCAGGCACTTTTGGGTGAAAGCACGCCGCCGAAATCTTTGCGATACAGCAACAGCGGCGCATGATACTTGAGTGGACCAATTACGGCCCCTCCCATGTCTGTGCCAAAGCCACAAATATCTTTGGACAGGCTGTGGACCACAAAGTCGGCCCCGAGTGACAGTGGTCTCTGGCAGAACGGCGTAGCGAAAGTATTGTCGACAATCATCAGCAGTCGATCCTGCTCTCCTGCTTTGGGTCTGGCTTCATCCATCCACTGGCGGACCAATGCGATGTCGATCAGATCGAGTGTGGGGTTCACCGGGGTTTCAAAATAAACCACGCGCGTGCGGTTGGTGACCGCTGCTTTGAAACTACGCTCGTCTCCCAGGTCAACAAATCTCGTGGTTATGCCGAACCGGGGCAGCCAGTTTGTTAGCAGGCTGTAGGTG
>Ga0207670_10000416_pt1 | contig 24189 bp, 20 predicted proteins | sample KBSS23HmetaG_FD_184339 | JGI IMG/M metagenome (GOLD analysis project Ga0207670, IMG submission 184339) | Switchgrass rhizosphere microbial communities from Kellogg Biological Station, Michigan, USA - KBS S2-3H metaG (SPAdes) (version 2) | ecosystem: Host-associated > Plants > Roots >... | reverse complement strand
ACCAACGCCAGTATCGTCAACTTTTTTCTCAGCGATAGCTTGCTGATCGCATCTCGGAACATCCCACGCGATAGCATACATCGAAGCCTGCCATTCGCTCGCCCCGGAGTTGTAAAAAGTTGTCACCGCGTAGGTGGGACCTTGATCAGTAGTGCGTCAGTTTGAATTCAAACAATTACGCCGAAGGCGTTGGCTAATTTCAGCCCAGGGTTGGAGCGCAGCGACAACCCTGGGATCCGTAATCATTTTCGTTATTAACCCTGAAAGGGTTCGCCAAACGCCGAACCCTTTCAGGGTTTGTCGCTATTTTGTGATTTATACCCAGGGTTGTCGCTGCGCTCCAACCCTGGGCTGCAATTAGCCAACGCCTTCGGCGTATTGTTTACACTCTGACGCTCGCCCCGAAATCGACATCAGTTGCGTCGCTGCTTCGCAAATAGCCCGAATCCCATTAGCGATGTTACCAGCAGCATTACTGACGCTGGTTCAGGAACTGGTTCAGGAATAGTAATCGTTATAGTTCTTAGTTCGTATCTAGGGTCTCCAGGGGCAATGATAATGAAGTGGTACACCGCGGAACCGCCAAAGCTTTGATTAATCGTAAAAAGTGGATTCCCGTCCAAATTGTCAAGAAACGTTCCGTTAATAGAGGCACCTGCGGTGCCTGGTAGATCAAAGGCCAGCTCCATGCCATCAGGAATGGCCGGCGACGTGCCGCCCATATTGGCCTGAACATTCCCAAAACCCAGATCCAGACCACCCGAAATACTGGAAGAAAAAGTGACCGTCTGCCCTGCTACCGCGAGAAACGGATCACGAAAAAATCCGCCTTCAGCTCCGCCTTGGATGTTGTAGATTTTGCCCGTGGCCGGGTCGATTCCGGTCAGATTAAAAACGATCCCTCCTGCACCAAAGGGACGCCCGCCCGTGATCGTGCCACCAATAATCGTGAGGGCTGGCACAGAATCGGCTCGAGCAATCGTTGGTAAAAAAAGAAACGGAACCAGGAACAGAATTCGAAGAAATCTGGGCATAGGACCTCCCTTTGGTCGATCGAAGTGCTGAAATTGCTGGGACGCTTTTATTCTATCTTAATGTCGCGGATTTCGGTTGTTCATCAACTTTTTGTAAACTCAACAGTAGCATTGACCATTCGCAGCTATCGTTAGTGCCTAATTTAAAGACGGAGAACACAGTAAACGTGGATATTGAGACTGAATCTGCCGGGACTTCACCGGAGTCGCGGCCCTCAAATTTTATTAGAGACATCATTATCGAGGACATCAAGAGCGGTAAATATGACGGGCGGGTACAAACCCGATTTCCTCCCGAACCAAACGGCTACTTGCACATCGGCCACGCCAAAGCCATCTGTCTCGATTTCGGATTGGCGGCAGAGTTTGGCGGCAAGTGCAATTTGCGGTTCGACGATACTAATCCCTCGAAAGAAGAAACAGAGTACGTTAACGCCATCATGGATGATGTGCGGTGGCTGGGCTTTCAGTGGGACGGACTCTACTACGCCTCTGATTATTTTCAACAACTGTACGAATGGGCCATCCAGTTGATTAAGGCCGGAAAAGCTTTCGTATGCGATCTCAGTGCCGATGAAATTCGCCAGTATCGCGGCACGTTAACCGAGCCGGGAAGGGAAAGTCCCTTCCGCAACCGTTCTGTTGAAGAGAATCTCGATCTGTTTGAGCGCATGAAAAAGGGAGAGTTCCCGGACGGTTCGCGTACGCTGCGCGCCAAGATCGACATGAGCTCTCCAAACCTTAATTTCCGCGATCCGGTCATGTATCGAATTCTGCACATGGCCCACCATCGTACCGGTAATGACTGGTGTATTTACCCGATGTACGATTACGCGCACGGGCAGTCTGATTCGATCGAGCGCGTAACGCACTCCATGTGTACTCTGGAGTTCGACAATAATCGTCCTTTATATAACTGGTTCATCGAACAGCTTGGCATATTTCCTTCGCGGCAATACGAGTTTGACCGGCTGGCCCTTACCCACACGCTGCTTAGCAAACGCAAGCTGCTGAAGCTCGTTGAAGAAGGCCATGTCGACGGTTGGGATGATCCGCGTATGCCGACGCTCACGGGCATGCGCCGGCGCGGTTACACCTCGACAGCCATCCGCAACTTCTGCGCGAGTGTTGGCGTCTCGAAGACTAATGGCATTACTCAGTTACAGCAGCTCGAATACTTCTTGCGCCAGGACTTGAATCGAATCGTTCCGCGAGTGATGTGTGTGCAGAAACCTTTACGCGTGGTTATCGAAAACTATCCCGACGACCAGGTGGAAGAGATGGATGCTATCAACAATCCCGAAGATAGCACCGCGGGAACGAGAAAGATTCCTTTTTCAAAGACGCTGTATATCGAGGAAGATGATTTTCGTGAAGACCCGCCGAAGCAGTTTTACCGGCTCGCTCCTGGTCGCGAGGTGCGTCTTCGTTATGCTTACTTAGTCACCTGCACAGAGGTCATTAAAGACGACAGCGGCAGGATTGTTGAGCTGCGTTGCACTTACGATCCGGCTACACGCGGCGGTAACACGCCTGATGGTCGAAAGGTGAAGTCGACTATTCACTGGGTCTCAGCGGCGCACGCTTTGCCGGCAGAGATTCGTCTCTACGACAATCTTTTTAGCAAAGAGGATCCGAACGACGTCGAAGAAGGGCACGATTTTACCGAGAACCTGAATCCTGATTCGTTGCAGGTAATACAAGACTGCATGATAGAACCGAGTGTCCGAGATGCGGAGCCCGGGACTAAGTATCAGTTCGAAAGGCTTGGTTATTATTGTGTTGATCGGGATTCTGCGGACAAGCCCGTGTTCAATCGGACCATTGGCCTTCGCGACACCTGGGCAAAGATTGAGAAACGCGCAAGCGCGTGAGGGTGGTGCCCTAAACTTCAACTCTGGAATTTCCGGCTTTTTGGGCGTTTTAACATATGGATTCCAGAATGAGCGCTGATTAGATTATGACTAAACATATTTTCTCGTTTGTTCCGCGTCCTCTGCGGATTGGTCTTCTAATGATCTCCACGTTGCTGCTGCTGGCGACGAGTGTTGCCGCACAGCAGCCGTCGATTTCCGTCCGCGAGGTCGTCGTTGCCGAAGGAAACTCCGGTACGACGCAGGCGACGTTTGTCGTCGCGCTCTCGGGCCCGGCCTCGCAGCCCGTTTCGTTTTCCTTTGCCACAGCAAATGGCACGGCAACGGCTGGTTCCGACTACGTTGCCACTTCTGGTGGTCCAGTAACTTTCGCGGTTGGGGAAGTCGAGAAACCAGTTGTGGTCCTCGTCAATGGTGATACTGTCGATGAAACGCAGGAGACGTTCTTTCTCGACATCTCGAATGTCCAGAACGCAACCGTGAGCTCGAGCCGGGGAAATGGATTCATTAATGATGATGACGGCCCCACTATTAGTATCAATGACGTCAATATTACGGAAGGCAATTCCGGTACGAAAGCGGCCACCTTTACGTTGACTCTCTCAGGTTCGAGTGTTGAGTCAATCGCGATCCGAGTAGCTACATCACCGGGAACAGCAACTGCCTCGACCGATTACACCTCCGTTAACACAATAGTTATCTTTAACCCTGGGACAGTAACTCGCACTCTTGACGTTACGATCGCCGGCGACACTAATCCGGAGTCGAATGAAACGTTCTCGGTAAATCTCAGCGAGCCCTTCGGTACGACTATCTCGGATGGCGCAGGCGCAGGTACGATTCTCGATGACGATCATTTGCTTATGCTGGAGGAATCAGGCCCGACTCCACAGCAGGCGGCAGCTTTCGAGTCGTTGATTCACACTAGAGATCCCTTCCGGGTTGAGAGTGTCGTCGACTGGTTTAACCTCCCGGCTGGTCAGAACACACTTGTGGTGATCTTTGCTCAGAACCTGAGATTGAATCAGGGTGAGACTGCATCTGACGTGGTCGTGAATCTCGTCGACGCTAATAACCAAAACTTTGACGTGCCTGCCGCGGACGTGCGCGCAGTACCAAACGTTGATTTCACCCAGATCGTGTTTAGACTACCCGACACTCTGGCGCCCGGCACTTGCAAGGTAATCATCAAGGCACACGGGCAGTCGAGCAACATGGGGACAATCCGAATTACACCATAGAAATATTCCACTTCTTCCTGAACTCGCTTATCATCTGTCGAGTTATGAAGGATCCATTTAGAGAAAGAAAGCCGTGGTCGTTGGCGACTAAGCTCGGCGTTGCCGTTATAACTTTTGCGATCGGAATCGGCGCGTATTGGGTCACGACTTTCAGAGTTCCAAAGCCCGCAACGCAACAGCCCACTCAACAACAACCTCCTCCGCAAGCCTCCTATGAGAGTGCAGATCCCGGCACGCTAAGGGCGAGCATCCTCGAGGCTAAGGCCAGGGGCGAAAACACGGTCGAGATCGCGGTGATTGGGTGCGGTTGGGACGTTGGCAGGCTTTGGCAAGCGCTCTCCCTCGACTCGGTTGTTCTCGCTGAGCTTGTGGGTAAGAAGACCTATGCGGATACATGGGGTCTTCGTACATGGTACAGGTTCAAACTTAAAGAGACCCTCGTGGAACACCGTCCTCCTCGTCGAAGCGATTGGATGTTCCAGGATGGTGCGCCATCTGACATGCTTCCGATCGCGGAAGATGAGTTCCTGATTCAGGGATCAAATGGCCGGCTGGAGATTGACGGTGTTACAGTCACACAGTCTTCAAACGGCGCCAGGTATTTGGAAGATCAAACGTATCTTCTGTTTTTATGGATCGACCCTTCAACACGAATGGCTATTTCCGCCGGTACTGATGCGCATGGCGTCTTTCTTGTCGATAAAGATGGGAACCTCAGGTCATACGTCGATGATGATTATCCATTGAAGACCGACCTCGCCAAACGGTTTAACAATTCCGTCGATAACATGCGCCAGGCTTTAAAGAAGTAACGCAGCCCTTCGACCGGCGAAAGCTGTTGCATTATCGCAATGCGCTCGTGCCGGTTAAACAATCCTTTCATAACGTGATCGCATGTGAGTGGTAACCAAACACACTGAGCGTAGCTGTGTAATTAAGAGACTACTGTTCAGTCTTACTGCGTTTGCTTGATGCTGCGTGTATCACTGAACGGTATGGAATACAACAAGGGAAGGGAAGATCAAAGATGACAAAAATACTAAGAGCACTCGGTGCGGCGATGCTCTGTCTGGGACTGCTTTCATCAGTCAGTATCGCGAAGCAGGAACAGACGATGCCGTCCAAGGAAACGAAGAAAAAGGAACCAAAGACAGACACTACTACCATCAACGGAACTGTAGCCGCGGTTACTGATTCGGCCGTAACGATCGTTGACAGTCAGAAGGCTGAGCACACCGTGGCTGTTACAGCCGACACGAAAGTGACCAAGGCCGGCAAGGATGCAACTCTTGCCGATGTGAAAGCCAATGACGTAGTTGCAGTCGAAGCGAAAAAAGGTGACGACAATACGTGGACGGCGGTAAGAATTTCGGTGACTTAAACCGTTGGAATAGTTGTCTCATCTCAAACTAGTAGCGTCTGTCTTCGCTACTTTGCTATAAGTGAACGACGAGTTGTGAATTTCACAGCTCGTCGTTTTTCTTGTTCGAAACTCCCAATCACTCTCACACCTCATTCGGCATAGCCCAGTAGGAACTCCAGTCCCAGAACCACAAACGTAGGCAGTTCGTGTCGAATCTGCTTACCAGGTTACCAACCGCTGTTCGCCAGCCGCCGCCAGGTCTGATTGCTGACGAACCACTGCACAGGAAGGAGCAAAGAGGATGAAGAAGTCGAGGTCCGGAGTTGTTACTAAAACACTGCTTGCATTTACTGCTGCGCTGGTTGTCCTGACTATTTCCATGACAACGGCAACGATGACGCCGCTTAGTGAGGGATTTGAAGCAGGCGGCAAGACTGCCTACGCCGCCGGTAACGTAACGCTGGGCACCGGGTCGTGGTTCATGGACGATGCGTTGACCGGCAATCTCTCTACTGACAGAAAGACAGGCAATTTTTCCGCCCGCATTCGGAACACCGGTCTTGTGCACATGAACTTCAATAAGACTGGCGCGGGGACTGTTTCTATTCAACACGCAGTGTTCGGCACCGATGGTTCAAGCACATGGCAGTTGTGGTCGTCAACAAACAATGGGAGCACCTGGACTCAAGTAGGTGGGACCGTGACGACCAGTTCGACAACACTTCAGACAGCAAACTTTACCGTCAACAATGCCAACGCAATTCGCTTTGAGATCAGAAAAGTCTCCGGCGGCGCCAATCGCATCAACGTCGATAATGTCCAGATTGGTGATTTCTCGAGTCCGACGCCGACGCCTACACCAGTTCCCAGCGAACACCTCACGATGGGAAATCCAAGCAACGCGATTACCAACGTGAATCAGCCTAACAATTATCTTATGGAGAAGCCGCAGTACTCGATGTCTTACAGTCGTGATAACGGTGAGCCAAACTGGGTAAGCTGGCACCTGGACACTTCGTGGTTGGGTAGTACACCACGCCAGGATGATTTTCGTGCAGATACGACTCTGCCAACCGGTTGGTATCGAGTTCAAGCGACGGATTATTCGGGCTCGGGCTTTGATCGAGGCCACATGTGCCCGTCAGCGGATCGCACGATCACCGTCACGGCCAACTCTGCCACTTTCTTGATGACAAACATGATTCCGCAGCTTCCCGCTAACAATCAGGGCGTGTGGGCCAACCTGGAAAATTACAGCCGAACGTTGGTTTCACAAGGTAACGAGCTTTACATCATTTCCGGTGGGCAAGGCTTGCAGTTCTTCATTGCGAACGGACATGTGGCAGTGCCCGCGCAAACGTGGAAGGTAATCATTGTATTGCCGGTGGGAAGTAATGACGTTTCACGAGTGACTACGTCGACGAGAACGATTGCGGTAGTTATACCCAACTCGGGAACGATTAACAGCGATTGGCGAACGTACCGGGTGAGCGTGGATCAGGTCGAGGCGATTACGGGTTTCGATTTCTTTTCCAACGTATCGTCAGGGATACAAGCAGTAATCGAGGGCCAAGTCGATAACCAATAAGAACACAGCCTGCGAAGCAAGCAATGCATGTGTGCCGGGAACCTGCGAAGCAGGTAACGCTAAATGATATTGTGCCCGGACCTGCGAAACGGGTAACGCTAAAGGAGTTGTGCCCGGAACCTGCGAAACGGATAACGCTAAAGGAGTTGTGCCCGGAACCTGCGAAACGGGTAACGCTGAATGATGTTGTGCCGGAACCTGCGAAACGGGTAACGCTGAATGATGTTGTGCCGGAACCTGCGAAGCAGGTAACGCTAAATGATATTGTGCCCGGAACCTGCGAAACGGGTAACGCTAAATGATGTTGTGCCCGGAACCTGCGAAGCAGGTGGCAGAATAAAGCCTGGGGCGCAAGCCCCAGGATCAGTAATAAAAATAGGCGCGTTGGAGCCCGTGAAACGGGCGACAGCCTTGGGTGAGATTGCGCTGTCGCCCGCTTCGCGGGCTCGGCGCCCTTTTTTGATAACGCTTCCCTGGGGCTTGCGCCCCAGGCTTTATGCTGCCACCTGCTTCGCAGGTTTCGCGCACAACGTACTTAGAGTTACCTACTTCGCAGGTTCCGGGCACAACATACTTGGCGTTACCGGCTTCGTAGGCTTTGGCGATCCTTACCGAGGCTGATATTCGCGCATCTGCTCGAACAATGGCGTGAGCGTATCAATCTCGCATGTCTTTTCACTGAATGTGTAGGTTGTTTGGAAGTCTTCGTAGCTGCGCGCGCGCCATAGGCGGCCATCCGGATCGATCACGAGTGAATGGCCAATGCCGCCACGAAATATTCGTGAGCCGTCGGTACCCGTATAGACCACGCAGGTCCAGGGACGCTCTGCCGGGTGAGCCGCCATGTAGCTCTCGATTTCGCGGACTAATTGCTCGAAGAGTCGGGCGCGACTACTCGCCGGCGCCCTGAGCGTTTCGTAGATGGCGCGAGCTAACATCTCATCGGCTGGCGAGGAGAGTACGCCCGACTGGAGATCTCCATTCTGGGTCATGGTTCTCGCGCCATCATAGCAACTATGAAGACTTTACGCGGTGAACGCCATGCCGACTTCGTAGCTGCCCGGTGTCGTGCGAAAAGCGATATTGAGTCGATTCCAACCGTTTATCGGAGCCGACCAGCGTGGTCCTGAATGCGCCGGGCGTAGTCGGGAGGTCGCCCGAATCGGTCTGCCCTGTAACATAGGCGTTGCCCGCTGAGTCTATAGCGATGTCGTTGCCGATAGGCGCGCGATAGTCTTCACCTTGAGATTCCTCCTTGCTTAACCTGAAGTGTTCGTTTCTGGACAACTTTAATCTCTGAATGTTGCGGAAGTTTGATTCGTAATGTTAGCCGTTTGACGCGCTTGGAACAATGCCATTACCTGGGACAATTATTTGCGATCCCAGAATATTTCCATCATTACGGGACAGATGTTAGGTCTTTCAGTGAAGTCCTGATAGATTGTCGGTTTTCGAATCTCAATGTTGCCGAGCGCCAATCAATCATGAAAGCAAAATTGATCGTTTCTCTACTCTCTCTCTTTCTATTCTCCATCTACACTTTTGAAGTAGAGGCCCAAACTAAACGTAGACGCACTCCAAGGAGTCCGTCCGCTGCTGCTATCACTACACCTTCAGGCCTAACTTATCTGATCACGAAAAAAGGAACAGGCCCTCAGCTCAAAGCAGGTGATACGGTGATCCTGAATTACACAGGGACGTTGACGAACGGCGTGAAGTTTGACAGTTCCCATGATCACAACGAGCCATTTGAATTCAAACTGGGCGCCGGGCGGGTGATCAAGGGATGGGATGAAGGTGTTGCCAAACTGCACGTTGGCGATCATGCAATCATGGTGATTCCGGGCAAGCTTGCTTACGGGCCAAAAGGCGTTCCCAACGTCATCCCGCCAGATTCGACTTTGATTTTTATCGTCGAGGTCATCAACGTCAAAGCAGAGTCGTTGACTGGGCCTTAAGCTGGTTTGTCCGTTAAAAGTCCGAACTCATTTATGGCGCAGAGTTGATGAGATAGCGTTGCTGCGGCATTAAACATAAATGACAGAAAATCATAAAGTTCCTTCCTACGTACTCGGTTTTCGAGAAATCGATCAAACAAAAGTTGCGATGGTTGGCGGCAAGGGCGCCAACCTTGGCGAACTCTCCAGAATTGATGGGATAAGTGTGCCGGAGGGCTTCTGCGTCACTACTGAAGCTTATAAAAACACTATCGAACAAACACCGAAGCTTAATGCTCTTCTGGACAAACTAACTCTCTTAAAGATAGAGGACGTAGAAAGAGTTCGTGACATCAGCAAAAAGATACGCAACACCATAGAAGCGACGCCAATTGGAAAGGACATTGCTGAAGCAGTAGCCGATCATCTTGCAAGACTGGGAGATAAAAATCCCTATGCTGTGCGTTCCAGTGCCACGGCCGAAGATTTGCCAACGGCGTCGTTCGCGGGACAGCATGATACGTATTTAAACATCATCGGAAACGAGGCAATCCTAAAGCACATTAGTAAATGTTGGGCGTCGCTCTTTACGGACCGCGCGGTGATCTATCGAATACAGAACGGATTCGACCATCATAAAACCTATCTTTCCGTAGTTATCCAGAAGATGATTTTTTCGCAGGCGGCGGGAATCATGTTTACCGCGGACCCAGTCACTTCGAACAGGAAGATTGTGTCCATCGATGCCAGTTTCGGACTTGGTGAGGCGTTAGTCTCCGGCCTGGTGAATGCCGATATTTATAAAGTGCGTAACGGTAAGGTTATCGATAAGAAGATAGCCACCAAGAAGCTGGCTATTTACGGCTTAAAAGACGGAGGTACGAAAGAACACGAGATTGAGCCGGAGCGGCAGAACGAGCAAACGCTGACAGATGATCAGATCTTGCGGCTCGAGCACATGGGCCGCAAAGTCGAAGAACATTTCGGCCGCCCTCAGGACATCGAATGGTGTTTGGTTGATGACAGATTCTATTTTGTCCAGAGTCGTCCAATCACTACTTTATTCCCGATTCCTGAAGCGAATGATCGGGAGAATCACGTTTACCTATCCGTCGGTCACCAGCAAATGATGACCGACGCAATGAAGCCACTGGGATTGTCTTTTTTCCTGCTGACGACTCGTGCGCCAATGCGTACAGCCGGTGGAAGGTTGTTTGTTGATGTCACACATATCCTGACTGCACCTGCCAGCAGGGAAACCATATTAGGTCTTCTCGGAAAAACTGATCCGCTCATGAAGGACGCGCTTGTGACCGTAATAGAGCGGGGAGATTTTATAAACACGGCAGATGATAAAGAATCGAGCCCCGGTAAAAGCAGCCAGGATCCGGCGCTTCCTGATTATCAAACACTCCAGGACTACGATCCTGCAATCGTCTCTGATTTGATCCAGCGTAGTGAAACATCGGTGCGGGAATTACGACAGAACATTCAATCGAAATCAGGACCGGAGTTGTTTGATTTTATTCTGGAAGACATAGAGCAATTGAAGAAGTGGATGGCTGATCCGCAGAGTTTTGGCGTGATTATGACCGGTATGAACGCTTCATCCTGGGTCAATGAAAAGATGAAGGAGTGGTTAGGTGAGAAAAACGTAGCAGACACGCTCACCCAATCAGTACCAAACAACATCACTTCTGAAATGGGGCTGGCGCTACTGGATGTCGCAGATGTGATTCGCGTTTCCGGAAGTGATCGATTATTTACAACATGTCGAGGACGATAATTTTCTGGATGAACTGTTGAAGTTTGAGGGCGGACAGGAAGCCCGAGATGCGATCAACGCTTATCTCGACAAATATGGGATGCGGTGTGCAGGGGAAATCGATATCACCAAAAACCGTTGGAGCGAAAAACCGTCGACACTTGTCCCGATGATCCTCACTAACATCAAGAACTCAGAGCCGGGTGCCAGCAAACGGCGATTTGAGCAAGGGCTGCACGAAGCTTTGAACAAAGAACAAGAGTTACTCGATCGGTTGAAGCAATTACCGGATGGTGAACAGAAAGCGGATCAAACAAAACGAATGATCGGCCTGATCCGCAATCTCGCTGGTTATCGTGAATATCCAAAGTACGGCATAGTGAGTCGCTACTTTGTCTACAAGCAGGCGTTGATGAATGAGGCCGAACAACTCTTGCAAGCCAACGTTATTCACGAAAAAGAAGATATTTACTATCTGACTTTTGAAGAACTGCGCGAAGTCGTGCGCACGAATAAGTTGGACCACCAGATCATTGATAAACGAAGAGCAGAGTACAGATCCTATGAAAAACTGACTCCGCCACGTGTTATCACATCTGACGGTGAAATCATTGCAGGTGAGTACAAACGAGAAAATCTTCCAGCTGGCGCTTTCGTAGGTTTAGCTGTTTCTTCCGGAGTTGTAGAGGGACGCGCACGTGTCATCTTAAACATGGAGGATGCTGATCTCGAAGATGGAGACATATTAGTCACGACCTTTACCGACCCTAGCTGGACACCATTGTTTGTATCTATAAAAGGTCTGGTCACTGAAGTTGGTGGACTGATGACCCATGGAGCAGTTATCGCACGTGAATATGGCTTACCGGCCGTAGTCGGAGTCGAGAATGCAACCAGGCTGATCAAAGATAGACAGAGAATCCGCGTGAACGGGACGGAAGGATATGTAGAAACCCAACTTTGACTCGCTTGAGAACCGGCGTCCAACTCACGAGAACAGTCGACCTGGACAGTCGCGCACGGCCTTTCCTAATATTAGAGACATGACGATCAAGAGAATGGACCACGTCAGCATCATCGTCGACGACCTTCCGGCCGCTATCACCTTTTTTACCACCCTCGGCATGGCGCTGGAAGGCCAGATGCCGGTCGAAGGCTCCTGGGTGGACCGCCTCAATGGGCTCGAAGGCGTCCAGGTCGACATCGCTATGATGCGAACTCCGGACGGTCACGGTCGAGTCGAGCTGACGAAGTTCCGCAATCCGGATCTGGTCGCGGCTGAGCCAGCGAGCGCCCCGCCAAACACGTTGGGTCTTCGGCAGATCATGTTCGCGGTCGAAGACATTGACGACACCGTGGCCCGTCTGCGTGCCCACGGCGCCGAACCCGTCGGCGAGATGGTCCAGTACGAAGACAAGTACCGGCTCTGCTATATGCGAGGTCCTGCGGGCATCATCGTCGCGCTGGCCGAGGAACTCTTCTGAAGCGTTCACCGGCTTTCGCCTCATTTCTTATAGACTGCGATTCCCCAAAAATTAATGTCGGGCGGCAGACTGTTCCAGTGGTCGAAGGCGTGCGAGTCGTCAGATTTGTATCGCAACTTGTAGTTTCCCGCGGGCAGAGTGATTACCACATCAACTTTCCTGTTCTTACCCGCACCACCGGCATGTGCAGTTTTGGCTTCTTGCATCTCCCACACGCGTGACCCTTTGTCGACGTCTTCGATCCAGCCGTAGTCAAACATCTCACCGCCCTGACCTTCACCGATGGCGAAAATACGCACGTCCTGACTCTTCGCCAGATTAAACGCCACAGTCTTATCTTCCTTGTCCAGCACTTGAACGATCTGCGCAATTACTTGCCGCTTCAACAGATCATCAGGCATAGGTTTGGAATAGAGCTCCCCGTACATTTTTACGAGCGGCAAGCCATCGGTTGCGCGTCCTACGCTTTGATAGATCCTGAGCTTTGTAACCAGGTCGGTGCGGTAGATATCGGCATAGGGTTTAGCCGCGACAGCGTTAAGCTGATTTTTCAATTCTGTAACCGGAGCGTTCCAGCTAATCTCGGGAATGCTCTCTCCGAACTTCTCGGGTAAGATGAACGTCTTCAAGAAAGCCATGCTTACCGCGGAGCTTAGCGCATTACCCGCGCCGAGATCCGTCGGACGGCTGAGATTGTCAGAGTTCGCCATTATGATGAACGTAATGTTTTGCTCGGGCACTTTCAAAATAAAAGATGAGTTGCCGGTCCAGTAGCCGTAATGCCAGAGCAGCTTCGTGCCCTTGTAGTTCTGCGTAAACCAACCCAACCCGTAGGGAAGCGACTCACCTTTGGTTGAGACAGCCGGCGTAAAAGCGAGTTGTTGAGTTTCTTTCGTAAGAAACTTGTTTTGATCGATCGCAATGTCATACTTCGCCATGTCAAGAACTGTTGAGATCAATCCGGCGGCAGTGCTGAAACTCTCCGGGTAACTTATTTTCGTGATCTTAAATTCGCGATCGAGCGCATACGGTTGAGCCAGTATCTTTGAGACCGTGTCGAATCTTTGCTGTTGCTTTTCCGTAATCAGCGATCTGCCCAATGGCGATAGGTGTGCATGAACCAGCTTCCAGGCGCCGTCTTGTTTGTTCCAGAAGTATGAATTCCTCTTCGGATCTTCGATGCGCTGTGGTCCATTGGGGGGCGTGATGGTTGCCTTCGAAAAAAAAGTTGTGATGGCGCTATCGCCGTAAACCGCCGCCTCGAGGTTGTTGACCTCAACCTTAACTTTGAGACCAGACTGAAATGCTGCCCGCTGCCCCGCCGCGTCAATAAAACCAGTTAGAAACCCGCCGTCGGCATAAAAGCGGTTTTGCTGCGGCGCGAGACGCTGCTGAATCTGGTCAACGTTGCCGGAATTGAAGCCCGCAACGATATCCATAACCGCGGCTTTCACTTCGGCCTCTGCTGCCTGGCCTGCGGCGTTTGGTGATTTTGTCGAGACCATCGTGGGCACGTTCGGCGCCGTGTCATTCATGCCGAGCGGATCGAGAATGTTTGCGATCAAAAGTTCGGCGAATGATTTGCCGGTCGCCCTTTCAATCACCTTATCCAGCTCTGCAAAGCGATTGCCGTTATAACGATACTGCTCGCCGGGAATTCCTTCGGATGTGTGCGAGAGCAAATGTCGCACTCGAATGACACCATCGCTATCGAGCGTGATGCCGTACTTTGAAACAGGATCGTCCAGCTTGATCTTTCCGTCCTGGACCAGTTGCATCAGAATCGTAGAGGCAAATGTTTTGGTCAGCGAAGCGAGATGGTAGGCGGTATGTTCGGTTGCGGGAATCTTGTTCTCAACATCTGCATAACCAAATCCCTTGGCCCAAATCACTTTTTGATTCTTGACGATGGCGGCGGAGTAAGCCGGTATCTTCAGGTCCTGTCGCAGACTTTCGAGCAGTGTTTCAAAGCGGGCAATCCGCTCTGTTGGGTCAGAGGTATGCGCGACTGTAGTCCGGACTAATAAGGACTGTCCCAGAACGGCCACTGTCAGAATGAGTGCGACTAAGCCTGGTGCTTTGAATGTCATAACGATCTCTTTTCCTTTGATCATTCTTGGATCGGGTCAGTACAGGGAGCGGTAGCGATCTGGTCAGGGATCAGCATGCGATATTTCTAATGATTCTTGATTTCCATGGCTTTGACCAGGTCGCTACCGCTCCCTGTACTGACCCGATCCAAGTGCGAGACGGCAGAGATGTTCTGATCAGGCAAACACCGCCATCCAGAGTTTTGTGTAATTAAATTCGGTTTTCGGAGTGGCGTTACCTTAGTTTGACAGGTACTTTATTACTTCGTACACCTTTCAGCGAAACGCTTAGCCAAACTTCTTCAATACCCTGGAGTTCGTCGATAAGCTTGACCGTCGCTTGAGTCAGCCAGGGAAAGTTTGGAACGCTCCTGATAGCTTCAATAGGTAATGTATAGATTTTTTGTTGAGAGTCTTCTGCTTGTGGAGTGAGAACCGAAAGGAAACCAAAAGGCCGATTCGTCGGCCTTTTGGTCTAATTGAACAGTGCTGGTCAGCCAAGTCCCCGAAATTAGCGTTGCCAGGCGGCGACCGGGTAACTCATCCGCTTTAAATATATGGCTGCCCGTTCTCGAATCTTTCCCGTACCTCACTCAATGAAAGACCTGTACCTAACTGGTAGTGTGGGCGATCAACAAAGCCTGTCCAGTTGCCGCCCCACTCTAATCCGATGATACCGGCAGCCAACGCAACAGGGCCAGCCTCATCGTAGAGCGGTGATTCGCCCAGGTAGGAACCATTCTGAGTGAAGATGCCGAGGTCCCACGCAATTCCGAAGTTATGATTGCTTTGACCCCCGCGCGCATTCGTCACTCTGGGCGGAGGATTACCGAACCGCCCCTTTCTATACAGCACGTTCTGTTCAGCATACGTGCGAGTCCCTGAGATTATTCGGGCGTTGATTCCCGCGGCTCGTATTGCAGTTATGCAAGCCCTCGCAGCTTCTTGCGCCCTGAGATGTAAGGTTCGAATGCTTCTTTCTGTCCGGGCATCGAACGTGCCGAGAGATGCGGCGATTTGTGCTGAACGGGTTTCGAATGCGTTCACCGCTGCGTCCGTGTTCGGCCCCCAGATACCATCAATCCTATCGGTATAGAGTCCGCCGGACTTTAAGAGTCTCTGCAAGAAAACAACATCATCTTCAAATAATCGATCACTCATTGCAGTCTTTCCTATTCTTGAGCGAAAAGTTCTACTTCACAGACTTATGGAACTTTCGGCTAAAACATTTCAAGGGTGTGTAGCCGGCTTTGCTCAAAAGTCCAAAATCATTCGAAGTGCGATATCTACTTTTGAGGCAAAGCCGGTGTAGCCAGTCCACCTCCAGCCGGTCAAACTTCTAAAGGCAAATAGCGCAATGAGGTTGGCCCATAGATTGAAGCAGTGTTTGATGAAGTGTGCATTGTCAAATATAACTTGACCGAACTTCGACTTTAGTTTTATACGGAAAGCACGTAGGGATATTTGACCACATAATCGTCACGACCGTTGGGAGAAGCTGTCATGGCTGACATTTACGGCGCTATTACCGACTCGGCGATCAATCGGGCGATCAAATTCTTAATGATTTGGCGGCCTGCCCTTTTTAACTTCGTCGCGCCGTCTCAATACCCTACCTTTGATGGGAATGGGTACTTCACCGGGTTCGGAGAACGTTGGCTGACCTGCAGCTCCGTCAAATGGCCGCCTGGGGTCGATCACAATACGTTTCCGCGCTATACGCGACAAGATCCCTTGAAGATGCCCGGCGTCGTGGGCGGCGGAATTCCGTTTTGCGCGCAGATTACAGATGCGAAAATTGATTTTCACCCTTCGAACACGATTGATCTGCCAGTTGCTCTTACCCCGCCGCTGATGAATCAGCGTTTCGCAGTATGGGCTGATGTTTCTTGTGGCGTCGGGTGCCCAACCGATGCGCTTATCGATGCTTTGCTCAACGCGCACTTCTACGCTCACTCAAAATTCATGCTCACCCCAGATCTCTTTAATCAGATGACGCTGGATGTTCAGTCGCTGATCTGTTTTTCATTGGAACTATTCGCGACTGGACATTTGTAAACTCAGCCGCAACCAGGATCAAGCAATCCGTCTGTGACTGAGATCCGCGTCGCGGTGAACGGCGTCGAGGTGCAGAATGTTAGGCCTAACGGACTCGAAGACGCAGTGGAGTGTTATATCCGAATGTACATTCGCGCGTACGTGTTGCCCAAATTGGTTCTGGCCCTCGAACCAATCATCGTTAAGGCACTGGGCGTGACGTTTACTCCGACTCTTACGTCGGGTCTTCCTAATAATCCGGCGATCGAGCAGAACGAGCTGCGTGTATGGCTGGATGTAGACGTCACAAAGACCAAGACCAGCGGTTCATAAGTTTCAGCGTGAGGAGCCTCAGATGTCAGACGTAACCCTTAAGGTTTCCGAACAAACCTTTGGCGAAGTTTTCAACCTTGTCTATCCGGGAAAGTCATTGAAGTTCAAAGGCGAATCCCCGGGTGCTAAGGACGCCGCCATTAAGACCTCCGAAACTTCTACTGAAACTTCGAAATCGAAAACATATCTGAACGTCACGGTGCCGTGGTTCGCTATCGATGCGGAGCTTCACCTTGTCGCCGCAAATGGCATCGAGTTCAACGATGGCAATACCTTTACGATCAATGAAATCGATATCGCGTGGGATAAGCTGATCCTGAAAGTCGGCCTGGATATACCGACGATGAAGTTCGGAGGTTTCTGTTTATTTAAGGTGCCGAAGAGTGTGCCTGTTTTCGGCGGGAAGTGTGCGCTCGAGGTTCCACCGATCGATCTCTTCACCAAGACGCCCGATATTGAGATCCCACTCGACCTCAGCCCGATCTTCAAATTTATCATTACCGAGATCAGTGCCATCTGCTCGATCGAGATTAGGGCGGAAAACGAAAAAGGCAAGGACTACTGGGCGGTCCATCCTGATCCGATCGCGGTCGATGCCGATCTCGTCGACATTCACGACACGTTGGGCCAGGCGCCTGCGATTTTATATGCGGCTGTTGGGACAATCGTGTTGAACTTTCAGGCCGCTTTCCCAGCTACGTGGGTGATGGACGTCTTCCTCGGGTTTGTGGGCCTGCCGACCATGACGTCACTCGTGCTGGATGTGCTCGATATTCACGACGACATTGAAGAGTGGCTCATGAAAGCGCTGGAGCAAAGCATCGGCATCGACAACTTGCTGATGGAAGTCATCTTCGATGCGATTCTTGATGGCGATGCCGTATTCAAGACGCCGAAGCTGTTCGAGATACTCGAGGAAAAGAAAGTAAAACCGGATGAACTTGGCGGATTTGCCGTCGCGGCTCCCGCTGGGGATGTGACCTTGCCTGCAGTGTCGTTTCCCGTCATCAAGCCGGAAGTTGTGTTCGACGACGATGAAATGGTTTTAACTTTCGATTTTGAGTTTTAGCACCGGCGGGAGAAAAATGATGCGCGGCCAACTATTCGCTTCCCAGTTGTATACGCAAGTGGACCTCGACAGCGGCGCACTAGTGATGAAATGCTTCATCGCTCATTTGTTGCGCGAAGAGGGGCTGTATCACGGCACGGTCATGCTGGGTGAGCGATTCGTGGCGGGGTTTGTCATCGAGGTCAATGAGATAGCAGACGAAACGCAGGTAACGGTGGACCTCTCCGAATTGCACTTCGGAGCTCGCGGCACGGCGCCGAACGAGGTCGTCAAACGGTTCGCTGTCAAAACTGGTGGCTACGTGGTGCTGCACGTGGGCCAGGGCGATGGTGGTTATCACGTACTGCTGCGGAACACCGATGACGATCAAAGCAGACCATGGAATAGCCAGAGGCTCGACGACGGAGATATCTTTTCAGCTATACCGCTGCGTCCCGGCTCGTATACGCTAAGCAACGTGTCGAGCGAACGCACAGTCGCTACACGTCTCGTCGTCACCTATCCGGATCCGCGCGAAAATTCGAGAGACCGGCCGCGGCCAACACCCGTTTATGCCACCTTCAAACGACGGCGATTTGATCCAGATGCGTTTACAGTAGACCCTGGTCAGGGCATCGTCATCGCTACAAAAGATACAGCCCGCTTTACGCTGACCCTGGACCAGCCGGACGACGGATCGGACGAGATCCGCGAGTGGCACGAGCAGCAGCGGGCTGAGTTATTTCGCATCATCCGGGGCCGGGGCGGCCGCGCTGTTGAATGAGTTCATCTTGGATCAGGTCAGTACAGGGAGCGGCAGCGACCTAGTCAAACCATAGAGTCGAAATCGTTAGGAAGATCGCATGCTGATCACTGGACCAAGTGCTACGACTTGAACGTGGTCCCGGTGCGCTCCCTCGAGCCTAGCACACGACTAGCATTAATTAACGTGCTACGGGATACTAGGGCGTGCGCCGACCCGGCATTGATCCTGTTCAATCACAAAGGAAAACAATCATGAGCCAGCAAGGCCGAATCCTCGGCATCGGTGGTATCTTCTTCAAGTCAGCGAATCAGCAACAAATGAAGGAGTGGTACGCACAACATCTCGGCCTCGCGGATAGCGGCCATGGTGTCATGCTGCCGTGGCGTGAACAAGACAATCCTGAAAATGAGCAGATGACAATCTGGAGCGTTTTCTCAGGCGACACCAAATACTTCGAGCCCAGCCCAGCCTCGTTCATGGTGAACTACATCGTCGACGACCTCGATGCACTGCTCGACCGCCTCGCGAAAGCAGGCGTCCGCATCGACCCTAAGCGCCAGGACGAAAGCTACGGCCGCTTCGCCTGGATATACGATCCCGACGGCAACAAAATCGAGCTGTGGCAGCCGCTCAATCAGAACGAATGATGAGAAATTTAATCTTCGCAATCAACCTTACCCTGGATGGCTGCTGCGACCACACCAAATTCGGTGGTGGTGATGAAATACATGAATATTTTGCGCACCTCATGCGCGATGTTGACGTACTCGTGTATGGGCGTAAAACCTATCAATTGATGGTTCCTTTTTGGCCCGATGTCGCAAAGAACCATTCTGGAGAGACACGAGCAATGAACGAATTTGCTCAAGCCTTTGACTCCGTCAACAAAATTGTTGTCTTCTCACGATCGTTAGACACTGCTGAAGGAAAAAATACGAGAATCGTTCGTACGAACCTTGAAGACGAAATACTTAAACTGAAACAAGAACAAGGCAAAAATATTGCCACCGGTGGTGTGTCTATTCCTTCACAACTGATAGAGCTTGGCCTGGTTGATGAATATTACTTTGTCGTTCATCCAATAGTTGTAGGAGAAGGGAGACGGTTGTTGGACGGCGTTAGCCTACCGGAGAAATTACAACTAAAGCTTGTTGAGTCAAAGATTTTTGAATCAGGATATGTTGCACTTCGTTACCTGAAACAGTGACAGTTCAGGTCTTCCGCTTTTCAAACCAGGAAAGAAATATCGACTCCTCAACCTGGTGCCGCGTCTAATTTCCAGCAAGGGTGGTTAAGAGGCTTCGTCTCTCCTCCATACGTTTCATCGAAGCGCCACCAGCAAATATCGATTACCGAAATGGAGGATTGAGAATGAACAAAAGACTATTCGTCCTAGTGTTACTGGCCGGCACGATTTGTTTTTCGGGCAGTGTTGTCATGGCCCAGCACTGGCGTATCGATCGCGGAGAACGTCGAGACCTGCGTGAGGATCGCCGCGATATCCGTTCTGATAGAAGAGACATCCGATCGGATCGGCGCGACTTGCGGGCGGATGCTCGCGAGCGTCACCGCGATATTCTTGAGCTCAGAGAAGACAGGCACGAAGACGCTTCACGAGCAGAGTTGCGCTCCGACCGCAGAGACATCAGAAGCGACACGCGTGATATTCGCCAGGACAGTCGCGATCTAAGATTTGATCGTCGTGATCGCCGCGTGGATGTGCGCGACTTTTACCGTGACCGCCATCGAGCGCGTCACGACTAGAAGCTGGCCGCGACGGGTAGGGCAGGCATCTCTCTTCCCAACGCCTGAGAGGACAACGAGGTGTTCCAGCTCTACCTGTCGACAGAGCTGATTGAGAAAAATCCGTTCGGATAGTTACGAAAGATCCAAATCTCCATGCCCGATTCTCGAGCAACCTTGTCGAGTGCCTCTCGCAGACTCACCCCTTCCAGATTTACAGAAAATCTCGAGTTACTGAATTTTTCAGGAGGGCCATCTGGTGCTCGGCGCTTCAGATTCAAGGCTGTCATGCTTGCTTGAACTTCAGGCAAATTCAACAATTGATCAAAAGCCTCTGACTGGCTAAGGTCTTTGACCTTGAAACTACTGATTCTCGTCTCGAGTAACGGATTGCTTCCAGTTATTGGCCAAACGTCGACAAACTCACCGGTCTGCCGCCACTGGTACTTTTTCGACGACTGAGCGATTGCCTTCATAACGTCCGTTACAGTTGCATCCAGCAAAGATAGACTAACGCGATGGTAACGTTGGGTGTCGAGCTCTAATCCAACCGTCACGCCGTAAGCGTTGGGCAGGGCAGCCAGGATCATGGTGAAATCACCATCGTACTGGATGGCCCTCAAGGTTGGGGGCGCCGGCTGCTGGGCCATGACACCTGACATCGACACACCACAAATTCCCAGAAAAACTACAGTGACAATTTGTTTGAAGGAGATGATCATTTCGGCCCCCTTATTGAATGATCCGGATCGCGCCAACATTACTGGTCAGATTATGCGCGACAACTTTCACCTGACACGTCCCCGCCGGGAGGTTGTTCGGAAGGCGGAATGTTACCTGAGCAAAACCAAGCCCACCTGGAATCGGCCGCACATCTTCAGCCGGTAGATCATGAACGCCGCCGTTAGCATCCGTGAGGTTGATCGTTACAGCAGCAGGAGTCTCGCCCACAAATAGTTCCAGATTCAGCACAAATATTATGACACGGGTGTTCGGGTCATTGGGATTCCTGAGTAGGTTCGCCGGGTTAACGACCAGGAAAGGATCCCTTGTCCCTAAAATCGAGTCAAATGCCGCAAGTAAATTCGGCGCTGGAGGGCTTTGCGCGAGAAATAGTGACGGTGGACTACTCGGCGCAGTTTTCTCGAAACCGGCGAAGCTCGTGCCGCTGGGAAACATTCCCGGCCTCCACGCGCGTGCCCGCAGCACCGTTGTAGTTGTTATCTGCAGCGTTCCCCCGGAAGCAATCATGGGATCATTCTCCGTTGGCTCACTGCTATTAGTCGTGTAGTGAATTGTGGCGCCCGGTGTCACTGAAGTGATCGTCACATTAATTGAATTGAAAAACTTTCCACTGCCTGGGTTGATTACAGGAGCGTTCACGGTTATCAGACCGCTGACTCGGACGGGTATTGCGCTAACAGTGTTAGTTGTGCTGTCCCCTCCTTCGCCCTCAAGGTTTAACCCCCAAGTCCAAACTGAACCGTCACTCTTTAGCGCCACGCTGTGATTAAGCCCGCCTGCGATTGAAACGACGTTTCCAAAATTTGGAATCTGTTTAGGTGTCGGAGTCGTTGAGGAACCCGACCCGTGTCCGAGTTGAAAGCTACTGTTTTTTCCCCACGACCAGATCGTCCCGTCGCTTGCAAGTGCCAAACAGAAAGCCCCACCCGCAGAAATGTTCGCTATTCCTCCTGGTAGTCCCGTAACCTGGACCGGATTCGGATGCGGGTTAAGATCCGTATTGCCGCCACCCGGCCCCAACTGTCCGTTGGAATTGTTGCCCCACGCCCAGATTGTTCCATCTTCTTTAAGGGCCAGACTGAACTCGTCGCCCGCAGCGATGCGCGCGACGTTTGAAAGACCCGTTACCTGTAATGGGGTTGTGCTGTTGGTGTTACCGTTTCCTAGTTGGCCCATTGAGTTAGCGCCAATGGCCCAAACGGTCTTGTCTGTTTTGAGCATCAACAGGTGACGATTTCCACCGGCGATCGCCGTGACATTGGTGATTCCGCTCAACTGGACAGGCCTCGTGAATAGGTCAAAACCACCAGTCAGAACTGGTGCGCCCCAGATCCAGACGGTGCCATCCGTCTTAACGGCCGCCCCATAAACGTCGCCCCCGGCTATTCCCTTCACATTGGTTAACCCAACGGTTTGCACAGGCCGCGTCCGAGAGACACTGGTGCCATCGCCGAGCTGTGCGTTGAAATTATTTCCCCAACCCCAAACTGTGCCGTTGGACTTCAACGTAAGGACAAAGCCAAAGCCAGTTGAGTCTTCTACCGCCTCTACTCCGTCGATGCCGGGTACCTGGAGTGGTGTTATCGCGCGCACAGGGTTGAGGGCGGTACCCGAGGTACCATCGCCGAGTTGGCCCTGCGATCCGAGACCCCACGTCCAAACCGTGCCATCATTACGCACACTGGTAGTATGAGTGTTTCCCGCTGCGATCGCTCGCGCGTTGCCGAAGAACGCTTGAGCGACAACGTTGCTGGTGACGCTCGCTGAATTGTTGGCCGGGTTCGGATCCGGGCGGGCGCTGGTGACGGAAGCACTGGTCTGGAGCGATGCCCCCGCGGGCGCATCTACTTTGACGGTTATCGTGAAAAAGATGCTGCCCGAGAATACCGAGAGCCCAAGGATATTGAGTCTTCCGGTAATGGTTCCCGAGGTGTTAGTACAAGTGGCATCAAAGTGGGTTGCGCAACTTACAAAGGTTGTTCCGGCGGGCAACAAAACTGTCAAAACCGGAAGGTCAGCGGGATTTGGTCCCAGGTTCGTCAGTTCAACCTGGTAAACGAGGTTCTGGCCTGAGAGAACGGGTTCCGGAGATGCCTTGATGGTAATCGCGATGTCACTAATGGGCGGCGGTGGTGGATTGCGCAGCGCAAACGTGATTGTCTGAGCATTGGTCAAACTGAGTGTTGAGGCCTCAGACGAATGTGAGCCCACGAGATAAGCATCGGGTTCACCACCGGAGATTCCGACAATCACTCGCTTCAGATTCGCGTTGCCATCTCCGTAACGAATCTGAATTGTTCCGTCGCGCCGCAACTCGATCTCGAAATTGACGGGCGTCTCGTCCCCGAATGTGACTGCCTGCCAGCGAAAGATCACGCGATCAAGGTCGGGTTTGATCATGTAGACATTGTCAGTCGAATTGCGGTCAGTCCTCAGGTCGGCCCACATGCCTGCGATCATCGGAAGATGGTTAAGGTTGGACTTGGATGCGATTGCGAAATCAAAAGGCCCGAAACTAGGGTTCACTTCATTAGTAAAATAAAGCGCACCGTTACTTGAAACATTCACGCCACCCATTTGCTGGCCGAAGAATGGAAAAGGAAAGGGAAGGCCAACTCCCTGAGTTATATCGTCGGCTTTTGGACCAACTGCTGTACCGCTATTCAGAGCTGTTAATGGAGTGGCTGGACCAGCGCTCACCGTGTAGGGATCGGCAATGTTGAGCGGAACGGTGACATCCACAGTGGCGATGCTGGTATTGCCGACGTTATCCGTAGTGCGTAAAGACAACTGTCCGCTCGTATGTCCAAAGGGGATTTTTACGGTCCTTGACGTTGAAACTCCCGGGTTCGCGGGAATCTCCTGATTAACTCGAAAGACCTCTCCGGTAGTCGAGTCAGTAAATAAAAACTCTTCAAGCGAAGCGTGGCCGGTCATCCAGTCATCGCCCGCAGTTCTCCAGAAGACGAATAAGCTTCGGCCGTCTTGTGAATTGATACTGAACTCAGGTGCGACAGCAGGAGCTGTGGTGTCGTTTTCAAGAGCAAATTGAACGGTCCTGTTTGCGTTTAGACGGCCTTGCGTGATCGTCCTCGTAAAAAACACACCGCTTTCATCGACTCCAAAGAGCACAGCGGATCGC
>Ga0207670_10000411_pt1 | contig 24367 bp, 21 predicted proteins | sample KBSS23HmetaG_FD_184339 | JGI IMG/M metagenome (GOLD analysis project Ga0207670, IMG submission 184339) | Switchgrass rhizosphere microbial communities from Kellogg Biological Station, Michigan, USA - KBS S2-3H metaG (SPAdes) (version 2) | ecosystem: Host-associated > Plants > Roots >... | reverse complement strand
AGTTGCAGCAACGTTTCCAGGTTCGTTTCGGTGATCACGAAACGTTCGTCTGTTTTGGCGAGTGAAGCGGAAACACGAAAGACCTGTAGCAACGCACGATGCGGATTTAGCGACTTGCCCGCGAGCGAGAGGATCAGGTTAGCCAGCGATTTGGTCTTCCCTTCCCACTTTGAATCCATGCGTTCGACGAGGATGCGCGCACAGTCCAATGCAATCGTCATGTCCGTCGAGACGTCGCCCCTGAATTGCGGGATCTCCTCGACAACTGCCTCCGGCGGTTTCTCGATCTCGGCAAACAAACGATCGTAAGTGCTGCGCACGTGAGCGGTGTGCATCTTCAAAGCAACCAGAAAATCCTTTGAGTCGTGAAAGCCCATGCGACGTCCGAGCAGTGACGGGTCGTTTTCGGGAACGGTGTGCGTTTGAAGACCGTGCTCCATCTGTAACCGGTGCTCGAGCGTGCGCAGAAAAGTGTAGGCTTCCGATAGCTGGCTGTGTTCGGGGTATGTGATGAAGCCACGATCGGCGAGCCGGCCGAGGCTTACGAGCGTGTGCGGCACGCGCAACCACTCGTCGCGACCGCCATGGGCCAACTGCAGCGCCTGCGCAATAAACTCGATTTCGCGAATTCCACCACGGCCAAGTTTCACGTTGAAGCCGCTCTTTTTCTCAACTTGCCGATCGATCTTTTGCTTTGCGAGACGAACGCTCGCGAGCGCTCCGCTAACCGAGACATCTGGTCGAAAAACAGCGGGCGTGACAGATTCCTTGAACCGGTTGAACAGTTCCGCTGAACCTGCTGCGGCACGAGAACGAATCAGGGTTTGTCGTTCCCAGTCCTGCGCCGAGCTCATGTAATAACGAACGCCTTCCTGCAACGAACACGCAAGCGCGCCGTCACGGCCGTGCGGGCGCAGGCGCAGATCGACGCGATACGCCGCTCCTTCGCCGCCTGATTGGCCGACCAGACGTGCAATCGTTTCCGAGAGCTTCACGAAGTACTCGCGATTACTGACCTCGCCCCGCTCGCCGGTGCCTGCTGTAGTGCCGTCGTCTGAATAGAGAAAGACTAGATCGATATCGGAGGCGTAGTTGAGCTCCATCGAGCCGAGCTTGCCAAGTGCGATAACACAAAACTCGGCAGTCGCAGTGCGACCGCGCTCGTCGACGCGACGCGGCAAGCCGTAGCGATTGTCGAGATCCTGACGCGCGAGACTGAGTGCGTAATCGAGAATCGCGTCGGCGAGGTTCGACAACTCTTCCATCGTCTCGACGAGGGTTTGCGCGCGGCGGATGTCGTGTAGATACGTGCGCAGCAACTCGCGGCGGCGAAAACGCGCGAGCAATACCTGCGGATTCAGAGAAGAGTTCATGAGCGCGAAACGCGCGAGCGCTTCTTTCAACTCGTCGCAGGTTCTGACACGTGGATCGGCGCGTTCGCGCGAGAGCCACGGAAGATATTCGGAGTTTTGTTCGAGCGTTGTGGCAAGCAGCGGGCTCCAGGCGGCGAGGGCGAGGAGATCAGCAAGCAAGGCGGGTTGTCTCAGGAGATTTTGATGCGCGCGCGGCTGCTCATTTCCGAGGCGATCGATAAAGAGACGGGCGCCATTCTGATCGGGCAGATCGCGGAGCAGAAATTCGAGATTGGCGTCAGGCTTGGGCACAGCGCCCATTCTACAAGAGGAGATGATTGTAGGGGCGGTCCTCCGTGGCCGCCCCAGCGTAGGAGTTGCGTAAACGTGGGGCGGCCACGGAGGGCCGCCCCCTACAAATTAGATGTCGTAGTAGAGCGAAAATTCCAGCGGGTGCGGGCGCATGCGCAGCGGCGTGATCTCGCGATCGCGCTTGTAGCCGATCCAGCGATCGATCAGTTGCGGGCTGAATACATCGCCCTTCAACAGAAAATCGTGATCGGCTTCGAGCGCCTTCAGCGAGTCGTCGAGTGAACCCGGCAGTGTCGGCACGTCCTTCAGCTCTTCAGGCGAAAGATCGTAAATGTCCTTCTCGAGTGGATCACCCGGATCGATCCGGTTCTGAACACCATCCAGACCTGCCAGCAACATTGCCGAGAACGCAAGATACGCGTTGCACGACGGATCCGGCGGCCTGAACTCCAACCGCTTCAGTTTCGGATTCGTCGAGAACATCGGAATACGAATCGCAGCCGAACGATTACGCGCGGAGTACGCGAGATTCACAGGCGCTTCGAAACCCGGCACGAGACGCTTGTAGCTGTTCGTCGTCGGCGCCGCAAAAGCGACGACTGCCGCCGCGTGCTTCAACAAACCGCCGATGTAAAACTTCGCGATCTCAGACAGTCCGGCATAACCATCGCCGGCGAAGAGCGGTTTCTCACCCTTCCACAACGATTGGTGACAATGCATTCCCGAACCGTTATCGCCGAACAATGGCTTCGGCATGAACGTCGCAGACTTCCCAAACTGGTGTGCAGTATTGCGAACTACGTATTTAAATATCTGAAGATTATCTGCCGTCCCCAACAGCGTGGCATAGCGGAAGTCGATTTCACACTGACCCGCGGTGGCCACTTCGTGATGGTGACACTCGACAGTGACGCCACACTTCGCCAACGTGAGCGAGATCTCCGATCGCAAATCGGTTAACGAATCGGTCGGTGGACACGGCACGTAACCTTCCTTCGGACGAATGCGATATCCGAGATTCGATCCCGAAAACTCGTTTGCATCGCGCCCGCTATTCCAGTGTGCCTCATCCGAATCGATCGAGAACCCTGCTGAATGCTGGTCGTTGTGAAACTTGACCGAGTCAAACACAAAAAACTCTGCTTCGGGACCGAAGTAAGACGTGTCGGCCAGGCCCGTGAATTTGAGATAACTCTCCGCACGCTGCGCGACCGAGCGTGGATCGAACGCATAGCCTTCCTTGGTGATCGGATCGACGGCGCTGCCGATCAAGCAGAGCGTTGGTTGTTCCGCAAACGGATCCATCCAGAAGCGGGTGGCGTCCGGAACGAGCAACATGTCTGACTCGTGAATCGCAGCCCAGCCACGAATCGAAGACGCGTCGAATCCGAAGCCGTCTTCGAACTGATCCTCTCCAAGTTCGGCAATGGGAAAGGTAAGATGTTGCCAGGAGCCGGGCAAATCCGTGAAACGAACAGAAACGAACTTGGCGCCCTGGTCAGAAGCATATTTCAAGACAGTCTTAGGGTTCATTTGATCTCCTGAAAGATTAAGCGAGTGTTGGGGGTGCTCTTCGCCCCGGAGCGGAGTTTGGTGCGAAGTATGTCGGCGTGCTTAACGACTTTGAGAAAACAGTCGTGCGGCATTGAAAGGCTTCACGTAAAAAACTGCGATTATAGTCACGGATGAAATGATGTCAAGCCCAAACGGGAAGACTTCGCCACAAATTACACAGATTGCCGCAAAATCTGCGCAATCTGCGGATTAAAAAGTTATAGACCGCAACGGTCATTTTCTGTTACATTGCGCGGCTAAAGCGTTCCACCCAAACAACAACTCCGCAACTCGATTCGGAAAATGTACATCTGTGTTTCAGCTAAAGGCATCAATATCGTTCAAGTCGCATTTTTTAAGGCAGGGAGAGACCGCTAATTGACCACGGCAATCGAGCAAACGCTCGAAACTTATGGAATCGAAAACTGGGCCGCTGGCTACTTTGATGTTAACCGGAAGGGAAACCTGATCGTCCGTCCCGTCGAGGGAGATCCGCGCTCCGCGGACCTCAAAGAGATCATCGATGACCTTGCCAAACGTGGCATCACCACGCCCGTGCTACTGCGCTTTCCGCAGCTTGTCGCAGCTCAAGTAAGAAAACTTCAGCGCGCTTTCAGCCGCGCGATTCGCGAGTTTGAGTACCAGGGAACGCACATGTGTGTTTACCCGATGAAGGTAAACCAGCAGCGGTCCGTGGTTGAAGAATACCTGCGCGAAGGCTCGCGCTACGACTTCGGGCTCGAAGCGGGCTCGAAAGCCGAGCTCTACGCCGCGCTCGCGCTCGAACAACCGGGCGACAGCCTGCTCGTCCTCAACGGTTTTAAGGACGAGGAGTTTGTCGAGCTGGCTTTCGCCGGCGCCAGGGTGGGAAAGAGAGTCGTGATCGTGATCGAGAAACTCAACGAGCTCGATCATGTGCTCAACGTAGCCGAGCGCCATGATGGTGCGCTACCGATGTTGGGCATGCGCGTGAAGCTCTACTCGAAAGGCTCCGGTCGCTGGGAGAAGTCAGGCGGCGAGGCCGCAAAGTTTGGCTTGACGACCACCGAGCTGCTGGAAGTGATCCGCCGTCTCGAAGAGGCCGATCGCATGGACATGCTGAAGCTGCTCCACTTCCACATCGGTTCGCAGCTCACCGACATCAAGCGTATCAAGAATGCAATGAAGGAAGCGGCGCGTGTCTACGCCAAGGTCCAACAGATGAAAGTGCCGATCGACTTTCTCGACGTCGGCGGCGGCATGGCGGTCGACTACGACGGCTCTAAGACCGCGTTTGATTCGTCCGCCAACTACACGGCGCAGGAGTTTGCCAACGACGTTATCTACACGATCAAGCAGGTGTGCGACGACGAGAACGTGCCGCATCCGACGATCATCCAGGAATCCGGACGCTTCCTCGCTGCTTATCACGCGATCCTCGTGACCAACGTGCTCGACGAGATCGAAACAGTCGTCGAAGACATCACACCGATCGAGATCATCGAAGACGATCCGCAAGTGGTGATCGAGCTCGGCGATTTGCGCGAGTCGATCACGGTCAAAAACTATCGTGAGTACTATCACGACGCGCTCGAACATCGCGAAGAGTTGTTCACCTTGTTCAATCTCGGCTTAATCTCGCTCCAGGATCGCGCCAAAGGTGAAGTGCTCTTCTGGGATATTTGCGAACGCGCCGACAAGTATGCACAGCAGGCGAAGTACGTGTCGGAAGAGTTTGGTGAGCTACGCCGGCTGCTTTGCGCTAAGTATCTGACAAACTTTTCAGTGTTTAAATCAGTTCCCGATCACTGGGCGCTCGATCAGTTGTTTCCCATCGTTCCGATTCATCATCTCAACAAAGCGCCGACGGAGTACACGACGCTGTGCGACATCACGTGTGACTCGGACGGAGTGGTCGACAAATTTGTGGACCTGCACGATGTCAAACAGGTGCTGGAGTTGCACACCCTCAATCCGGAAGAGCCATACTACCTGGCATTCATGCTGGTAGGCGCGTACCAGGAAGTGATGGGTAACAATCACAATCTTTTCGGAGCGCCGCACGAGGCCCACATACATATCGACGAAGAAGGTTATCTCATCAAGAAGGTCATCAAGGGGACCACCGTGGGCGCTGCCGCGGAGCGAGCGCGCTACGAGCGCAGTTACCTGCACGATGGCTTTCGACGGTTGATTACTCGACGCGTCAAGGACGGCGAGTTAAGCGAAGCAGACGGAGCCGAGTTGGCCCAGTTCTACGAATCACGTTACGACGCTTATACCTATCTCGCTGTGAATGGAGTAAAAACACGTTCACGGCGCCGTACCGATTATTAAATGTAATTCACGACATTTCTTCGAACGCTCAATCCGAGAGGTTGACAACCTGCATGGTCACGCAACGTAAACCAAAAGCATCGAAGTACCTGACCACTCCAACGCGGCCGGTCCAGGTGGACCGCGATCGTTCGGTGGCCGGACTGCTCGAGAAGATGGAAGGCACCGGCTTTGGAGGCCGTCAACTTGCCGAGGCGCATCGTATCTGGCTCGACATGCTCGGCGACAACACCACCATCATGGTGGCAGCTTCCGGCGCGCTGATCCCTGCCGGGATGCGGCGTCTGTTGGCTTACGTGATCAAGAATCGCTTTGTCGATGTGCTGGTCCTTTCGGGTTCGCTGCTCTTTCACGATCTACACGAAACACTCGGGCGCTATCACTTCCAGGCTCATCCGTCGATGACAGATGCCGAGCTCGAATCGGCGCAGATCAGCCGCATGTGGGATCTGCTCGCGAGTGACGAGGAATATCGCGAGGCGAAGGAGTGGATCGGCGGGTTTACAAATCAACTCGATCAAACGCGCTCCTACTCGGTGCGTGAGTTCCTGCACCTGCTGGGCCGGGAACTGGCGGAGATTGCTTCGGAAGACGGTGTACTCACTTCGGCGTACAAAGCGCGAGTGCCGATCTTCTGTCCTGCGATTGCTGACAGCGGGCTTGCAGTCGGTATCGCGGGGGCGCGATTCGAGAAGAAAAATAATTTCCTGTTCGATAGCATTCAGGACGTGCTCGACATGATGACCATAATGGTCAATTCGCGCGTGTCGGGGATACTCAATCTTGGTGGTGGAACCACAAAGAGTTTTATTCAACAGGCGACGCTCTCATCGTTCCTCCAGAAGGAACATCATCACGGGCACAAGTATGCGATTCAAATCTCGACGGACGCGCCGCATCCGGGCGGCAGATCGAATGCCGTGTCGTTTGATGAAGGAATGATCTACGGCAAGCTCGCACGCGGCGCACATACCGCTTACGTTCCCTGCGACGCCACCATCGCGCTGCCAATCCTGATCACGTCGCTCTCGCAAACCGCCGCGAAATACATGAAGGGCCGCAAGAAGCCAAATTTCCAATTCGGCCGCGAGCTAATCGTCGAAGCGCCCTAGCAGAATTTGAACCACAAAGACACTAAGACACTAATTCGTAAGATTTTGTGTCTTGGTGTCTTTGTGGTTTAACTCCTCTTACCCGATTGCGCCCGGCATACATCGCTTTGTCTGCTTGTTCGATGGCCTGGCCGAGGTCTTTGAGAGAGGTAAAGCCGGCTACGCCGAACGAGATCGTAACCGTGACCGGCATTCCCATCCAGCGTTCGCTGTTCTCTTCAAGAATCTTGTTCAGCTTTTCCATGCGCCGGGCGGCCTCAGGCTGTGGCAGCTTGAACATCAACACCAGAAACTCATCGCCGCCCCACCGGAACAGCATGTCGTCCGCACGCACGAGCGAACGTGTTGCACGCGCTACCGCACGGATAGCTTTGTCGCCCACGGTGTGGCCCAACGTATCGTTGATCGGTTTCAGGTTGTCGATGTCGAGCACGGCGACGCTTCCTGACGTCACTGTATCGTGGCCCGCTTCCGGCCGTCGCAGCAATGAATGAAACGCGTGACGATTCAACGCTTCCGTGAGTGGGTCCATCTGGACCAGCAGCTCGAGCTTATCGCGCGCATCGAGCAGTTTTCGATTCGCCATCTCCACTTCACGGCGCACGCTTTCCATCAACACCATCACCGTGCCGAAGCCGAGCAATATCTCGAACAGCAGATCGAAGATCGACGTGTACTGCAAATACTTCACGGGCACGGTTATGCCCCAGAATCCCTTGCGTGCCGCGAACACGGGTACGTAGTGCAGAAACCCGACCGCGAGCAGTAACAGCGCTGTCTTCATCACGCGAATACCTGGACTGTCTTCTTCAGACCGCAGCGTGAAGTACGACACCAGGAACATCACCGCCAGAATCGCCGCGTGGAGCATGAACAGATCGTTGAAGTCGTGCGACGCGTGCGGCAGCACGAGTGAGAAAGCCACAGCCGGTATGAGGAGGTAGCCATGTTTGCGGGTTAGCAAGGCGCCGCTCACCTGGTTGCGGCAACCGGCGATAAAGAGCAGGCCGAAGAGGTATTCGCCAAGAAAGTAAGAGGAGTAGAAAATCGTCTTCGTGGGCGCGAGCTGAAAACCGATAAACAAACTTAGCAACGCTAACGACAGGCTCGCCCAGGAGGCAGTCCAATACCGCAGAGCATTGCTCTTGATGGATGACCGCATGAACAGGGAAAGCAGTGTGATTAAAAGGACGCCGACGCACTGGATAGCCAGGCCAACATTCGAATCCATAAACGGGGAACCTCGTGGGAGTACGAGTTTTTAATAGGAAAGCTCTGGGCGGGCAGGGTCAAAAGCGGGTAAAAATGCCCCACCGGGATTGATTCTAGCCGACCGGAGGCTGGAGGCCAAGACTTTTCTTAACCACCAAGACACGAAGGCACAAAGTTCGATTTTGTGACTTAGTGTCTTTGTGGCTAAGTCAACCATTGCAGCACTTCCTCTTCGCTGCCACTGCGCGTGCCGCCGACCACGTGAATGAAGTACTCCTCGAGCGAGACCGGGCCTTCGCCGTCGCCTTCGAGGCGGATTCCCTTTCGTAGCTCGTTCAGCGATCCGGAGGCGAGTAACTTGCCCTGCGCGATGATTGCGATGTCGCTGCAAAGCCGCTCGACTATCTCCAGCACGTGAGACGTGAGAAATACTGTCAGGCCGCGCGCGGTTAGTCGCGACAGCAGATCTTTAAGCGTGCGCGATGCGATCGCGTCGACGCCCTCGAACGGTTCGTCAAGAAAGAGTATCTCCGGTCGATGAATCAGCGCGCAGGCGAGTGAGAGTTTTTTCTTCATGCCGTGCGAGTATTCGATGATGAGTTTTCGCGGTTCGTCCTGAAGATCCATCAGGTCGAGGAGCTCTTTCGAACGTTGCGCGATGTCGTCGGTGCGGAGCCCGTACATGCGCCCGGTAAACGACAACATCTCCGCGCCGGTCAACCGTTCAAACAAATTCAGATCTTCAGGCACGACTCCGATGCGTCGCTTCACTTCCAACGGCTGTGTCGCTACATCGAAATTGAGCACTCGCAACGTGCCACTCGTCGGAGCGAGCAGGCCGGTGAGCATCTTGATGGTGGTTGATTTGCCCGCGCCGTTGGGACCAAGAAATCCGAAGAAGCTCCCGCGGTCTACGCGCAGATCGATATGATCGACCGCGACGAAGTCACCAAACTGCTTGACCAGTTCGGACGTCTCGACCGCGGACACTGGTGACATGCTGTTCCACACAGCACCAGATTAACGTAAGAGTGCCCGCGCGTCATCCGCACGCACGTAGGCGGGAAGTTGCCGGTGTGTGCTCATGAGAAAGGCATTTGAACTCGGCTGTAGTGCGTTGCCGTGAGTGGCTGCGAGCCGGACGAAGCGCCCAAATGGCGACCAGCCGTAGTAATAACCGTCTTTCATCGAGAGAAGAATGTCGCCGGTGTGCTTCACTCGTTCACTAAAGAGCGACTTGTAGATATTTGCGAGCGCATCAGGATAGTGATGTCCGGCGGTGCGCTCAAACCAGTGTGCATCAGTTTCAAATCCGTTCTGAAACTTGCCCAACTCGAGTGGATCGCCAGTCACCTTCATGTATCGATAGCTCTCCGTGGCTGGTTGGTATTCAATGCGAGCCTGTCCTCGGCCGCTTTCGACAGTGACACCGTCGGCCTCCTTGTAGACGGCGAAATCCACGCCGTTGACTTCCACGCTCGCGCGCGCGATCTCCGGAATCTGACCTTCGTCCTGACAATAAAGCGCGGCATAACTGCAAAGACCAAACGCGGGGATAACAACTTGAAAGCCTCGCTCGCGCAGGGCTGAAGCGAGCGGTACGCGCCGGTTCTCTTCGAGGTTCATGCCGTGATCCGAAAACATCACGATCTCGGTTTCATTCCCACAATAACTCTGAATCTCGCGCAGGATTTTATCGAGCGACTCTAGCGCGATCCCCAATCGCGCCGGTCCCTGTGCGTGCAGCAATCCATCCGTCGCTTTGAGAAACGCAAAGTAATCGCGATTCTGCGGCGCAGCCCGAAAGCGCTCGCGAAAGCGCTGCATGTCAGCACGCCAGATTTTTTCGGGCGCAACGTAGATCAAAAACTCAAACGGCAAAGGCTCCTGGTAGTCGAGATCGTCCATGTACGACGAAGGGACTTTGTCGGGCGTGCGGCGGCCGAGATACTTCCCGATGCCGCCGCGCAATTCTTTTGCTTTGCGATCGAAGTACAAACTCTCATAACCCGCCGGCGGTGAGCCACCGAGCATCGCTGAGAGCGCGATGTTAGTCATCGTCGGGAATGGTGAGAGCAGGCGTGTGGGCGCGCCAAAGGAGTCGAACAATCCGCGACTCTTTGCCTGCTCGATCAGGCGGTGCGGTACTCCGTCAAGACCGAGTAGAAGTCGTCGAGGACGTGTTTGTTGATGGGTATTCATTACTGTTCGGCGTCCTGTTTAATTGTTTCTGCCTTGTAAGCCTGGCGCAGACCGCGCTTTGCTTCGTCGTGTGCGTCGTAAATGTTTGGACGCGCCAGCACTTCCTTGTATTGGGCCAACGCCTCGTCACGCTTACCGGCGGCATCGTACGAGCGCGCGGCATAAAGATGGGCCATCGTGATCAAACCTGCTTCGCCGCGATCGACTTTAGTTGCGGCCAGAAACTCCTTCGCCGCCCGATCGTGATAGCCTGCAATCAGGAGCGCTTCGCCATATTTGAAGTGAATCAAATCGAGCGCCCGCGCTGCGGTGTCGCGCACATTTCGATCGCGCAACATCTCGTCAAAAGTCGCGAACGCTTCTTTTTCCGCCTGTACCGCGCCCGCCAAATCCTTTTCTTTACGTTTTACTCCTGCCAGCGAGACCAACGCGTCGGCAGTTTCCAAACGCAGCAGATAATTGCGCGGATACTTTGCGCTGAGCTCGCGAGTCAGGTTGACCACGTCGGCGAAACGCTTTTCACGCGTGTAAAGCAACACTAAAACGGTCTTCGCATCATCCTGCGCCCAGCGGCCCTCTTTCGCAACCTGTTCGAGCATTGCGAGCCCGCGCTTCTTCGAGCCTCGGAAACCGGTAACGCCTGCCAGTAACTTCACCGGCAACGGCAAAGCTCCGACGACGTATTCGTAAAGCCCGATCGTGATTTGCGCGTCGATGTATTTCGGATCAAGTTTCAAAACTTCGCGATGATGATCAACGGCGTCGTTGCCGTCGCGCAGCGCCGCGAAGTGACGCCGCTCGACAGCTTCTTCGAAAGCGGCCTTGAGTCCTTCGGTGTTGGCGAGAAAGTCGAGGGCTTCAATGTTCTTGGGTTCTTGTTTGAGTCGTGCTTCCGCCAGGCGTTTCGCTTCGCGAGTGAGATTGCGAAACTCGGTCACGATCTTCGGATCGACTTTGTCGTCGCCGCTCGCATAAAACGATTCGGAGCTGTAGAGGGACACCTGCAAGCGACGTGATTCATAAAGCGTCTTGATCCAGAGACGCGCCGCCAGCAGTTGATAACCGCCGGGATGATTCGGATTGAGTTTGACGATCTCTTTGAAATCGGTTTGTGCCTTGTCGTAATCGATATTGTAAAGGGCGTCGAGCCCGCTGCGCCGCAGTTCCTCAAACCGCGTGCGCTCTGCGTCAGTCAGCCACGGCTGCTGTGCAGATACGGTTAATGCAGTAATCAGTAATAAAACAAAAACTCCGAAATACTTCACTCCAACCTCCAATTAACCACGGATCTACACGGAAAATAATTCCATGTATTTCACGCCCGATCCGGTATTAAACAGAACTACCCGATCGCTCTCTTTTATTTGATTACTTTCAATTAATTTCCGCAGTGCCGGCAGACACGCCGCACCCTCCGGCGCGCAAAAGACACCTTCCGCCGCACCGATCTCGCGAGTCGCCGCAATCAACTCTTCATCAGTCACGGCGACCGCCGTTCCACCCGATTCCCGCAGCGCATCAAGTATCAAAAAATCTCCAATCGCCTTCGGCACTCTCAACCCCGACGCAGTCGTCGCGGCATTCGGAAACTCGTCCGCGAACCGCTTCCCTTCCTCCATCGCGCGCACAATCGGCGCACAACCTGCCGCCTGCACCGTCACCATTCGCGGCCGCTTACTTCCGATCCAGCCCATACGCTCCATCTCGCCAAATGCTTTCCACATTCCAATCAAGCCCGTTCCGCCCCCGGTGGGATAAATGATCACGTCCGGCAATTCCCAGTTGAGTTGTTCCGCGACTTCGTACCCGAGCGTTTTCTTCCCTTCAACGCGATACGGCTCTTTCAAAGTCGAAACGTCAAACCAGCCTTCTGCTTCTTTGCGCCTTCCCACTTCCGCGCCGCAGTCAGTAATTAGACCATCCATCAACGTCACGTGCGCGCCGGTTTGTTCACACTCGACTACGTTCGCCCGCGGCGTGTCGCGCGGCATGAAGATGAATGCCTCGAGTCCCGCGCGGGCCGCGTAAGCTGCCAGGGCGCCGGCCGCATTTCCCGCCGATGGCACTGCGAGTTTCGTCGCGCCCAGCTCTTTTGCCATCGACACCGCCGCCGTCATTCCGCGCGCTTTGAAACTCTGTGTCGGGTTCTGCGATTCGTCTTTGATGTAAAGCTCGCGAATTCCGACGCTGTCGCCCAACCGGCTCGCCCGCAGCAGCGGCGTCCAACCCTCGCCAAACGAGACTATGTTCTCGTCGTTATCGACGGGAAGCACTTCGCGATAGCGCCAGAGATCGGAGCGTCTGGACGCGAGCGACTCCTTCGTCAATGTCTTTTGGGCGCGCTCTAAATCGTAGCGAACCAGCAAAGGTTTACCGCAGGCGCGACAAAGATTGAGCAACCGACGTGCCTCGTGCTCCAGGCCGCAGAGGCCGCATTCAAGATGGGTAATATTCATGATTAGACGATTCCTTGAGTTAGGTGGGGTGCAATAAATAGGCCACAGGTGGACGCTGATGAAGACGGATCATCTGCGTTCATCTGTGGCCTCGCTACGAGCGGTAACGGCAGGTGGTATCAGTGGTCGTGGCCGCTGTTGCCGTCGATCTGGCTGCGAATTTCGCCGCCTGGCCATCTGGTGCTGTGAACATTCACGTAAGTCGCACCGGCACGAATCGCTGCGATCAGCTCATCAAATTCTCCGGCACTGATTCCCCGCTCATTCGCGAGGTTGGTAACATCCGCCGCCGTGATGGTGCCCGATATCTTTGCTGGTGGCGCTGGACAGGGCTGAGTCCCCGCAGGGCCGTTGCCGAGATTGGTGCAAAGGAACACGCTGATGGGACCAGTCACGCTCTTTTGTCCAAAGTGGATATGAGACTGCTGTACGGCGCCTTCAAGGTCGTTGTATGTAAGCTCCCAATCAATTCGCGTTTCGTCATTGCTGATGCGCGCGTTGAATGTGCCGTTACCGGTGGTCGAAACTGCTGACGGGGTCTCTTCATATCCGGTCAGAATTTCGCTGATTTTTTTGAAACCCTGGCCAAGAACAATCGCTGAGGCCGACACCAGGGTAATCACTGCAATAGACGTAACTAGTCTTCGCATTCCCTTTTTCCTCCAAGATTCTGTTGTAGCTAAGTTGGGGGGCGCATAATATCACAATAGGTCATATAAGACCTATAAGTCCGATAGGACCTATTTCTCTCGAATTGCCTTCTGCGTTCGCTTCCTTTACCTTGTCTCTTCTCATATGGCGATAAGTCTTCTGGCTCTCGATTTGGACGGGACTCTGCTCGATTCTCGTGGACGTATTTCTGAGCGCAATCGCCTCGCAATTGATAATGCACGCGAACAGGGTGTACGCGTGGCCCTCGTGACCGGGCGGCGCTTTCGTGATTCGCGCCCCGTGGCTTTGGAGCTCGGCCTCGACGTTCCGCTGATCTCACACAATGGCGCGCTGACAAAACACGCCGCGACGCTGCAAACCGTTTCGGTGTTGCCCCTGCCACACGCAGCCGCGCGTGAGGCGTTGCGAGTCGGGCGCACGGCCGGCGCTGATGCGTTGTTAAGCGACGATCACGACGGAATGGGCGTGCTTGTTTACGATCACATTCGTGGTGGAAACTCCGCCGCACACAAATACATTTCCTGGGCGCGAAGGATTCATGGCGAGGAAGAAGGCGCCAACTCTGTACAGCAAGTCGCATCGCTTGAAGACTACCTGGACCACGATCCGATCCATCTCTCATTTTCCGGCGGCTGCGAGGAGATGGACCAGCTCGAAGAGATACTCAAATCAGAACTCGGTTCCAGCGTAAAACTTCTTAGCACGAAGTATCCGGAACAGGATTTCACATTACTGGATATCGTTAATCCAGCAGCGTCAAAAGGCGCGGGCGTTGCCGCCGCGGCAGCCGAGTTGGAGACGACTCGCGAAGAGATCATGGCCATCGGCGACAACTACAACGATCTCGAAATGTTGCTCTTCGCCGGCGTGGGCGTAGTGATGGCAAATGCGCCGCTGACTTTGCGTGAAATTGCCGGCTTGCACCCGACTGCTTCCAACCGCGAGGACGGCGTGGCGCTCGCGATCGAGCAATTCATCTTGAAACCGCCACAGTTAATCAACCAGTAAGGAGAAGACATGGCAAATCGAACCGCAGTAATCCAAACGAACAAGGGGACGATTCGAGTTGAGCTTTTGGAGTCGGACGCACCCAAGACTACGGAAAACTTCATCACTCTCGCAGAGCGTGGCTACTACGACGGCATCATCTTTCACCGCGTGATCAACGGCTTTATGATCCAGGGTGGCGATCCGACCGGCACCGGGCGTGGCGGGGAGTCAGCGTGGGGCGGACGCTTCAACGACGAGATCAACACCACGTCGCCTGTGTATCAGAGGGGTTACAAAGCGGGCACGATGGCGATGGCCAATGCTGGTCCAAACACGAATGGATCGCAGTTTTTCATCATGCACGTCGATTATCCGTTGCCGCCCCTTTACACGATCTTTGGCAGGGTTACTGAAGGGCAGGACGTGGTGAACGCGATCGCGACGACACCGACTCGGAGCGAGCGGCCGGTGTCAGAAGTGAAGATGGAAAAAGTGACGATCGAGTAATCCGTGTTTAAATTGGTGTTCCACCGTGGCCGATGCGTGAAGTTGATTGTAATGCTCGAATCGCGTCGGTCACGTATTTTTTGGCGGCTCTGACGGCGTCTTCGAGAGTCAATCCTTTTCCAAGACAGGCAGCGATTGCGGCAGACAATGTGCATCCCGATCCGTGCACTTCCCCGACATCAATATATTCGCTGCGGAATTGAGTAAAACGTCCGTCTTCGCTTAATAGAACGTCCAGCGCCTGCCCAGTGATGCTGCGGTGTCCACCCTTCACCAGTACCGCGCGTGGACCCAACGATTGAATCGTCTCCGCGGCGCGGTACATGTCCGCTGCGCTCTCGATCGCAAAGCCCGCCAGCTTCTCGGCCTCGGGAATATTCGGCGTGACCACGCGCGCCAGCGGAAACAGTTTCGTCTTGAGGATCGCAAAAGCCTCGTCGTCAATCAGCACATCACCAGACGTCGCGACCACTACCGGATCGACTACCGGCGCCGGCAGGTTCTCTTCAGCAAACATTCGTACCACTTCAGCAACGATCTCAGCCGTCGGCAGCATTCCAGTCTTTGCCGCTGCCACGGTTACATCCTGAACAATCGGCTGAACCTGCGATCGCAACGTCGCGGCGGATTGATGTTCAGCGCCAAACACCCCGGTCGTGTTTTGAAACGTGATCGACGTCAGCGCCGCTGCCGGAAAACACCCAAGCGCGAAGATCGTTTTGACATCAGCAACAATCCCCGCCCCTCCCGAAGGGTCAAGGCCGGCGATGCTGAGCACAACTGGTCTGGATTCACTCATAAACCGCATTCAACGCTGGGGTGGCCACGGAGGGCCACCCCTACAAACAATCTCTAGCATTCGTGCGTCATTCAAAAGACGGATTGCTGCGATGCCGCTGGCGCCCGCGTCTAAACAGGCGGCGGCGTTTTCGAGTGAAATCCCGCCGATCGCAAGCACCGGAAAATCGCCGAGCTCACTTGTAATCTCACGAAGCTTATCCAATCCCTGCGGAGCATTAAACCCGAGTTTCTCGAAAACCGGACCGAACACAACAAAGTCCGCGCCGCCGTCCCGAGCCGCTCGCGCTTCGTCAAGCGAGTGGGTGGAAACTCCGATCAAAAACTCCGAACCAAACATGTTGCGCACGACGCCTGCCGGCAACGATTGCGAAGTTAGATGAACACCGTCAGCACCGGCCGCGCGCGCAATATCCGCACGGTCGTTTACCAGCAACCGTGTTTTGCTGCCGCGAGTAATCTCAGCCGCCCGAGACGTAAGCTCGTAAAGTTCCCGCGCCTGCAAAGACTTCTCGCGTATCTGAAACAGAGGGACCTCTGCTTCGACAGCAGCTTGAACCAATTGAAGTATGTCGAGGGATTCCCGCTTACCGCTCGTTATCGGATAAATAATCGGAGGTGGTAGGTTCAGCGGCATCTTCTGTGGAACGTCTCGCAGGGCTCGTCTGGTTTTGCAAAGCAGTGACGGTGCGATTGAAGTTGAAGATCTCCCAAAACGCGATACCCAGATTCAAAAGCCCGACGCCACTCACCGCGCCACGCACCCATCCCGACGCGACCACTGCCTGAAGGCCCTGAATACCCGTCTTACGCGCGGCATATAACAGAAAATAGTTATTGCCCCAGTCGCTGATGCCCCACATCCCCTGCGGCCACCACGGCAGCACCGTAAGGAAGATGCCAATCTCAACGCACAAAATAATATAGAAGATAACGCTTAATTTCGCTGACATGAACTGCTCTATCCGTGCAAATCTGAATCCACGATCCGCATAATCCGTGGTTCTTATTCCTGTTTCTGTCGTAACTGGCTCAGCTTCTCCGCAACTTCACGATACGAAACATCCACGCCGTACACTTCCGTGTAAAAATCCCGCGCCTGTTTCAGATCGCCAAGCTGCTCGTACGCCGACGCCAACTCATAACGTAATGCCTGATACTCGTCTTCAGTGTGTCCGGGCGCCTGCAATCCCTTCTTAAACCAGAGCACTGCGGCTTCCGGCATACCCTTATTAATGAAGCAATGACCCAGCATATTGCAACACTGCAGGAACCGAGACGTCCCGTCGCCCGGCTTCACCAGGTTCGCCGAGGTCTGAAACTCCTGGATGGCCTCGTCCATGAGGTCCATCTCTTTGTAAGCCGTGCCCATGTTGTAGTGGGTCTCGAAATCCTCGTGGACAGTATCGCCTTCTTCGGCAACGCGAAACTCTTCAAAGAGCTCGGCGAGACCAGCGTCAATGCCGGCGACGGGCTTCGCAGTGCCGGCACTGTTGTCGCCATCTACCAACGTTGCATACGCACTGTCGGCGTCGAAAGTTATCGCTTCAGCTGGTGCTGCGGGCGTTGCCACTTCTTCTGCATTGCCAAACTCGAAAACAGCGGCTTGCTCTACCGGTTGCGGCTGATCTCTGGCAGCGAGTTTCTCACGACGCGCCTGGATGTCGGGATGCGGGCCAAATTGCCGTTCAAGCATCTCGAGTGTGTCGACAGCGATGTCTGCATAGCCCTGCGCGATGTAGAAATCAACACTCTCGAGCTCCTGCTTCATCATGTTTTCATGCCGGCCTTCTTCAACCGGGCTCGCTTCAGAACTCGCCGGCGCCGTGGCCACGTCAACGGGCGCGACGATGTTGAAGTCGACTTCCTGAAAATCGCTCGCTGCGGTTGAAAACGCAGATTCCTCTTCGTTCAGATCCGCAAACGAAGCAGTCGGATCGGAGAACGACGGACCCGGAGTCGCGTTAGTTTCAAACTCGTCTTCAACCGTCACCGGTGCATGGATCAGTTCCTCCTCATCCTGCACCATGGCGAACGTTTCAAACTGCGGCACTTCGCTTTCAGGCTCGGGCACCGCGGGAAAGTCTTCCGTAGTCTCTTCCTGCAAACCGCCGAGCAGATTAAGTCGATCGAGGTAGCGCTGTTCGTCAGGCGCGAGCCGCACCAGTTGTGTCAAAGCGTAACGCTCTTCATCGATCAGTTCCGAAGCCTCAGCCGACTCCGCCAAACGCTCGAGCGACGCACGCAACGCATCCATGTCACGCTGCCACCAGTGAATACGCACCAGCATGCGCAGCGCCGCCACGTGATCCGGATTGCGATCCAGCACCTGGTTGACGATCTCCAGCAGCTCGCGCTCTTCGCGACCCGCCAGCATGCGCTCGATGATTGTCGAGAGGATGCGGATCACCTCGTCTACTTCGCCGGCCTTCAGATAAAGCCGGGTGACCGGAAGAAACTGCGTGTAGTTCGACGAGTCCTGCTTCATGAGCAGCGACGTGGCCCGCTCCGCGCCTTTCGCATCTTCAGCTTCGAGATACGCGCGCGTCAGCATCGACACGAGTTCCTTGTCTTCTTCGTTCGTCTCGACCGCGCGCTCAAGCACCTCAGCAGCTTCGTCGGCCGTGCCGCGCGCGATGTGAGCTTCGAGCATGCCGCGCAACGCCTCGCGATCGTCGCGCACCAATTTCAGCGCGTTGGAATAAGCTTCGAGAGCTTTGTCCTGCGCGCCCGTCTGGTGCAGACGATTGGCTGCCTGCACGAAAGCTGCCGCAGCTTCGCGTCGCATGTTTTCTTTGAGATAACCGTCAGCGAGCTTCAGCCGGATTTCAGTGTTATTTGGATCCAGATCGGCGATCTTGTGAAGGACTTCGAGGGCGCGTTTGTTATCGCCGGAACGAGTGTAGGCCTCGACGACGACCAGATACTGCGCGCGCGCGTCGTGAACAAGAGCTTCGTTGGCGTAAAGCTCGGCGAGTTTGAGAGCGATGATCGGATCGCCTGTACGAAGACGCTCGATCTTCTTGTACATCGCGATCGCTTTGAGATTGAATTCCTGGGCGCTGTAGTGTTCCGCGATGCGTTCGAAGCAGGAAACGGCTTCCTGTTTTTTGCCGGCACGCACGTAAAGATCACCCAGCATGTTCAAGGTAGTAAGATCGTCAGCGTCGTTCTCGACGATCTGCCGATACTCCTTGATTGCTGCGTTGATCTTTCCCTGAGAAAGAGACTTCTCAGCGGCTTTTAAGACCTTAGCTTTATCGAAGGCCATCAGGAAACTTTGCTATTTAACACGAACGTCGGCGGCTTTAATCGTAGGCAGCGGGCAGCGGGGACAATGCCATTTCAGTTAAGTACGCGTTCTTAACTCCACTTTCCAACTCCGGCAAACAGCCGCGAGATACGCTAACATGCGTAAATAAAGCGTGTCAACGCAACCATTTCTGCAAAAGATGATGTTCAAAAACGGCGACAGCCTGGGCGGAAAATTGGGACAACAGATCGCTCTGGTGGGACTGGGAATCTACGTTCTCTGTGCTCCTCACTCGGTCGCCGCCAGTGTCATCGGCGTCGGGGTAGCAGGGTTCGGATGGATTGTACGGACGATGACAACCGGGAGCCTGGGGCTGAGGCGTTCAAAGTTTGACCTCATCATCGTGCTGTCGCTGCTCTGGACGGTCGCTTCCGCCCTGCTATCAGAAGAGCCTCGCATCAGCATCGCCAAGCTTCAGGCCTCGTGGTGTGTTTTTCTCTTTTACTTAGCTCGGGCCACGGTTACGCGAGCGTCCGCGCTTGTCCTCGTCGTGTTGTTGATCTTTTCAGGGTCGGTAGGCGCGCTTTACAGTGCTTTTGATCTGTGGCGAGGGCGTGGGGTCGTCATCGAGTCGATTGCGACTGGGAGTCCGTTTCAGCAGGTTGGGGTCCAACCCGGCGACACGATCTGGCGTGTTGATGGCCGGCGCGTTTATTCCGTTGAAGATATCGAGCGCGAATTAAGCCGGGTGCCGCTGAATACGGCATTCAACGTCGGCATTCTTTCGCGCGGTGAGCAGATCGAACGTCCTCTGACTGTCACGCAGCCCTCGACCGCCGGTGTTACCGGGAGCGAGCACAACCATCGCTTTCGCGCTTCGGGATGGACACGCCACTACGAGACGTTTGCCGAGTTGCTCCAAATGATCGCGCAACTCGCGTTAGGTCTGGCGCTGGCGCATCTCATACATCACGGTCCAAACAAGTATTTCCAGATCCTGATTGTCGCTGTGTCGTTATTGACAATGGGGCTTCTGTTGACGGCCATGAGAACGGTCATCATCGCGTTTGTTATTGGGGCAGCCGTAATCGCGTGGAGGTCGCTGGGCGGCGTGCTGAAAGTGGTCATCACTTTCGCGCTGTTCTTTGTGCTTGCTTTTGGCGCAGTGGTCGTGTGGCAAACGCGCGATCAGAATGCGATCTTCTTCGGCGATCCGAGCTCGTCGCTGCGTTGGCAGGTTGCGCGCGCGGGCCTCGAGCGGATTCCGGTTCATCCGATCTTTGGCCACGGCATGGACGCCATGAAGCTACACTGGAACGAGTGGGGATTCCCCGGCAAAGACATGCTTCACCTTCATTCAACACCCCTACAACTCGCCTTCGATCGAGGCTTGCCAATGCTGGCGATCTGGTTGTGGTTAATGATCGCCTTCTGGTTATCCATCGCCCGCACAGAACGAAGCCTTGCCGATCGAAGTGACACCCACACCTACGGCATCCTCCTCGGCACCCTCGGCGCCCTAACCGGCCTCCTCGCCAGCTCACTCGTGAACTACAACTACGGCGACGCCGAAGTAGCGATGCTATTCTGGTTTCTGATGGGCATCAGCCATCCAGCCACGGCCCATCTATTCTCTCAACGTGGCCGGGATAAGAAATAAACTCATTCGACATTGACATTCATGAGCAAGCGGAGCGGCGTATATGCGCTTTCATAGGAGATACGACGTCACGATCATGAACACCATTCCTCGAGTCGCAATCGAACATATTGTCGGCCTTTAATACTGTCGAGACGAGTTCGACGATTACCTTGCCAGTGATTGGCCTTTGAGGAATAGAATTCACCAAACGCGACTTCGAGTGACGCATTTCGACATTTCGGAAGGAACGCGCCGAAGACACCCTGAAGTTGCCTCCGAAATTCATCGTCATCCTTAAACAGGAATTCTTCCAGTTGCTTTTTCAACTCCTCTCTTGAAAGTGAATTCCCCGCAGCTGCTGGAAGAAGTTGAACAAAAAGAGTTTCTGAAGCGAACCCCGGATTCGAAAGTAAAGACGCAACTATGACATCATCTTCTTGAGGCATACGGACAGGTTTTGGGTGATGACGTTTCGCTGCTCGAAACAAATCGACGGCACCTTGGGGTGTCATCCTCAGAGTTTTTGACCAATGCCACTCGAAGCCACCATTCTGAAAAAAGACAACAGATGCGTTTACTAATCCTATCTCCTCAGCAAGATTGGCTACTCGAATCGCAGCCGACAGTTGCGACACCTTGGCTTTCGCTGCAAGTCTTTTCAGTTGCGACGCCACTATTGGCACTGAGGGCACATATTGACGTACGACACTTTCTGGCAATAGCAACTCAGAAGCAAGGTCGTTAACTCGCCGCTCCTCATCACTGCTCGATTTTAATGAGTCATACATCGATTCACCTACCACTGTCGGTATTGCGAGTAACAAGTGGCCCAGCTCATGCGCTAGTGTGAAGCGTTGTCTAGTGGTGGATACGCTACTGTTTATACGAATCAGTTTTCCCGCGGGGCCAGAAAGTGACCAGCCATCACATCCAGTGAGCGTTCCTTGATGGATCTTAATTCCGAGCTTTTCTGCTAGCTTCTCCGGCCCCTTAGGAAAGTGTGCTTCCGCGAACTTTTTTGCCCTGTCGATACTTATCATGTATCGCGTCTTCTCAAAGTCTTAAGGCCTAGCACCGCATTTATGTCATGCAGCAAAATCATCTTTGTGTCGTGATCCAGGGAAGCGAGATCATAGTTCCTAAAACGAACTTTCAACTTTGGATGAAGTTCTAGGACTCGAACAATATGCAGGTCCAACTCCGATTTGACGCGAACAGCGCTTAAATCATCGAGGTCGGTTCGGACATTGCGGGGGGGGCGCATGCCTCCCGCTGGTGGGGCAAAGTCTGGCATCTTCGTCATATGTCGTATCCTTCATCTTTTAACCATTCGAAAGCTTTAGTAGGTAAGAGTTCCATCTGAACCAAACCCTGTTCTTCACCTACGATCTCATACCCTCTTTTCTTATAGAAAGACACCGTCGCCTCATCCTGAAAGGAAAGCAGGCTAACTCTTCCCTCTAATCCTACTACATAACTGTGCAGGGTTGCTCTCAAGAGCAAACCTTCTCCAACCCCGCGATACAGCGGCGAGGAGACGAGCCAAGGGCGGTTTCGTGGTGCACTTGCTAAGGCTTCCACATAAACCGCTCCCCTATCGCTTTCTACAAACGATCTCGCGTTGAGCCAATAGAGGATGGCGCCTTGGATGTTCCCATCTGGCGTCTCAATCGCCAAAGGTTCATGCCAGCGAGCATTTCTTAATTCTCCCACCCTCTTCGCCCAATGCCAGCTGTTATCGTTCTCCTTTTTCCGCATTTCCGTTGATGCGCCAAGATCTTCCCACCACGTAGCATCAATTTTCGTCTTCGCGACCGAGCGGGTCAGTCTAACGAATCGAGCCTGAACAATGTGGTCGTCGGCGGCTCTTACAAGATCAATCTCGGTCGGCAGTGGAATCATATAGTTCCCAGCCTACATTAGTTGTAGTGGGATATGCATGGAAAGTTCGATCGCCGAACACTGCAATAAGTAATTTGCACTGGAAGAAGTGGGTTGTTTTTCTTGCCGTCGAAAAGTCACTACCATTACCCCGTATAAATCGAAGAGAGGCCTTTCGCGAGCTTGCTTAAGTTTTTCACGTGCTCTGGCCCCTAAATGGATTACTTTAACCGCGCAGCAGCACCCGCTCCCCGCGAGCGGAAGAGGCTGCGGGGGCAGGTGTGCATGGTTGGCACGAGACAGTAGTGAAGCTAATTCGGTCGCAAGTCTCTACGCTAAGTGATGCCAGTCTGGGCGTCGTTGACGAAGTCTTCCCTCCCGCTGTCGGAGCAAAGTATTGCTGTGGCAAAGGACCGTTACCTCACATACCGTATGAAGCTTCTGTATTTCTATTTCAATTCGATCTGATGCTACGATTCGAGCCAAATGACACGACCACAATCTACCGAGGCCGCGGACTACTATTTCAAATATATCGATCTGATCCAGAGCGAAGACATCGTGCCTACGTTCACGGAACAGATGGGCCAGACTCTTCAGTTCCTCGAGGGCATTTCAGAGGAGCAGAGCTTGCACAGCTACGCTCCGGGAAAGTGGACCATCCGTGAGGTGCTGAGTCACGTCAACGACGGCGAGCTCGTGTTTCTCGGCCGCGCTTTCTGGTTCGCGCGCGGGTTTCAGGATCCGCTTCCCAGTTTCGACCAGGACGTCGCGGTTCAGCATGCCCACGCAAACGAGACCTCCTGGGCGGAACTGATCGAAGAGTTCAAAAACGTTCGTTCGGCGACGATTTCGTTCTTCAGGAACATGCCGCCAGAGGCATGGTCGCGAACTGGGGTGGCGAGTGAGAACCCAGTGACAGTGCGGGCTTTGGCGTACATCATTGCGGGCCACGTCGCGCACCACACGAACGTCCTGCGGGAGAGGTATTTAGCCGCGGATTTACGCGGATAAATGCGGATCCGGCTTTAAATCTTGTTTTACCCGCCCTTTCAGGTGTACTCTTAAGCCCTGCGGAGTTACTCACTCCAGCTTCCACAGTCCGCAGGCCCCATCAACAACCAGCAACCAGGAGAGGTCGCATGAAAAGGTGCCCCCAGTGTGAGTTTATTTACGAGGACGACCAGAGCCTTTGCGACATGGACGGCGTTCTGCTGGTTTTTGACTCCAGAAATCTGCCTAATCACAACGCGCTGGCGACTGTGCCAACCAAACCACAACCGCGCCGAAATCGCGCAGTTCCGGCGTTTGCCACGCTGATTCTCGTCCTCGTGCTCGGCATGGTCTATTACGTGTCGACGCAACGAAAGGCCACGCAACCGGTCATCGAGACACCGGCGAGCGCCGCCAGCACGTCGATTCCAGCACCGGAGGTAAATCCCACTCCGCAGGTTCAGCCGACCCCTGCCAATGACGCCAGTCAAATTCCGGCACGTGCTGAAGAACCGAAGCCGGCGCCGACCAAACAACCCACATCAGCGCCCGTCAAAAAAGCGTCGGTGAAAACAACGACCGCCACACAGTCGAATGAGCCCAAGAAAGAGGACTCAAAAGTCGGTTCAATCCTCAAGAAGACCGGGCGAATCCTAAAGAAGCCCTTCAAATTCTGACACTCATGAAACGTTGCCCCCAATGTCTCTTCCTCTATCCCGACTCGGACGAACATTGCGACTTCGACAAAACTCTTCTCGAAGACGTTGACGACGCCGAGATCGAAGCCGCAACGCGCCCGACCCGACCAAAACGCAGAGTGTTACCCATTGTCGCGGCAGTTGGTCTATTGCTCGGCGTGTTTGCGTTTGCGATCGTTTACTACGCCGTGAGTCGTCAGACGCAAGAGGCCGCTGCGGCGCCGCAAACGTCGAGCACTCCGGTGCCCGTCACCACGCCGCAACCCGCCTCGCCGTCTCCAACAGTCGCACCTACACCATCGCCCTCGCCATCTCCGAAAACTCCTGTTAACGGCACCCCAAGCGCGGCACACACACGCGCCAGCACCGATCCGGTCTCAACCAGCGGGCCGGGAATGGAAACCGGCAAGGCGGCAA
>Ga0207670_10000410_pt1 | contig 24452 bp, 20 predicted proteins | sample KBSS23HmetaG_FD_184339 | JGI IMG/M metagenome (GOLD analysis project Ga0207670, IMG submission 184339) | Switchgrass rhizosphere microbial communities from Kellogg Biological Station, Michigan, USA - KBS S2-3H metaG (SPAdes) (version 2) | ecosystem: Host-associated > Plants > Roots >... | reverse complement strand
ACCCACATCCGCGCGATCGAGCTGCCCGTCTCCTTCGAGAACGCGATCGTCTCGCGCTTGTGGTTGGCGCACGAGTGGCGGATCAGGCCGTCCAGCAGGTTGATGGGCCAGAGCGGGTTGTGCGTCGTCCGCGCCGCCCGCGACGAGATCGTGCGGTGCTCGACCTCGAGCCCGTCGAGACGCAGCGCGCGCGGGTAGGCCTGATGCTCGTCGGTGTGGAGCACGAGCCGGCGCGCGCCCGCGGCGACGATCCCGACCAGACGCGCCACCTCGTGTTCGACCGAGCGCGGGTCGGGCCGGCCGTGCTCGCGCTCGAGCGCGTGCCGGCGCGCGCGCTGGCGCGGGGTCATGGTGCCGCTGCGGCGCAGCTCCGAGTGCGTGAACCCGTGGATGAAGTGCGAGTCGCGGCCGACGAGCAGGTGGAACTCGGACGGGTGGTACTGGCTGTACTCGTACGTCCGCAGGCCGTCCAAGGTGAGCGACTCGCCGAAAAGGCCTTCGCGCCCACCGGGTGGCGCCGTCGCCGCGCGATCGCGGGCGGGGGGTTACTCAACTCCCGCCGTTCTCTCCTGCGGGCCGGCGTCGGCGAGCCGCGAGGCTGGCGACTACCGCGATCAACTCACCTGGGTCCGCGGGCTTCGAGAGATACATCTGGAAGCCGGCCGCCAGGATGCTGACCCGATCCTCGATCGTGGCGTAGGCCGTGAGCGCCGCGGCGGGGAGGTCTCCGCTCTGCTCCGCGCTCCGGGCCCGGATCTTCTTGATCAGGACGTAGCCGTCCTCTTCCGGCATGGCGATATCCGAGATCAACACGTCCGGCTTCCACACGTCAAGCATCTGGAGCGCCTGCGCCGCCGAACCCGCGACCCGAACCTCTGCGCCGCACGAGTCGAGCAGCGTCTGCACCGCCTCGTTCGCCGTCGGCTCGTCGTCCACGAGCAGCACCCGGACCCGGTCCAGCCGCCCCAACACGATGCTCGCGAGCCGGTCCGCGACCCTCGGGTGCCGCGGACTCAGGAGGCCCGATACGACGGTGGTCCCGAGCAACGGAAGCTTGATGGTGAACGTCGACCCCAATCCCGGCCCCTCGCTCGCCGCGATGATCTCGCCGCCGTGCAGCTCGACGATGTGGCGGACGATGGAGAGGCCCAGCCCGAGGCCACTGTGGCGCCGCATCGAGCCGTCGGTCGCTTGCTGGAAGGGCTCGAACACGTGGGGCAGGAACATGGGGTCGATCCCGATCCCGTTGTCGGAAACCGCAAGCTCCACGTGGGACTCCGCACGGCCGAGTCGCACCTGCACGCTGCCGCCCTTGGGGGTGAACTTGATCGCGTTCGAGAGCAGGTTCGACATCACCTGCTGGAGCCGCTCTGAGTCGCCCGAGATGGCGCCCGCTCTTTCGTCCAGGACCAGCTGCAAGCGGATCTGCCTCGCGTCGCTCGCCGGGCGCTGGGCTTCCACCGCGGCACGGATCACGGGCATCAGGTCGATCGGTCGCACATCCAGCCGGAACTTGCCCGAGGCCACCCGTGAGACGTCGACGAGGTCGTCGATCAGTTGCGAAAGCGACGCGACGTTGCGTTCGATGACCTCCAGGCCGCGGTCGGCTTTCTCCTTCTTCAGCCTGCCGCTTCGAAGCAACTGTGTCCACGTCAGGATCGGTGCGAGCGGGTTGCGAAGTTCGTGCGAGACGGTCGCCAGAAACTGATCTTTCAGAACGTTGGCGGCCTTCGCCTCGTTCAGGTCCGCCGTGATCCGGGTCCGTCCTTCCTCGGCTCGAACGCGTGCGCTCGCCTGATCACGATAGTTCCGGTTGATGACCACGATCAGGATCAGACACAGGATCACTGCCACCGCGATGGAAAACGCGGTGATCGCATTGAACACGGCTTGCGTTCTCTTCACCCGCTCCTGCGTGACGCCGTGCGCCACGGTCCCCGGGGGTTCGGTGTGCGCCACGAGGGCGTCCAGCGATCGCTCGAGTGCGAGCCCACGGGAGCCCACGAGCGCGGTCGCGAAGGCTGACGGCTGGCCGGGGAGGGCGCGCAGCGCATCCTCGAGCGCCTGCTCGTATTCACGGTCGGTGCGCTCGACGCTGTCCAGCAGGGGCCCGATCTCGGGGTCCGTCGTCTGCGTCCGAAGGCGGGCCACCTGGTCGCGCAGGTCCGCACTGACCGCCCCGGCAGCCCGGGCGTGCTGCGCCTCCCCGGTGAGCAGGGCGAGGCTCACCGCCGAGATCTCCCGGAGGCCCGCGAGCCGCACCGCCTGATGCGGACCGGGATCGCGGCCCTGTTCTGCGGTGAGTTTCGCCATGTCGCGGATCAGGACCCGCGAGGCGAACAGCGAGGCTCCGCTGCTCAATATCGCGAGGAGGCCGATGACGATCAATCCACTGTTCAGCGTGTGCTGTCGTGACCACCTGCGCATGGGTCGATCCTGACTGCCGGATGAGGCGCCTTCGGCGGGCGCGGCAAGCTGCCGGGCGACGTCACTTCGGGCTTGCAGGCGGCCTCGTGCTCAACGGCGCGGAGAGCGAGAATCGTGCCGTTTATCGAAAGGCTCAACGCCGTCGTGTAAGCCATTGGCCGGGAGCGGACTCTCGGGTGTCCGGGGCCGGCAGGGAACGGTCGGCGCATCCGCCCGATGCTGGGGCGGAAGCAAGTTCTACAAGGCGAAGGGAAGCAATTACAACGACCGGGCCTCAGGTGGCCTGGTACAGGTGGAGACGGTTGTAGAGCGTCTTGAGGCTGATGCCGAGGATCTCGGCCGCCTTGCGCTTGTCTCCGCCGCAGCTCTCGAGCGTTGCGAGAATGTGCTGGCGTTCCGCTTCGCCGAGCGAACCCGCGACCTCGAACGACGGCGTGGGACCCGGCCGGGTTTCGGTCGCGCTCCGGGGACGGGTTGCGAGGTCCTCGAGGTCGATCGTTCTGTCGGCCATGATGAACGCCCGTTGCAGTTCGTTCCGCAGTTCGCGCACGTTGCCGGGCCACGGATAGGCACGGATGCGCTCCCGGGCACGGGCGGAGAGTTCCTTGCTCGTGTCGTCGGTCGTATTCAACTGGGTCAGGAACGCATCCGCCAGCATGAGGGCATCCTCGTCCCGCTCGCGAAGGGGCGGTAGCGGGATGGGGAAGACGTTGAGCCGGTAGAACAGGTCTTCGCGAAGTTTCTTGGCCTGGATCGCCTCCTCGGGCCGGCGATTGGAGGCGGCGATCAGGCGCACGTTCGTCGGGATCGGGGTCTCGCCGCCCACGCGCGTCAGCGAGCCCGACTCGAGCACCCGCAGCAGCTTGACCTGGAGTTCGACGGGCATCTCGGTGATCTCATCCAGGAACAACGTGCCACCCGATGCGCGCTCGAACAGTCCCCGGCGCAACTGGCTGGCGCCCGTGAAGCTGCCGCGCTCGTGGCCGAAGAGCTCGCTCTCGATCAATGTCGGTGGGATCGCGCCGCAATCGAGGGGGATGAAAGGCTTGTGGCGCCTGGGCCCCAGCTCGACGATCGCCTGCGCGACCAGTTCCTTTCCGGTGCCGCTCTCGCCGGTGATGAGCACCGTCGCGCTCGTGGGGGCGACACGCGCGACCAGGTCATAGACCTTCTGCATCTTCGGCGAGCTGCCGATCATCCGTCCGAACCGGCCGAACTTGCGCAGCTCCCCGCGGAGCGTGGAGACCTCGTCGCGAAGCGTTCGGATACGCGCCGTGTTGGCGAGCACCGCCCGCAGGCGGCGGGTGTCGAGCGGCTTGGTGAGGTAGTCGAGAGCGCCCTGTCGCAGGGCCTCGATCGCGGAATCCACGGTCGCCACGCCCGAGATGATGATCACGTCCGTGCCCGGGGTGTCTTTCAGCTCCTCGAGCAGCACGGTCCCGGCGCCGTCAGGCAATGCCAGGTCGACGAGGACGATGTCCACCGGTTTGCGGGCCAGGAGCTCCCGCGTCTCTTTCAGTGACCCGGCAGTCTGGACTTCGAAGCCCTCTTGACGCGCGATCTCGGTCAGCCCGCTGAGAAAGTCTTCGTCGTCGTCGATGATCAGCGCATTCAGCATCCGGGTGTTCCTCGGGGCGTGCGGCCAGAATGCCACCTTAGAACATCGGTGGGCCCTATCAAAACAACAACTTCGATGGGGGCACACCGGCCGCCGTGAGCGGGCGCATTGAAGGGACCGGCGCGGGAGTTACAACGCCGGCCTCCGGTGACCAGGCCGCTGCCCGCGCGTGACGAGCGATTGCAGCCAGTTGCACGGTTTCGCGTCATGGCACGGGACATGCCGGGGTTCGGAGTCGAAGGTGACCTGCGGCTCCGCCGGGGTTGGCCGGAACACCGGTAAAGCTGACGCCCGGCTGCACCGGCGACCGGCGCGTGCTGTGAGCAGCGCCGCGGCAAGGAGGGACATGGACATGCAACTGGCTCAAATCCCCGGCGTTCTCGGGCTCAAGGAGATCCTCCCGTCGAACCTCGCTGACGTTGCGAACCTGGTGGCGCCGCTGACGCTCGTGCCGAGGCCGTCGACGGGTCCGACCCGTTGGTTCGGGGTCGGCGCCAGCTCCGGGGGCAATCAGGGCCGAGAGTATCTCCCGATCGCCTACCACGGGGATCGGTTCGAACTGCGCGACAGCGGTGGGTTCTGGATCTCCGCGACGCCCGACCGTCGCGGTTCGATGCTGCCTCTCGCGCGGACCCCGTTTCTCGTCCACTGGGCACGGCTGGCGCCCCGGGATCTCTCCGGGTCGCTACTGGTCATGAATGCGCATTTTGGGCGTACGCCTTGGCACCATGCGCCGATCGCGCAGGTCGTCACCGCGCAGCTCGACGCTCTCGAAGCCGCGAGCCCCGTGCGCTCCGGCACCAATGGCACGACGCCACGCGTGTTCCCCGTGAGGAGCTTCAATGCCATACCGACGAGGGGGCGCCTGCAATCGTTGAGCCTGCCTTCAGGTGACGGACTCGTGAACGACGGCAGGCGCGCCGCCGAGCGTTCCGTTCCTCCCGTGACGTACCTTTGGGGAAGAGGTGCGACACGATTCGGTCTGACGCTCGACTACGTGGTCGCTCGAACGCCGTCGCGCCCGGCGCGCGCAGGGCTGAGCGACGCGGACAACGGAGGGCTCTATCTCTACGATCACCATCTCCTGGTCCTCAACTTCGTTCCGGACCGGTCGCCCGGCTGCGCCAGCGACCGGCGCATGCGAGGGACACCGAGATGAGGTTCACGGGTCTCATCCTCATGGTCATCGGGATCCTCACCCTGGTGGTCGGCGGCATCAACTACAACCGACAGCGCAGCGTGCTCGAAGTGGCGTCGATGAGGGCCGCGGCAACCGAGCAGAGGCACATCCCGCGTCATCCCATCGTGGGCGGAATCGTGTTGCTCGGCGGTACCCTGCTGTTCGCATACCCGAGGAGACGCTTGACGTGAGGACACGGAAGGCCCCTTGCGAGCCTCGTGGCCGATGCTTCTGAGCGAAGCCTGCCTCGTGGCCGCGGGGGCCTGACGAGGCAGCGGTCCGTCGGGGTGCGCTGGCCCGCACCGCAGCCTGACGTCCCCGACCCACCCGCGCGCCCGCCGGGGCGCCGTGGCGACCGCCCTCTCGAGCCACGCCGACTGCAGAGGCAAGTCACGGGTCAGACAAATCCGGCGATGGACGAGCTGCCCCGGTAGCCCCGGCCGCCACGAGCGAATATGATTGGTCTAGAGCGTTCAATACACGGAATGCGTACTACTCTTGGGGGAACAGATGGCGAAGAAGGTGAGGCGCTACACCGGCGCTGAGCGAAAGCAGATTCTCGCGGCAGCGGCGAAGCAGGGCCTGAACGGCGTGCAGGCCGCGAAGAAGTTCGGCATCTCCACGCTCACGTACTACACGTGGAAGAAGAAGGCGGGGGAAACAACACTCCGAGGACCGCTCGCCGTGTCGGACCGCACCCTCAGCGGGTTGCTGCGCTCACAGCTCCGGAACCGCCTCCAGCAGATCCTCCCGGCCGTGCTGCGCGAGGAAGTCGATGCCTGCGTCCGGCAGGCCCTTGGGGCGGGGGGCCTTTCGCGACGCCGCGCGAAGGCTTGAGCACGGCGTCCCAGGCGGTCGCGCCCGCGCCGATCGAGCGGGCGTTGGATTGCCGCCGCTCGACCAGCGTGGGTGTGAAGATGACTACTGTGGGGCAGCCCTGGTTGCCTTAGTGGGCCTGGCGCTGCGCTCCGCTGGCGTTCACCGATAGCGAGGGGGCGGACTCCACCGTGATGGCGATCGGCTCGCCATAGATGAAGTCGTCCATGATCACGAGATCGGGCGAGCGGTGGTGGCCCTCGCCGCGGTCGCCATCGTCGTCGCCATCGTCATCGTCCTTCGTCCCGTGGCCGCGCCCGGGAGCGAGGACGCGATCGCCAAGGTCGATGCCATCGGTGACGACAGCGGCCTGGCCGGAACGGATCTCGACGCTGGCCACCAGGGCGCTTTCAAAGCGCACGCCGATGAACGAGAGCGCGCCCGGGGCGACCGGCGCCTCGTAGCGCCCGAGGCTCCTGCCCCTGGCGTCGAACAGTTGGATGGAGGCCGAGCCGCGCCGGTCGACGTCTGAGAACACGACGCCGAAGCCGGTCGAGGTGGCGGCGTCTTTCGACCCCGGAACGAAGAAGTCGACCGCCATGCGGTCGCTGCCGACCGGCGCGAACGTGCGGATGGGGCTGAAGAATTCGAACGGGCCGTCGAAGTCGGGCGCCACGTCCGCGAAGTTGTTGTCGCTCGTCCGGAAGCCGGTGCCGCGCGTCAGGAACTCCGCGCCGCGGGCGCGCCCGACGACGGGCTGATTGAAGAAGTCGGCGGGGAAGTCGTTGGTGTTGGTGAACTGGGCCGGAACCGCGTCCCAGTTGATCTCGCGGCGGCCACCGTTCGCCGAGCCCGGGACGTTCGCATTGAGAGTTCCGAGCGCATCGCGGAAGTTGCTCACGGCCGTTCGGATGTCACCCGCGGCCGAGAACACCTCGCCTCTGTCGTGGGACCTGTCGGAGTGGAGCTCGGCAGGGCTCGTGGCAAGACTCTCGGAGGTCCCCGAGAGGTACTGCCTCGGAGCCGACGGGAGCCCGCGGCTGCAGGCCCCGAGTGTAAAGGCGAAGAGCGCTGCCGCCAGTAGCGGGTATCGCTGTTTCATTTGATCCTCCTGAGCTTCTCCACAATGGAGGTGGACGCGTACTTCAGGAACGGGCCGACCGGCTTCAGATACGCTACGTCCCGTAGCGATTCAGTAAGAGCGCGACGCAACCGTTCGTGGCCGCTGGATTTGCAGGTCCGGGTCACCCCGCGGCGTCGGACGCGCGAAACCGAGCCACGAGCGCGGTGATCGTTCGCGGGGCGCGACGAGCGACGGGATCGCGTCGTCGTCGAAGTGGTCGAGCAGCGGCACCCGGAGCGCCGCGAGCGATGTCGCCGACACGCCCCCACAAGCATCGAGACGCCGGGCGCGGAGCAATTCGTCCGCATCGCTACGGTGCGTAGCGTATCTAAGTTACCGACTCGCCCCGATCGGCCGCAGCCCGGATCCGCCGGATGCGTCGCCGAATCGAGCGCAAGCACGGAGGCTCCGATGCGGTGGCTCGCGATCGGCACGCTCAGCGCACTGCTACTGGGCGCTACCTCATATACGGCTTCCGCCGCGTGGCCCGCCCTGGGTCGGGCGATCGCGATCGCCGCCAACGACCAGGACCACCCGCGTGCCACCACGGACGGCGCCGGCGGCGCGATCATCACGTGGCAGGACGACCGGAGCGGCGCCGTGCACATCTTTGCTCAGCACGTGCGCTTCTCCAGCGAACTCGACGCGGCCTGGCCGGTGAACGGCCGCGGGCTGCTCACCGATCCAGCGGCGCTCGCGAACGCACTTGGCGGGCAGACGCGTCCTGTCATCACTGCGGACGGGGCCGGAGGAGCGATCGTCGTCTGGCAGGACCAGCGCAACGAGAGCCCGGGATCCGACATCTTCGCCCAGCACGTCCTGAGCACTGGCGGGGTGGACCCCGACTGGCCCGCCAACGGCCAGGCGCTGTGCATCGCGCCGGGCGTTCAGGACAACGCCGCCATCGTTTCGGATGGCGCGGGTGGAGCGATCGTGACCTGGATGGACGGGCGCGCCGGCGGCAGCGCCGGCGGCAGCGGCGTGAACGTCTTCGCGCAGCATGTCCTGGGCAACGGCGTCGTGGACCCCAACTGGCCCACGAACGGCCGCGCCCTCAGTACGGCGCCCCTGACGCAGGCTTTCCCGAAGATCGTCAGCGATCGCTCGGGCGGCGCCATCGTGACCTGGTCCGACTTCCGCCCGTCCGCGACCGGTGTGGACATCTATGCCGAGCATGTCTTGAGCAACGGCGTGGTGGACCCGGCGTGGCCGGCGAACGGCCGCGCGCTGACCACCGCGCCGGGGACCCAGATCGACGCGGTGATCGCCTCGGACGGCGGCCACGGCGCGATCGTCGCGTGGACCGACGCCCGCAACGGCGAGAACCACATCTTCGCCCAGCGCGTGCTGGTCACGGGAGCCATCGCGGCCGGCTGGCCGGCCGATGGGCTCGCGGTGAGCACGGCTCCCATCGACCAGACCACGCCGGCCATCACTTCGGACGGCGGGTCCGGGGCGATCGTGACCTGGCAGGACCTGCGGAATGGCGAGAATCACAACCCGTTCGTCCAGCACGTGCTCGACTCGGGCTCGGTCGATCCAGCCTGGCCGGTCAACGGCCGCGCATTGAGCCTCTCGTCCGGCGAATCCACGAGCAACTCGATCGTCGGCGACGGAAGCGGTGGGGCGTTCGTGACGTGGGAGGAGGACTCGTTCGTCAAGTCGAACCACGTGCTCGCATCGGGGCTCCTCGATCCGACGTTCCCCGTGAACGGCGCGTTCGCCCGACTCGACCTCTCGTTCCAGGAGCGCCCGGACCTCGTCGCGGGTGGTGGTGGGAACGCGATCGTTGCCTGGGCCAACAGTCTGACCGGTGCTGAGTTCGACATCTTCGCCCAGCTCGTGGGAGCGGAGAGCGTCCTGGGCGTCCCCGGCATCACGCCCCCCTCGGCGATCACGTTCGCACGCCCGAGCCCGAACCCGGCGCGCGGACCGCTCGGGCTGCGCTTCACGCTCCCGGAAGATGCGGCGGTCACGCTCGCCATCCTGGACGTGAGCGGGCGCCGCGTTCGGGGCCTCGCTTCCGGCTCGCTGCCCGCGGGCGAGCACGTCGTCAACTGGGACCTTCGCGATGCGGACGGCCGCCCGGTCCGCTCCGGGGTCTATTTCGCACGACTCGTCGTCGGAGAGCAGGCGTTCACCCACAAGTTCGTTGCCGCGCAGTAGCGCGATCGGTCACTCACCCCACTCGAGGAGCGTTCCCATGAATCTCAAGTCCGCAGGATTCCCCGCCGCTCTCGTCGCAGCCTTCCTGATCGCAGGCTGCTCGAAGGACGATGCTCCAACGCAGCCGGCCTCCGGGCCGCAGGCCACAACCGTGACCGCCACCGGCGACATCGCCACCAAGGTCGCCGACTTCCGCACGCTGCTCGGGGATCCCAACAATGGCGGCACCGCCGGCCAGCAGCCGGCCGGCCGGCGCGAGGTGAACTGGGACGGCGCCGGTGCCAGGCCCTTCAACAACCAGGACGGGTTCCCGGTCGACTTCTTCAACAACAACGTGAAGGCGGGCCTGCTCTACGACGGAGCCACGTTCCGCAACGACAGCACGCAGTTCTCGGAGATCAACCCCACCTACGCCAATGAGTTCGTGCCGTTCAGCCCGAAGGTGATGTTCTCGGCGGTGGGCGGCAACGTGATCGATGCCGTGTTCCGCGTCGCTGGCGCGGCGACGGCGGCGGGCGTGACCGGGTTCGGCGCGGTGTTCTCCGACGTGGATCTCGACAACACGAGCTCGATCGAGCTGTTCGACAAGGACGGCCGGAGCCTCGGCCGCTTCTTCGCGCCGCGTCGCTCCGACGCCAACGGGCTCTCGTTCGTGGGCGCCAGGTTCGACGCCGCGATCGTGGCGCGCGTCAAGATCGTCTGCGGCAACGGCGCGCTGGGCGCAGCGGTGAACGACCTCAGCGATGGCGGAACGCTCGATCTCGTCGTCGTGGACAACTTCATCTACGGGGAGCCGAAGGCGTTCTGAGCGGAACCACGCCACAAGTCCGAATCCGGGGGGCGGAGACCCGATCGTGAGTCGCCGCCCCCCTGGAAACCGGAGGACCGTTCGCGCTCAACGGCGACGAATGTCCTCCGTCGCCGCTGCGACGACCGTCACGTGGAGAATGGCCAGGCTCCGGTAACCGTTCGTATCCGTGACCTCGACGTAGAAGAAGTGCTGCTCGCCAACCGTGAAAGGACCGACCGTCGCCGACTGCGTGGACGCACTGCGCTGGCTCCAATGGGAGAGGTCGGTGGCCTCGTCGATGCGGGGCGTTTCGTCGGTGAGATCCGCGATATCCAGCGTCCAGCGGTAATACGAGAGGTGCGCCCCGCCGCGAAACCGTCCGAACCAGTTCACCGTGACGGGCTCGCCCGCGACCACGTCGAGCTCCACCCAGGTCTGCGGGTCCGTGGTGTAGCCACCCGAATGAGAGGTATGGCGGAAACTGGAATTGTAGAGCGTCAAGGTTGGACCGCCGGCGTGCTCGGTGCCGGGGTTGATGTCGGCGGGCCGCGCCACGACATCCCGGCTGGGACTCGGGGCGAGCACGGATCGCTGGTTGCCGCAGCCGGCGAGTGACATCAGCGTGACGATGGCGCTGAGCTTCGCGCCCGTGCGGAAGTGGGAGAGTGCCATGGTGATCACCTCGACATGAGCCAACCCGGTCGGGGTTCACTTTCTCCCGGACATCGCGAAGCCTAGGTCAGGCCGCGAGACGCCGCAACGGTGCGCCGCGGAGTGGTGATTCACGCGGCCCGGCGAACTACTTCATGATCAGGAAGCGGCCCTGGTTCATGCCGTCCGCGGAGTGGACGCGGTAGAAGAACACACCCGAACCCAATCGCGCGCCGTCGAGCGGTACGACGTGGATCCCGGCCGGCGCGTTCGAATCATCGACGAGCATCCGCACCCGCCGCCCGGTCACGTCGTAGATCTCGACCTGGAGCGGTCCGAACCGGCTTGTCGAGAACGACAACGTCGCCTGGCCCCCGACGGGATTGGGCTTCACCGAGGGAGCAGTGAACACAGGAGCCGCCGCTGCGACACTGTCCGCCGCGGTCATGGCCCCGGCGCGGTCACTCGGTGCGTGCTCGCCGGTCCCGGTCACGGTGATGGTGCGTATGGCGGGGGTCAGATCCGCGAGACCCAGGCCGTCCGTGACCGTGAACGTCACCTTGTAGGTGCCGCTGTTCTTGAATACGACCGCACCCGGGTCCTCGACGGTGCTGTTGGCAGAACCGCCGCCGAAGTTCCATAGGAACGTCAGGGGCAGGTTCCGGTCGGAATCGCTCCCGGTTCCCGTGAAGCTCACACTCTGGCCGGCCGCGATCGTGATGCCGGCGCTCGGCGTGTCGATCACACCATTCGGTGCATGGTTGCCGGTCACGGTGACGATGCGGGTGGAGGGGGTCGGATCGGCGACGCCGAGGGCATCCCTGACCGTGAACGTCACGATGTAGGTCCCCGCGGCCTTGAACACCACGGCGCCCGGGTTTTCGACCGTCATGTTGGTGGCGCCGCCGCCGAACGTCCAGACGTAGCTAAGCGGGAGATTGTTGTCCGCATCCGAACCCGTCCCGGTGAAGTTGATGCTCTCGCCGGCGGCGATCGAGACGTTGGTGACCGGGGAGTTCACGACCCCATTCGGCGCCTCGTTGGCGTTCACGGTGACCGTGCGCGTGGCGGGAGTGGGATCTGCGAGGCCGTGCGCGTCGGTGACCGCGAGCGTCACCTTGTAGGTCCCGGACGTGGAGAACTTCACGTAGCCGGGATCCTCGACGGTGGTGTTGGGCGCTCCGCCGCCAAAGTCCCAGGCGTAGGTGAGCGGGGTGTTGTTGTTCGGGTCCGAGCCCGTCGCCGCGAAGTTGACGACCTGGCCGACGGTGATCGTGATGTCGGCGGCCGGGGTGCTGATGGTGCCGTTCGGCGGCGGGTTGCTGGTCACGGTGACGACGCGCGTGGAGGGGGTCGGATCGGCGACGCCGAGCGCGTCCCTGACCGTGAACCTCACTGTGTAGGTCCCCGGCGTGGAGAACGTCACGTCGCCCGGATCCTCGGCGGTCGAGTTGGGGGCGCCGCCGCCGAAATCCCACGTGTAGCTCAGGGGCAGGTTGTTGTCCGAGTCGGTGCCGGTACCCGTGAAGTTGACGCTCAGGTCCACGGCGACGGTGATGTTGGCGGATGGCGTGTCGATCACCCCGTTCGGCGCATTGTTGGCGGTCGAGCCCCGGAACTCGTAGGCACCGCGATCGCCGAAGTTGATGGGGCCGGTGCCCGCGTTCGCGACGCCGATGGTGTTGACGCGTGCCTGGTTGTCGGCGTCGAGCGTCGGCCAGTTCGGCGAGCCCGAGTTGGCACAATCGATCGCCGCCGAGCCGGTGCCGAGGTGGAAATTGCCGGTCGCGGGGCTCACGAACAGCGGATTCGACTGGCGGGTGTGGGCATCCTTTCCGGTCGCGGCGCTGTAGTCCAGCACACTGCTGTAGAGCGTCTCGATGTACTTCACCGGCGGCTGCGCGGTCGGGTTCCAGAAGATGTTGTAGTCGGACACGAACCCGGTCGTCGACGTGTTCTCGACCCACAGGTCGAATCCGCCGGTGGTGAGACCGTTGCTCACCGCGATGCAGTTGTGGAGCTGGGTGCCGGTCGCGCCGCCCTCGATCGAGAAACCGTCCATGAAGTTCCCGTACGCCACGTCGCCGTTGTGGATCGTACCGGTGGAAAGAAGGTGATCGTAGCCATGGTCGCCGTTGTTCCAGGATCGGTTCAGGTACTGGATGCAGTTGTTGGAGCCCGACTGGATGTGGAGCCCGGTGTCCTCGTTGTCGTGAACCCGGTTCCGACGCAGCGTGTTCGAGGGGCAGCCGAAGAGGTAGATCCCGCTCGCCGCCCGCTCGAAGTGACGCGCGTTGAGATAGGACTCGTTGTCCTCGATCGTGCTCGCGGTCACACCCGAGGTGAGCGAGATGCCATGATCGTTGCAGTCGTGGACCACGTTCGAACCCACGACGTGCCCCGTCCCGCCGACGATCAGGATGCCGACCTTGCCGGTGAACGTCACCGTGTTGTGCGTGAGCGTGACGTTGTTGCAGGTGGCCGCGAGGTTGATGCCTCGGTCCTCCGTGCGGGTGATGGTGAAGCCGTCGATGGTGACGAACGACCTGGCGGGCAGGGTGAAGCCATAGTTGCGGCGCCCGACGGCGGCCTGGTGGGTCGCCGGGTTGCCACCCCCGGCATTGACGTAGAGACCAGCGCCCGACACCCAGCGGAAGCTGCGAGGGGGGAGCGATGCCGGCGGCGAGGCCGAGGAGTCGGCGCGCGCCCCGTCGAGGAACACCTGCCGGGGATTCCAGGTCACCGACGGGGCGATCCATACGTTGCCCGAGACCAGCGTCCAATTGGCCGAGTTCGTGTAGTCCTCGGTGCCGTCGATGATCACGCCGCTCGCGGAGGCCTGGACGATGAGCGGGCTGCCCGAGATCCCAGAGGCCGGGATCGACACCTGCTCGCGATAGGTGCCGGGCTTGACGATGATGGTGTTCCCGGCGATCCCATGGGCGTTGAGTGCGGCCGTAATGGTGCAGTAGGGCTGCACTTCGGTGCCGGCGCCCGTGTTCGAGCAGCTGGCGCTCGAGCGGTCGACGTAGTAGGTCGCCGCACTCGCGGCCGCGCTCCAGCAGCCGGTGAGACCTGCCCAGAGACAAACGGCCCGCCCCCAGGAGGCGAACCGTCGAGACGTTCTCGTGCTCGTGGTGCGGTGCACGGACGAGTGCTCCAATGCAAGTGCTGGCGGCTACGGTGGGCGGGCCACCAGTATATGTATTGCACATTGCACGTCTATTAAAAACGCCGTCCCACGCGCATATGATTCTGTATTTGGGTGACCGCGCAGCACGACCCCGCACACGCGACCCATCGTGCTGGCGACGGCGTCGCGCCACGGCAAACAAAGTTGAGCGTGGGGCATGGTCGGCGACGCCGATGGGCGAGCAACCGGCCGGCGACCTCGGGCCCCGCTCAGGTCCCTTGGCGGCGGCGCCCCCGGGTTCAAGATCGGGATGGCCAACTGCCTCGCCGCGAACGACTTCTCCGCGGCCCTCAGGTGAAGACCGGAGCCGTGGGTCGCCCCTTCTCCCTAACTTGGGGCGTGCCAACGACGCCGGCGGGTCATAAACTCTTGGCGACCGGTCTGGTCACGAATGGAGGTCACCCATGCGAGCAAACCCTCGCGCTGCTCTCGTGCTCGCGGCTGTAGCCGCATTGACCCTCACCCCAGCGCCACCCGCCCAGGCTGCCAACGATGGCGCCTGGTCCGCGCTCGCCCCGGGCGCACCGTCGCCGGTCGCGCGCCGCGAGTCCGCCGCGATCTACGACGATGTCGACAACCGCATGGTGCTGTTCGGCGGCTTCGGCAACAACGTCGGGGGCTACTGGTATGTCCTCTTCAACGACACCTGGCAGGTGACGCTCGGTGACGATCCGCAGTGGTCGCTGCTCGCCCCGGCGGACGACGGTCCCGGCAGGCGCGCCAGCCCGCAGTGGGGCTACGACCCGGCGCGCCGGCGGTTCATCATGTTCGGCGGCTACGGCTATCACTATCCGAGCAGCACCTACCAGGAGTACCTGAACGACGTCTGGGAGCTCAATCTCAAGAGCCAGAATCCACACTGGCAGGAGCTCAACACGCACGGGACACCGCCGGTCGGCCGGCTCGCGGGCTCGGCGGTGTACGACCCGCTCCACCAGCGCTTCGTCGGCTTCGGCGGCACGCGCGGATTGCCGATCGACACGTGGGAGCTCGATCTCCACGACGCGCCGACCTGGAACATCATCAACACCTCGGGATCACGACCGGTCGGCAGTTACGGGATGTATTCGATCTACGATCCCGTCCGGAACCGGATGATCACGTTCGGCGGGTCGACCAGCGATGATTACCACGGCGTGCAGAACGACACGTGGGAGCTGCGCCTCGACGGCACGCCGACGTGGAACCAGCTCGCGCCCACGGGCACGCTGCCGTCGGCCCGGCGCTCCGGCAGCGCGATCTACGATCCGCTCCGGAACCGCATGGTCATCTTCGGTGGCTGGGACTCGGGCCCCGACGCGACCGCGTTCCTCAGCGACACGTGGGCGCTGGACTTGAACTCCGACCCGCCGATCTGGGGCCAGCTCTCGCCTGGCGGCACGACCCCGACCCGGCGTGACGTCGGATCCACGATCTACGACCCGACGCACGATCGCATGGTCCTCTTCGGCGGCTGGGAATCCACCTACATGCTGCAGGACACCCAGTTCCTGAGCTGGGGTGGTACGGGCAGCGCCACGTCGGTGTTTGCGAACAGCCAGGGCACGCCCACCGAAGCCCATGTGAGCTGGAACGTGCAGGACGCGACCGCGGCGTACACGGGCGTCTACCGGAAGGATGCCAACAGCGACTGGACGAGCGTCGCCGCGCTCGTCACCGATACGGGCGGCAACGTCGAGTTCACCGATCCGACCGTGCAGGCCGGCCAGCAGTACGGCTACCAGCTCGTCGTCTCGGGCGAGCGCGGCACGAGCACGAGCGGCGAGGTCTGGGTGACGATCCCCACGACGACCGACGCCGATCATGGTGCGAGAGTGTTCGCCTTGCGGCGCGTCGCGCCGAATCCGGTGGTCGATCGCATGAACGTCACGTTCTCGCTGGCTTCGAGCGATCCGGCGATGGTCGAGCTGCTCGATATCTCCGGCCGCCGCGTTCTCGGGCAGGAGGTCGGCTCGCTGGGCGTCGGCACGCACAGCATCGAACTCTCGGGTGCGCGTTCCCACGCACCGGGCGTCTACTTCCTGCGACTCACGCAGGGAGGCCAGGCGCAGACCAGCCGCGTCGTCCTGCAGGGCGGCGGCCAGTAGCGCTTCGACGAACCGCCGCGGACGCTCCGGAGTCATTCCGGAGCGTCCGCGACGTTTGTAGATGAGCCTTCGGCGACCCGTGGCCGGGCGCGGCGCGCCCCGATCACCATCCTTGGTCCCGGAGTTTGACTCGCCGTAGAGTACGGTGATGGCCACGCCCATCACGTACCGTCAGGCTCGCCCCACCGACATGTTGGGCTGTGCGCGCGTCTTCATCCGCTCGTCGCGAGACCTGGCACGGCGGCAAGGGAACACGCCGCCGCCCACGAAGCCCAAAGACATCGCGCCGGCCCTCGCGCACCTCCAGCGCACGGATCCCCGCGGCTTCCACGTCGCGGTCAGGGACGGCCACGTCATCTCGTTCGCCACGACCATCGTCCGCGGCAACACCCACTTCCTGTCGATGTTCTGGACGCTGCCGGGGCTCCAGAGCCGGGGCGTCGGCCGGCGCGTGCTGACGCGCGCGTTCGAGGGGCCGCGGCCGCCGGCGTCCGCGGTGCGCTGCGTCTTCGCGTCGCTCGACACGCGCGCCCAGATGCTCTACCTCAAGTTCGGGATGCGACCACGCGGGATGTTCTACCTCCTCAAGGGCGCGCCGAACGGCTCGCCGCGCCCGCGGCATGCGGTGGAGTTGGAGCAGGTCGGCGCACCCGGCGAGGCCACGGCCCGGATGCTCGCCATCGCGGCACGTTTCGATCGCACGTTTCGCGGGACCCGCCGCGACGCCGACATCCGCTACGTGATGAGCCTGCCGGGCGCGCGGTTCTTCACTGCGCGCGCCGGCCGGAAGACCATCGGCTACGCGATCGTCAACGAGAAGGGCCGCGTGGGACCGGCGGGCGTCGTGGACGCTCACTACAGCGCCGGACTCGCGTGGGCGATCAAGGAGGTCGCGCGAGAGCTCGAGGCGAAGGACCTGGTCGTCGTCGTGCCGGGCACCAACGCCGGGGCGCTCAACACGTTCTTCGATGCGGGACTCAAGACCGAGTTCTTCGGTGCCTGGATGTCGGCGAAGCCGGTGGGATCGTTCGACGGCTACCTGCTGGCGGGCGGGATGCTGTTGTAGGCTCGGCGCCGCTGACCGGCAAACCACGGAGGAATCCCGCAATGACTGGCACCACGCCATCGACCGCGTTCCGCACCGCCGTGACCGCTACGCTCGCCGTCAGGAACTGGGCGCGTGCGATGGAGTTCTACAAGGCGGCGTTCGGCGCGCGCGAAACCTACGCCGTGCCGGGCGGCGGCGTGGCCCGGCTCTCGGTCGCCGGAGCGGAGTTCTGGGTCGCCGAGGAATCCCCCGAGCACCTGAACTTCAGCCCCGAGTCGCTGGGCGGCTGCTCGGTGCGGATGCTGCTGATCGTCGAGGATCCCGCCGCGATCTGCGCGCAGGCCGTCGCCGCCGGCGCCAAGCAGGTCGTGCCCGTCGGCGATGCGCACGGCTGGCGACTGGGGCGCATCGTGGATCCGTTCGGCCACCACTGGGAGATCGGCCGAGAGCTGCGCTGAGCGCGAGCGTCAGCCCGATCCTTTTGCGGGCGGGGCCGTTCGCCGGGCCAATTGCTTTCGTCGTGACCTGTGCGACAGTGACGCGGTGGCCAAACGTCCGAAGCCGCCCCGGAGGGCTGCCACGCGGCCGCCCGCGAGAAGCGCCGCCGCCGCCGAGGTGCTCGTCGCGCGCCTCGCGTCGTCTCTCGGCCGACGCGATGAGGTGCCGAACCAGGAGCTGGCCGCGGAGATCGCCGCCGCGAACGACGCCGGCGCCGTGAAGACGATGGTCGCGCTCCTCGCAGACGGCACGAAGGCAGTCCGGAGCGACTGCATCAAGGTGCTCTACGAAGTCGGGGAGCGCCGGCCGCGGTTGGTCGCGTCGCACGTCCAGGCGTTCCTCTCTGCCCTCGAGAGTCGCGACAATCGTATCCAGTGGGGCGCCATGACCGCGCTGTCGGCGGTCACGCGGGCGGAGCTGGCCCGGCCGGTGGTGCCGCCCGGCGATGACCGCTTCATGGAGGTTCTCCAGCGCCGACTGAAGGGAGTTTCTCAGGCTGCGAAACGGCGGCGACTGGAAAAGGTGTTGAAGTCGCTGGGAGACCACCGCGCGTGAGTGCGGAAGCGGGACCGACTTCCAGCCGCCCGGACGCAGTGCAGTCGGCCGCGCCCAGGGCCATCGTCCTCATCCACGGCGTCGGGAATCCGCCGCCGGGAGAGTTCCTCGAGGGCTGGATCGCCGGCTTCCAGCGGCGCGATCGGGCGTCGTGGACGCGCAGCTCGATCGTGCTCGATCGCACGCACTACGAGACCGCTCACTGCACGTCGCCGGCCGCGGGACACACGATGTTCGAGGTGAACTGGGCCGATCTCCAACGTCCGCTGAGCGGCATCGCCGGGATCTTCCGCCACATCGCACAGCTCTCGATCGCGACGGTGAGGATCGGGACCGAACCGAGTGAACTGGGAGCGACTCCGCGCCCGTTTGCCCGGGCCTATGCGTGGGCGTTCTTCGGGCTCGTGTGGTGGTCGTTCGTTCCCGCGATCGTGTTCATGCTCGCGCGCTGTACGGAGACCGCCTCGATCCGCGTCACGATCGCGGTGGTGGCCGCGCTTGTCATGTCCGCCGTGACCTGGTGGCTGTCCCGCTACGCTTCGCAGTTGCGGCTCGGCTACGCCTGGGCGGCCGGCGTGCTTGCGCTCGACATCAGCCGATCATTGAAGCTCGTGAGTGTTGACGATGCAGTGGCACTCACCGCCATGGTCTACGTCCTGAGCCAGGTGGTCATGGCGCTCCTCCTCATCGCCGCGGCGATCGAGCGCTTCCGTGATCCTGGCCTCACCGATGACCAGCGCTTCGCGCACCTGGCGTTGCTCTGGATGCCGTACGCCGTCCTGTCCGCGGTCGCGTCGATCGCCTGGTCGGTCTCGGTGAGTGCCACGCGCCTGGTTCCCGGCTATGACTTGAACCTCTACCCGGAATGGGCGACCGCGTTCGCCGGCGGCCTGCGCTACGACCTGCGACTCGTCGAGCACGTCACCACCGTGGCCGTGCTGCTCATCGGCGTCGCTGCATTGCTGGTGGTCCTGGCATGTTTCCGGCCACCGCGCGGCGTCCCGGCGGGACTCCACGCGCAGAACGCGTTCGCGCTCTGGCTCCGTGTGTCGCCGGCGATCCTGGTGGGAGCGGGCATCGGGTTCCTGGCGAGCTTGATCTGGGGCTCGCGGACGCCGCTCGATTCCACGAACACGGTGGCGGGCATCTTCGGCTACTCCACGCTCCGTCCGCTACCGTTCCTGCTGTTCTTCCTGGTCCCGCAGTTGCGCCCGATCGTCGATGTCATCGGCGACGTTGCGTTCTATCTGACGCCCGGGCGGCTCTCGATCCGCGACGAGGCCGTGCGGCGGGTGCGTCGCCTGGTCGAAGACGTCGCCGAACGTGGTCTCGGGGGCCTCGTGCTGGTGGGCTTCAGTCAGGGCGCCGTCCTCGGCCGCGTCGGGCTTGCGGAGTCCGCCGTCCAGCCGGCGACGCTGGCCACGGTCGGCTGTCCGATCGGCAGCCTCTATGCACGCTTCCTGGGCTGGAAGCCCGCGCCTCCGCTCGACGAAGGTGTGCGCTGGTGGAATGCATTCCACGAAGGGGACTTCATCGCCGGCCCCATCCCGGACGGCGCGGAGAACGCCCCGTTGGGCCCCGGTGCTCACGACCGCTACGAGCGGGACGAGCCGGTGCTCGACGTCGTCTTCGGCGGCGCGGAGGGCGGGGGAGGCTGAGGGAGGGGGACGCTGATGATCGGCGTGATCGCGGTCGTTGTCCACGTGCTCACGGTCTTCTGGCTGGTCGTGGGCATCGTGGCACGTGACGTGTGCTGGTGGCACGCTGCGCGCGCCGCGGACCTGCCGGCGCTGCGCTCGATCGCGTCGATCGCGAGCTTCTTCGATCGCCGCGCGGTGCAGCCGGGCTCGTTCGTGGTGCTGCTCACCGGGCTCGCGGCGGCGGGCATGCGCGGTCACAATATCTTCGCATTCGTTCGCGGCGAAGGCCCGGCGTGGCCGTTCACGGCGCTGCTCATCTACCTGAGCATCATTCCGCTGATCGCGTTCGTGTTCCTGCCCAGGGGCCGCATGTACCGGGCGGCGCTGGCGGATGCCGAGTCACGCGGCGAGGTGACGCCCCGGCTGCGCGCTTCGATCGAGGACCCTGCGGTGGTGGCAGCGCGCGGCTACGAGTTCGTGATGATCGTCGTGCTCGTCTACCTGATGGTGGCGAAGCCGTTCTGAGCTGCTTTCAGCCTGCCATGAACGCGACCCTGGACCCGGGCCCACGCACCTCGAGCATCGTCGCCGCGGCCGGAGGAGATCGCCCCGCGCGTCGTCGATACTGGGACCTGCTTGACGCCGCGGACGTCGCGCTCGACATTGCGCCGGCGACGCCGGCTGAAGTCCGCGAATGGGCGCGGTTCGAGGACTACGTCGAACGCGTCCTCTCCGAAGGGACGCGCGATTGAACCTCGACGACACCGTCAAGCTCGAGATCTACGGCCGGCTCGCCCAGTCCGGTATCGCGCCGACCGCTCCCGAAGTGGCGAGTTCGCTGGCCCTTCCGCTGGAGGATGTGACGGCGGCTCTCGCCCGGCTCCACCAGCGCCGGCTGCTGGTGCCGGAGCCGGGGGATCCCTCGCGCATCCGCATGGCGCCGCCGTTCTCCGGCGTCGTGACGCCGTTCGAGGTGCGGTCCGACGGCGTCCTCTACCATGCCAACTGCGTCTGGGATGCGCTGGGCATCCCGGCAGCGCTCCACCGTGACGCGGTCATCGATGCGCGCGACGGGCAGACGGGAGAGCCGATGGCGCTCGAGGTCCTGAACGGTGCGCCCGTGCCCAAGCCGTGCGTCATCCACTTCGCCGTCCCGCCTGCGCGCTGGTGGGCGGACATCGTCTACACCTGAGCGACGATGCTGCTCTTCCGGTCGGAGGAGAACGTGAATGCGTGGTGCCGCGAGCGGGGCCTGCCGCGCCGGCCGTTGGTGAGCCTCGAGCAGCTCTGGAAGCTGGCGCTCGCCTGGTACGAGGACCGGCTCACGATCGCGTCGCGCCGCCCCGCGCCGGCCGAGATGGTGTCCGTCTTCGCGTCGATCGGGCTCACGGGGCCGTTCTGGGACCCGAACGCCGACGAGTGGCGATAGCGCCACCATGAGCACGACCCGCACCGCGGTCATCGCACTCGCCCTGAGCGCGGTCGTGGCGTGCGCGCCTCGGCCCGCGTCGGCCGCCAAGACCGACGTGCTCGTCCTTCGCAACGGCGACCGGATCACCGGCGAGGTCAAGGGGCTCGCGCGCGGCAAGCTCGACTACAGCACCGACGACGCGGGCCGGCTCTCGGTCGAGTGGGAGAAGGTGGCGAGGCTCACGAGCGCCCATTCGTTCGACGTCGAGGACTCGTTCGGCAAGCGCTACTTCGGGCGGCTGGCGCCGGCCACGCGCGACGGGTACGTGGTGTTCCTGAACGGCGGCGCCGACACGCTCTCGGTCATGAGCGTGATCGGGATGACGCCGGTCAATGCCACGTTCGTGGAACGGTTGAGCGCTTACCTCGACCTCGGCTTCTCGCTCGCCAAGGCGAACCAGGCGACGACGTTCAGCGTCAGCGGCAAGGCGAACTACCGCGGCCCCTCGATGAGCAGCCAGTTGACGCTGGACTCCTATGCCCAGGGCCAGGAGAACGTGCCCACCACGACGCGCAACATGCTCCGCCAGTCCGTGAGCTGGTTCCTGCGGCCGCGCTGGTCGACGAGCGCGCTCGTCCAGCTCGAGCAGAACGAAGAGCTGGATCTGGATCACCGCCTGACCGTCGGCGGCGCGTTCGACCACGTCCTCCGGCACACGAACCAGTTGGAGCTGTCGCTCGGCGCGGGGCTCGTCGGCACGCAGGAGCAGTTCAGCTCCGGGTCCCTGAGCGAGAAGAGCACGGGCCTCGAGGGGCTGCTGGCGGCCGACTGGGAGGCTTACCACTTCGACAGTCCCAAGCTCGACTTCAACACCAGCCTCGCGCTGTTCCCGAGCATCACGGACGCGGGCCGCGTGCGCGGGCAGGGCGAGATCCGGCTCGTGTACGAGGTGTTCCCGGACTTCAATGCCGGCATCCGGCTCACGGACACGTTCGACAGCCGACCGCCGGAGGGTGCGACCAAGAACGACTACGTCGTCGAGTTCACGATCGGCTGGTCGTACCGGAGGTAGGAGCCAACCGGCCCGTGGGCGCCCGCTTCGTCGGGCGGGCGCCCCAGGGCCGATCGCCAAACGTTCAGCGCATCGTCATCTCGCTCGCGCGCCTGCCCCACGTGGGCGGCGGCGGCTCCTTCATCATCCGCGTGACCGGCTTCTCGGCGAGCTGCTTCAACGCCACCTCGACCGCGCGCTCGAGCTGCACGTCGTGACCCGCGACCATGTCCTTGGGCCAGTTCTCCACGTCCATGTCCGGCGCGACGCCCTCGTTCTCCACCGCCCAGTGGCCGTCGGCGGAGAAATAGCCGCCGCGCGGCGCGATCATCGAGCCGCCATCCACGAACGGCGGCGTGTCGGCCGTATGCACGAGGCCGCCCCAGGTGCGCTTGCCGACGATGGTGCCGAGCTTCCGGGCGTGGAACATGTACGGTAGGTAGTCGCCGCCCGAGCCGCTCATCTCGTTCACGATCATCACCTTCGGCCCCCAGATGCCGGCCGCGGGGCTGGTGAACGGCACGCGGTCGCCGGCCACGTTGTTGAAGTAGCCGTCGAACGTCCGCGCCATCACCTCGATCATGTAGTCGGCCGCCGAGCCGCCGCCGTTGTAGCGCTCGTCCACCACCACGCCCTGCTTGTCCTGCTGGGCGAAGTAGTAGCGGTTGAAGCTCTGGTAGCCGGGCTGGCCGGTGTTGGGCAGGTAGACGTACGCGAGCCTCCCGCCCGAGAGCTTGTCCACGAGCCGGCGGTTGGACTCGACCCAGGCCCGCGTGCGGAGCGTCTGCTCGTTCGCCACCGGCACCACGGTGACGCGGCGCGCGCCGTCCATCGACGGCTTGCCGTTCACCGTGAGCACGGTCTGCTTGTTCGCCGTGCCGTCGAACAACCGATAGAGGTTGTCGGGGGCTTTGAGCTCCACGCCGTTCACCGCGAGCACGTAGTCCCCGACGGACACGTTCACGCCGGGTGCCGCGAGCGGGGCCTTGAGCTCGGGGTTCCAGCTCTCGTTGTCGTAGATGCGCGCGATGCGGTAGCGGCCGGCGTCGATCGCGAAGTCGGCGCCGAGCAGGCCGGTCGGCGAGGGCGGCACCTCGGGCATGTCGCCGCCGCGGACGTATGAGTGGCCGATCGCGATCTCGGCGCCCATCATGTCGAGCAGGTAGTTGAGATCGGCGCGATGGCGCACGTACGGCAGGAACTGGCCGTAGAGCTCGCGCATCTTCGGCCAGTCAGCACCATGCATGTTGGGCACGTAGAGGTAGTCGCGCTGGTTGCGCCAGCCCTCGGCGAAGATCTGCGCGAACTCGGCCTGCGGATCGAGCAGCATCTTGAGCGCGTACGTCAACTTGCCGGTGCCGGCCGTGGGCGGCTTGTCGGCGTCCACGAGGTAGAGGTCCGGCGGTGCGGGCGGGGGAGGCGTGCCCCCGGGAGTCGCAGCAGGCGGCGGCGGTCCAGCAGCACGGTAGACGAGCTTCTTGCCGTCGGCGCTCACCGCGTAGTCCGCCACCGTGGTTGCGAACGGCGCCGCCTTGCGCTCGGAGAGCTTGAAGCGCTGGAGCGTCCCGTTCGTGCCGAGGGGCGTGTTGGGCGTGAGTTCGAGGAAGTAGACCGTGCCGGCGGGACCGGCCTTGAGGTTCCAGTACTGCCGCTCGGGCACGCCCGGCACCGCGACGATGCGTGACTGGAGCCCGTCGAAGTCGATCCGCGTCGCGCCCGCGGCAGTCGTCGCCGGCTTCGCGCCCTTGCCGGCGGCCTTCGCCGCGTCTCCCGCGCCGGACTTGTCGCTCTCGGCAGCGGAGACGCCCGCATCCTCATCGCTCTCGGCGAGGAGCGGGCTCGGGACCCCTTTCTGCAGCACCGCCAGGTAGAGCCCGAACGTCTCCGGATGGTCGTACGACGTCATGTCGAGCCACTGCGAGCGCAGGCCGTAATCCGTCGAGCCGAGGAACCACAGGTACTTCCCGCTGGCGTCGAACACGGGGTACATGGCGTCGGCCATGCCGTCCGTGACCTGGTGCGCTTCGCCCGTCTCGGCGTCGGCCACGAAGATGGCGCGGTAGAGCGAATTCAGGTGCGCGGCATACGTCACCCACTTCGAGTCCGGGCTCCAGGTCGGGAACAGCGTCCGCTGCGGCACCATCCACGGGTCGCGGCCCACCTGCTTCGCCTTGCCGCTCGCCACGTCCATCACCCAC
>Ga0207670_10000409_pt1 | contig 24479 bp, 23 predicted proteins | sample KBSS23HmetaG_FD_184339 | JGI IMG/M metagenome (GOLD analysis project Ga0207670, IMG submission 184339) | Switchgrass rhizosphere microbial communities from Kellogg Biological Station, Michigan, USA - KBS S2-3H metaG (SPAdes) (version 2) | ecosystem: Host-associated > Plants > Roots >... | reverse complement strand
GAAGCGTGCGGGATAACGTTTCCCATCCGGACCAACCACCGTCAGCATGAACTGGTTTTTGTCGAGGATCGGCATGTCTTCGCGTTCCGCCTGTTCTTTGGTTAGCGGCTTTGATTGAAACGCCCGAGTCCGTTCAAAATTCGCGGATTCAAGTTCCCTGTCCGCCTGCGCGGGAAGCTGCCCAATTTCTTCCGCCACTTTGGTAGCGGTCGCCCTGTCATACCATTTGCCTTCGTTGTTAATGAAGCCCTCTTCAAGATTCCCACGTTCGCCGGGGGCCTCCTGCGCCTTCATAAAGGCTTCGCCATGCCAAGAGCCTTCGAAAATTTTGCCGTGTTCGTCTCGGACTGCCGCTGACCGGACCGCCCTCGGATTCGCGGGCATCGGCTGAAAACCCGCCCGGATGGTAACCCCCACCGGGCGCACCGCAGGTAATTCCGGAGCTATTTCCGCCTTCACAATGTCTCGCACGTTAAGATTCTGCCAAGCTTCAATCGGTGACGGTGCCGGTTTTCCTGACGCCTTCGCCAACTGTTCGATCTGCGTTCGAAGTGGGTTCACCTCTAACATTTGTTCGCCAGCGAAACCCAGGTTTTTCGCCTGGGTGCTCTCGAACGTTCGTGGCTCTACTAATGGCTGCGCACGACCCGGCTCTGTGGCTTCGCTAATCAACTGCACACCATACTGCGCTTTGCCTCCGCGTGCAAGCGTTGATTTGCCTTCGCCTGGAAGCGGGAACCCGAAAAGGTAGTTAATGAAATTCGCTTCGGCATCGGTGAGCGCCCCTGCGGCAATTCTGTCGCCTGTCGGCTCGAAAAATCCGAACTCACGCGCCCGTCCGATTTCCAAGGGCGTCCCTTTTCCGGTCAATCCAGCCGCTTGGTTCTGGGCATAAATATTGATCTTGTCGAACAGGTCTTTCCAGCCCGCAGGCGTGAAAGTTTTCTTCGCGGTATCGAGTTCGAACGGAGACAATGACGGCGAATTTTCTGCCACAAACCGGGCGGTTTTTTCTGCATTCGCCGCCAGCACTTCGGGAGACCAACCCTGTTCTTGCAGACTTCCGTCCTTTAGCACTACCGTTTTTACCGGTGTGAAATTTTTCTCCCAAAGCGGCTTCTGGTCGTCTGGAATCGTGCGGGCCTTTTCAATTTGCACCCGGCGATTCTTACGTGTCACTTCCATTGCACCCGCAGGAGTGCCTGGAGCGGAGCGTCGAGTGATTTTAACACCGGACCCGCTGGCTTTCGCCTGAGAAAATACCCCGAGGATTTCCCGCTGTGACTGCGCGTCGATTTCTGGTCCGGTAGGAGCTTCTGGTGCGGATGCGGCAATTTCTTCAGTTCGTTTCGCTTCCTCTTCGGGTGTTCCTGGAGGTGCCGCGAATCCCCCACCGGCTGTTCGTCCAGTTTTCGGAAGTTCCAGCATTGGTTTGCCAGTGCCTCCGCGAGCTTCCACCAATGCGGGTCCGATTACTTTCTGAGCAGCTTCGAGTGCGCCGGGCTTAATCGGCGTTTCCATCGATCCAGCGGTTTCTCCCTGGTATGGATCGACACCGAGAAAAGTCAACAGCTTCGCAATGGTTCGTGCTGCTACGCCGAGAACAGTGCTGTCCTTGGCAAGCCCGGCACCGTTATGTTGAAGGGCTTTGTCAATCGTGTCCGCGCTGATTTCTTTCAACGCATACCGTTTTACCAATTCGTTTTTCTCTTCATCCGTTAGCACCAAGTCCCACGGTTTACCTGCAAGCGACGGGTCCTGGGCGATTTTGCCTTCTGCGGCTGCTGGGCCATCACCGGTAATTCGAAGCAGAAAATTTTTCCAACTGTCCGGGGTAACTGTCGCTTCGGCCCGAGTTTCCGGCGTAGTCGCAAGAGCGTTGGCTTCGTCCTTCGCTCGCTGCATAACTGCGTCTTCGCCGTGAGCCTTCAGTAATTCATTGTAATACCAAGTCTGCTGTTCCTGAGACAAGTTCTCTTCGAGCGCATGACCAACTTCGTGCGGAGCGGAATCCGGATCGCGTAACAAAGCGACTTTGCGGGTGTCTCCTTTGGAATCCTTTAGTTCGCCCAAAATCATCCCGTTGGCTTCTGCCATCGCCCGGGCATCTTCGGGACTTCGGCCCTGAGACTCCAAAAACTTCGCTAGACTGTCCGCGCCTGAAAATTGATATAGTTCGGTGCCTGCGGTCGCCGCGAGGTCTCGTAGAGCGCCGAGGCGTCGTTTCACACCTTCCGAGGCGATTTTCATCGTCTCCTGGTGCGCGGCATCAAGCGCCGGAAAATTGCCATATGACTTGGACCACGAATCAGACGGTGCCCAAGGTCTCGGCGCGAGTATTTGCCCCTTGGCGAAGCCGCGACCGCCTAAAAGTAGCCCGTGAGCCGCGCCGAAGGCGGTTGCCATAAACGGCGATTCTCGCTGTTCTTCGGGGGTTTCACTGGATAAAACCATTAGCCCCAAGTCCATCGGAAAACCCTTTGCAGCCCCGCCGATGGCTTGACCCGGCACTTTGCTCAAGTCTTCGACTGCCCGCGCCCAAGTTCCTCCTGGCGCTGCGCCTTCTGCGACTGTTTTACCCAGCCGGGCGATGTTTAAACCCGCTTTTTCAATTAAGGGCCGGGCGACCTGGGCCACGAAGCCCCCAATGGCGGCAGGAATGTTGCCGTGGGCCAGCGTTCCCATGATTTCGTAGGGCGCTGCCCGCTTTATGCCCTCAGAGGCGATTTGGAGAGCTTTTCCGAGTCCCTGCGTTGCTTTCCCGGCGATATATCCCGGCGCTTCCTGGGCGATTTTAACGGCTTTCTCACCCGCTATCGCGGCCTGCTCGATTCCTCGGGCTAACCCACCGGCTGCACCGCGCTCCGCGCCCTGCATAATCACTTCCCGATTCGCCGCCGAGATGTTTTCTGCGCTCGGTATCGCTTCTGCGAGTTTTTCCGCCCTGGCGACCGAATCCCGGATAACACCAAGTTTTCGGACTGCCTGGAGCGCGGCGGATTGGCTTGCCGCATATCCGACGACCTTGCCGGTGACTGCATTGAAAAGTTTGAATCCACCCCCAAATGCCGCGAAGCTAATCGGATCGCCAGCGGAAGCTGATTGGATCGCGGTCTCGTCCAGTTTTACGCCGGTTTCCTGGAGTTGCTTCAAGCCCTCACCGCCGAGTGCCTGAGTTACTTCACCCTGGCCCGAAACGACCTTGGCCATCTGATTCCGGATCGCAAGCTCGTTCTCGAAAAGGTTCAGCGCGTCTTCCGGGGTGTAATCTTCGAGAGGTTTTTGAAGGTGAAGAAAACGTCCCGTCTTGTTGTAGATTCTACGCGCAAGGTCGGCGGTCCCCATCGTGGCGGTTTCCGTAGCGGCGGTCAGTTCGGACTGCGCTTTGATTCGTCCAGGTGCTTCCGGCGCGAGACTGCTCTGTGCCGCCAGCTTTGCGTAATCGAAAATTCCTTTCGCCAGAGACGGCAATGCGGTGACAACTTCGCCAACCGGAATATCTGCCCACGTCCAGCCCTGCTTTCGCAAAGCTACGTCAGTCTGCGCGAGCTTTGTCTTCGTTTCTACGTCGAGATGCTCCGGGTGCGACTGCGCCCATGTGTATGGACTCCATTTTGTCTGCTTCGCGAATTCCACCAACTGATCCGGCGTAAGCTGCTTCAGAGAATCCGGGTCCAGGTCCACCGGTCGGTTGCCTGTGTCGGCTTTTGGTTTCTGGCCTACGCGGATACTCGTGCCCGCAGGAAAATGGTTTTTGAATTCGTTGAGTTGCTCAAACGACAGCTTTGCAAAAGTGTCCGGATCGATAGACACTTCATTCGGTTTCGACGCGGGCGCGGGAGGTCCGATAGGCGTATTATCTGTGGGCGCATTAAAGTCCGAAAACTCCTGGAGTTGTTCAGGAGTCATCTGCGCTTTTGAATCAGCGTCGAGTAATGACAGGTCTGGCATTAAATTCTTTCGTTGCCGCCGACATCAGAGATTCTCCGCATTGTCCCGGGAACCACCGGAGCAGGCGCGGGAACTGTGGGAGCAACCGGTGCCGTTGAAGATTTTTGCAGAATGTAGCTGCCGGGGTTCTTCGGGTCTTCCACAAAAGTAGTCCCAGACGGAGTGGTAAAAGATCGACCGGTCGGTTTCGCAGGCGTTGCTGTGGCTGCGCCACCGGAAGTTCCAAGGATTTTATCGAGCCGTCCGGACTCTTCCGGTGACAGCGTTCCTTTTTCCCATGCCGCCGCCCGCTCGTAAGTTTTCTTTACGTCACCCAACCATTTCTTCCAGACTTCCGGGGTGCTGCTGAGTTGCGGCTGCGCGCGATTGAAAAGACCTTTTTCGTCCGCGATTTCCGCTTGCATGACGCGATTGCCAGAACCGGCCAACGATTTGATAGTCGCCTGGACGGACCCCGCGAGGAACATATCGAGTTTGTTCTGAGCTTCGACTTTTTCCCGGGCACTCTCGTTGCCGACGAACGCGCCAATCTTCGCCACACCACGAGCGAATCCGGTGCCCTCAAAAGCGCCGGGACCCACAACGGTCGGCTTGCTTTCGATAATGTTCAGGGCATCGTCTGCCTTGTTGAGAAAATCCTGGGCAGTCAGCACACGTTTCGCGGCTTCTTCGCTCATTTTTTCCTCGCCCGCTTTTCGTGTCGGTGCAAGTTTCTTGACATACGCGCCAGGGGGCAGCGCAGCGCCAGTAACATCGAGGGTCGGCTTCGCAGGTGCCGCTGGAGTCGCGGGGGTCACCGCAGCCGCATCCGGGTTCGGGTGCTCAGTAGCGTCAATCGAAGTCGTGGTTTCTTCAACTGTTCCGTCCGGATGCGTGACTTTTTTCGTCACGGTCTTTGCAGGAGTGACGAGTTTATTGACCGGAGTTACTCCAGGTGCAGATGGCGCAGAGTTGCCTTTCGGCTCAACACCGAAAACGTATTCGTCCACTGTCGGACTTCCGGCAGCAATGAATTGCTCCGGGGTCATCATGGACAACCGGTGTGCCTTGGCAGCTTGGTCCTGAGTATAGTTAATCGCTGAACTGTTGCTTGCGAGGGTGTCTTTATTCGGATCGACGGTGACCTGCCCATTTTCATCCGTGACTTCATAGGGAATCCTCTTAACATCTTTACCGATGTCGATGGCCCCCTTGACCGCAGCCGCGTATTTCACCGCCCTGGTATAGGCGGACTCGATTTTCTGTTTCTGTTCCGGCGTGACTGGTTTTCCGCCTTCGAAACTCGGCAGCGTTGCGCCGAATCCGTGCATGATCGCGAACTTCGCCATCGCTCCGTGATCGCCAAGCTCTGCGTCCCGTCGAATCTGAAATGCTTGGGCCTCCTTAGCGGCGGTCTCCGCAGGCATCAGCGACATTTCGGCTTTCGCTTTCTCGCCCATCAGCGATGTTGCGGCTTTACGTGCCTCGATTGCTTGCGGCGAAATGTATTCAGACAATCCTTGTATTTCCGCCTTGTCTTTTGACTTAGCCACGTCACCGTATCGCGCAATGATGTCATCCGCGCTGATCTGGCCCTTGCGAAAAGCGTCTGTTAGCGCAGCAACGGCATTGGGATTAACAATGTCGGGCGACGGTGCGACCGCTTGCTGAAGCATCGCGCCTGCGTTGACGTTTAACGGAACTACTGATTCTGCACCTATGCCTGGAATAAATACCTCCTTTTTAATCGCCCATAAATAAAGTTGGAGACCCTGGACTCAAATCCAGTAGCGTTGAAAATAATCCGCCCTTTTTCTTGCGCGGTCCGGTATATCCGAATTGCGGTGTGTTAAATTGGTCAGCGACCGGCGCTTTCGAGGCGACCTGCTCAAGTGCGGGCGCTTTCGGCAGCACCGCAGGATTAACTTGGGCTATACTCCCCTGACCGGTTCCCGTCATGCCCATTTGTTGAAGCAAACTTGTCATCCAGTCGGGGAAATTGAAATTGGATTGAACCCCCAAAATTGAAGCAGGACCGCTGCCCCCAAGTGCGTTCGGCGGTTGACTAAGAGTGGACCCATTTACTGCGGGCGTTCCCGAGACCTGGGGATTGCTCGCCGGGGATGCCCCGCCCGCCAAACCTCCAAGGGCTAGGGCTGCTTGAGGATTCCATCCCCCACCCAGGTAAGTCAGAGCGGACGCATGAAAAGCCGGATTCGGTAGCAATTGATTTGCAACCCATCCGGATCGAATAAATGGATTTGGTTGTGCTGGATATGCCATATTACAGTTGTCCCCAATTAGGATCGAAATTTCCTACACTGCCGCCCCCGCCGCCCCCTCCGATTGCTGAACTAAATGTTGGAAGTGCGTTTGCCGCAAAGTTACTCGCCGCTCCGATTGCTGGTTGCCATGCCTGGGCGACCCCCTGGGCACCACGAGCGGCGACGTTAGCAGAATCGCGATTTAGCGAAGTAGTCGCGCCCACGCGAGCGAGCCAGAGATTTGCAATGTCGTTTCCGGAAAGACCTGCATTCGGCATAATCGCGTTCGACTGCTGAAGAACGCTCTGCTGCCCGCCCAAAAGATTTAGCTGCGTTGACGCGAGGTTCGGGAAAAGGTTTCCCAATATTCCGGCGCGAGCACTCTCCAGATTTTGTGCCTGCCCAAGCAATGCCGCTGCCTGCTGCTGGCGTTGCTGCTGAAGCTGAAGTCCAGCGGTGCCGAGTAATTGTCGGGTGATCTGACCGCCTACACCTTTTGGAGTAGCCGCACCAGTCACCATACCGGATCGTTCGAGACCGGCTTTCACCAATTCTGCCTGAACGTCTGACGGAAGTGTTGCGCCCGCTTGTAATTGTTCCAAAGCGGCATCAATCAACGCCTGTTTTCCTTGTGCCGCTGTTCCACCCCCTCCGAGTGCTTCGGCTACTGCTTGGTCCTGCACCGCTTTTGAAGTAATCCCCAATTCAGCAGCTTGTTCCCGTATCCGACCCTCGGCTTCGTATCGACTGGCGAGTAGTTCCGGGTCAAGTTCCGCTTGTGCTTTCAGTCGGTTCCTGGCATTGTCCAGGTCCGCCATCATCGCTTGTTGATTGATGTTCGCCGGGTCCAGATTATCGAAAACAAACTGACGCGCCTTTTCCAAGGCGTCGAGTTGCATTCGCGTAACCTTTTTCTGGGCCTGGGCATTCATGTAACTGCCCACTATCGTTCCGACGAATCCAAGCACGTCTCCCACGGTTATCCTTGCCTTTCTGCATACCAGAACCCGCATTGGGTTCTGTCTTTTAAATTTTTACCGCCACTGAGCAGAGCCTTGCACCAAATACGAAGGTATTCGTTCACCGAATAACTCGCTGCCTTACGAGAAGAAACCTTTAGCGGATTCTTCGTCAACACAACGAACCGACCGTGCTTTTTCAGTCGTTTACATAAATCGATTTCTTCTGCGGCGAACCATTCAAGATTGAATCCATCAATTGTCTTGAAAACTTTCGCGTCACAGAAAACACATGATCCGATGGCCCAACCGAAAACCCTGCTGATCGTGTTCCAGACACCCGCCAAGAACTTCACTTCCGGCATTCGGACTGTGGACCCGCCACCCACAAATTTTCCGCTCTGAATTGCATCGGCAATGTCCAAAAAAAGTTTCTTGCTAGGTTCCGCGTCCGCATCAATGAAGACAAACCAATCGCCGGTCGCCGACCATGCCCCCCGATTCCTGGCGCGTGAAATCTGGTTCACCGGTTCGAAAACCACCGTAGCACCGTTCGCTGCGGCTTTCGCCGCCGTCTTGTCGGTGCTGTTGTTGTCGCATACAATTACTTCGCTGGACCACCCGGCATCTGAAAACGCTTTTCGTGCATCTCTGATTTTCCGGAGCGTTCGGACAATGTATTTTTCTTCGTTGTATGCCGGGACGATGATCGAGATTTTCATAATGTCCTTTCAAAGCTGGAAGTCACCCAGGAAAATCCCAAACGACGATACCAACGCTCCAGAACTTTTGGCTTAAATTCCTTGTGGCATCCTACCACGATTTTAACACACCCATCTTCACGCGCTCCCGCTTCAAATTCTGCCAGAAGTTTTCGGGCGGTATCCCCACTACCGGGAGACACCATAAAAAGGTATTCGAACGCCATACGCTCTCCGTTGAGAGGCTCGACAGAGTGCATTCCGAGAAGAAAACCAGTCGGGTTTCCTTTGTCGTCTGCCGTTCCGTATGCTCTGGCCAATCCGAGATTCATCATGTGTCCGTATCCGCTCAATATTCTGTCTGTCCGAAGGGTCCGAACTTTTGCGTCTTCCTGACTACCGATCACCAAAGACACGAATTCGACAATATTATCATTGTTTAAACGCATATCTTCGAAAGGGTAATTCCCGGTAATTCCGGTCCCTCCCAATCGGTCCCTGCGGTCTGGACATCGCCCTTCCATTCCTCGAATATCCAGAATGCAGCCCCACCTTTTCCCGTCTTGCCTCCGTGCCAAGTATTCGAATTGACTTCAATCACCCGGTTCCGATAAAACTTAGATGGCCAGACTTTTGCCTGGGCAATCAATTCGTTGGTCTGTTTTTCGGTCTTCCCGGTGCCCACAATAAACGTCATCGCGCCGTCAATGTGTCGGGCGATTCCTCGCATGCCGGGGTGCCGGTGCGCTGGGAGAACAAGATTCGGCCCCCAGGTTATCAGTTCACACTGATATTTTCCCTCACGGGAAAGAATGGTGGATGTCCGATTGCCTGAATTCCGATGCTCGATTGCCCGAAGGCTGGACACCGGACGATTCAGAAAATCTGTCATAAACTGTTCAAGTGACATATACCAATAGTGACCTGCCCGAACCCCAAAGGCAACTTACAAAAGCTCTATGATGAATTTTACCGGCAAAACACCATTGTTGTTCGCCGGGTCCAACAAAACCCCCGTTCCGGGTGTCCCGGGCATCAGCACCGTAAGATTATGTGACCCTGCGGCAAGCGTTTGCCGACTTATCAAGGTCGTGAAAAAAGTTCCCGAAGTTGTGGCCCCTGCTTCACCCCGGAAAGAATCCTGGGGAGCGCCGTCAACCGTCAACGACAAGATAGAAAATTGGTTGTTGTTCATCACGAACTTCGCGTAAGCCGTAATCAGCACTTCACGATTTTCTGATAAATTCACGACTACCGATTGCTGGTCCGCATGGTAACCCGAGGTATCAGTCAGCGGTCCGAAAATCTGCGCACCGAGAAGCCCTTTCAGACTGATCGCATCTGCGGCAGACCAGATAACTTTCGTTCCAGTCGAGTCCACCCGTGCAAAATCGTTTGGATTTCCGATGGGTATAAGTGCGGGTCGATTCGTGGGGTCGTAAGTGATGATCGCCCCGGCCACTCCGTCCGCCCATTTGTCGAAAGTTACTTCCTTGGCCACGAGTTCCGTGAATCCCACCCATGCGGTCCCGTTGTAAAGATACCATCCAACAGGCGTTCCTTCACCGGTTCCCGGCTGCGTGGTCCCCGAGGTCGTTTTCAACCAGACCGGGGGCTCGGTCACTGTCGGAATCGTCGAACCCGTCTGAAACCACTTCGTCTCTGACTGGGAAATATCGAGAGGCACATAAGTTTTCAGGTCTTCGTCCCACACCCACCATTGTTTATTTCCTTTCAACCACGGACCCTGGTTGCTCTGCGGCTGCACGTCCGAAATTACGAAGGTGGATACTCCAGTCGGCGAAACGATACGCATGCGTTCCACCATCGCACGGAAAAAGGCGTTGGGATCGCCCACAAAGGTCGCGGGTAGCTGACTCGCCTGAATAAGAAAATTGGTCGGATTTAGCGCCATAATTTACTCCTTAACAGTGACTCGAAAACGATTGGTTGACAACATAGTTATGTTAGACTTGCCTTCCGAGGGCGATTTCAAACGCCTGCCATGCGGCATACCAATCGGCGGATTCCGGGTCCGTAAATCCGCCGTGAATCGCATACCCTGCGGATTGCCGGTTGCTAAATTGAATGGAAATTCCAGTGCCGTTTCCAAAAGCAAACACAAGGACCGATGCAGCGATTCCCGGCAATCCGGGTCCTGCGCCTAAATGATTAGCCAAAAAAATTCCATTTTTTCGCAGTGTTACGGCATTCGCTAGTCGGGTCACCACATACAGTCCAATGCCGTTGGGATCGAGTGCCCTCGCATAGTCTGAGTTTCCGTCTCCACCCGCAAATCCGTATGAGTTAGAATCTGCGGCAGTGGAAAGAGCGAGTCGAATTTGATTGGACGTATTGAAAGATAGCGACCCGATTTCTGTGGCATTGTCCAGACTTGGGGTTTTGTTGTAAAACGTGAGCCCACAATTTGTATCGATAAAATTCGGAGAAACTTCCGCAGGCACGCCGGTATTGAAATATGATTGATTCAGATTAGGTCGCATGCCGCCAAGCACGCCGGTTTCCTGATAAACAAAAGCTTCGGGTCCTACTGGGACTATGGTATTACCGATTTGCCTGAGACTGACATCGATTGGATGACCAACATCGATTATCAGCGGCACCTGGGCAGCAGCGAACTGATCCCCGGCGAAAAGGTTCAGGCGAATAATTTTCTCACGAAGTCCTGCGGCTTTAATCGCCGTCATAAATTCGCAAGCGGCTTCGATTGTGGTGTTCGAAACCGTCCCGCCATTGTCGAGAATCCGTTGCACCCAATCGTCCACTTCATCATCGGAGCATGGCGGAACGCAGACCGCCGACACTGGGTCCGTCAGTTCCGATTCACCTGCCGGTGAAACCGCCGACACGCGATAAAACCCGTCCCCATACGGTCCGAGATAAAGCGACAGCGACGGGACGCATTCAGCAACCAGTAAATATGGTCCCGGACCAATGTCCGCACGGTAAACATTGTAGCAGGTAACAGTCTCCGTTGGCGAAGCGTCCCAGGACAGAAAACAATCCCCGGCGACCACGTTCGACGGAGGTAAAGTTATACAGGTCACTTCAACCGGCTCGGATAAATCCGATTCACCATCGAGTGTAATTGCGGACACCCGATAGAACCCATTTCCGAACGGATGTAGGTCTAAGGTCGTTTCGGGCATGCAATCGACAATGACTTGGTATGTTCCGTCAACCGTATCCGACCGATAAACCGTATAACACAGCGCGGGCTTCTGGCATGACGAAGTGGTGCAGAGAATCCCGGGGTTATATTCATCCCAAGAAATCGAGCATCCATTGGCGGTCAGACCGGTAGGAGCCGTATGATGGATCACTGCATTGACGACGATAGGAAACCCGGTTGCCGAAACAAAACTTTCACAGACGGGGGGCGATATATAATTGAGAATAGGCCGTCTCAAAAACACAACGTCATTTATGATTAGAGACAAAACTTCCTCCTTCTCAAGAACGCATAAACCGCCGTTCGATCACGACCCAACACTCCCGCAATTTCTCGTATAGTTTTTCCCTGTTTTCTCAAATCCAGAATATTCTGAAACTTCTCTTCTCCTTTTCGTAACCAAGATTCGGATTGTTTCCTTTTTGCATCCTCTGATCTTATCGTCCCCAATTTCGCCAATCGCATTTTTTTCCGAGTTTCTTCAGTGATGTTTTGTTTTGACTCAGATATTTTCGAACATGTTTCGGGAGACCTTTTCTTTCCCACATGAGACAGGCGGACTTTCTCTTCCCATTCGGGAGATTTCTTTATCCTTTTATGTGCTTCACTCAATTTCCTACGGGTCTCTTCCGATGCTTTGGCTCCGAGACTTTCATCGCCCCCCAGAGTCCCGTTAACTAATCGGCATCCAGACTCCTTAAAAAATTCTATGTAGGCAACTTCAAGTTGTTGCCAATACTCAAATGGAATCTCGTCGATTATCTCCAATTGTGGTTGTTTACCCGCTTGAAGCAGTTTTTTAATCCAACATACTCGATGATTTGATTCCTCTCTTCTGAGATGGGCTAAGAATCGCTTTTGAGGATCATTAGCCTTCCCAATATACCGAATCTCTCCGGTCTCTGGCTCTTTCAAGGCGTATATGAAGGCGGTTTTCATCTTAATCGTCAAATCCGATACCAACGCTGAAAAACATTGGCGATGCTGCAATGATTTCCGTCTCTGCCATGCGTGTCGCGATAATTTCCGCCACTCGGTCCGCCGCTTCCTGAGAAACGATACTCTCGGACGAACCGACGCCTGCGGCAGTGATCCCGTTGTAAGTCACGCTGGCAGTTTTTACCGACTCAAAGTTACGAACGATTTTCGAGGCGATTTCTTCCACCGCAAGAGTCTCGTTGTCATTGAAAGAACCCACACCGTCAAATCGGACGATATTGAATCCGGCTTCGTTTTCGCAAGCTGCTGAGTCGCCTGAAAAGGATTCTTCAGGAGTAAGCAATGCCCAAGACCTGATCCATCGAATCGATGCCGGTCCGTGCCCGACCACCAGCACCTGAAAGCTCTCTTCTACGTCATCGTTGAGATTGCTTTCGACGGGGCAAGTGCTCGTCTCCTGTTCCCCAGGAATTGCCGGGTTAGAAAATTCCTGGGTCCTTTCCGTCCGGGCCTGTGGCTTGTAAGCGAAAATCTTGGTCGTTGCTGTTATCGGCTGGTCGTAGCGGATGGACCCTCGGGTGACATTAATCCGCTTTGAGAGCACCGGTAAATATTCACCTCGTAGCCCGGGGGCGACGAAAACCCCGAGGTTAAGATCAGTTCCAATACCGGTAAGAGCCACATCTGCGAATCCGAATCGGCACTTCTGATCTGGAAGTTTTTTAGACGGCGAAGTAAGCCCGAAGTAGCCCCGGGTTTCAACAGCCCACATGATCGGGCATCCGTTATCCAATTGTTCTGGACGAAAACTTTCCCAGAGGCGGTTTTCTCCGTCAGCGTCAATTGAGACATGATAAATTCTTTCTGCTTCCGCGATGACGCCATACATCCACTCCACTGGCCTCGTTCCTAACCAATACCCCGACCATGTAGGACCGCCCTCGTCCGAAATTGTTTCGTAACTTGCGTTGTTAAAAACCCACGTCGCTTTATTGTAGATGTCCTCTGCTGGAACAGAGATAAGTAGCCATTGGCCAAAAGCTCCCATCGATACACGGCTCAAGTCTTCACTCAACATTTTCTTCGACACCATCATTTCGTTGTCTCGAAGAGGTGATCGACTCGTCCAACCTCGGGCGGTAGCCGCATCGTAAATCACTAGTCCCCCAGACGAAAACCAAAGCAGTCGCCCGAAATGCGAAGTGGCTGCACGAGGTCCGACACATCCGACCTGCAAAATTTCCTTCTGAAATCCGTCGATGGTTGGCCACTTGGATCGATCACGCACGCTGGCCTGAATCAGAGACGTATTTTCGTCTGTGAATACCAGCAATTGCGGAAACTCAATGTTCGGCGTAATTGTAAGAGCGGTAATGTCGCGAGAGAAATTGAATCCGACAGTGCCGCCGAGATAAATCTGCTCTACGAACGAAAATGGGTCTGAAATATCGGAAGCGAAAAGTTGTCTTCCGCTCGACACCCAGAGACGATCCCCGATCCATGCCATAGTGCCGCCAGAAGGAGTTTGAAACGGAATTCCAGTAATGCGGCCAGACCGTGAGCCGTCATACCATACAGGAGGGGAAAAACCGCCGTCTTGAATGAACATAACCGCCCGAGGTTCGATGACTTCGATTGCGGATGATAAATCCCCGGGGGTCAACCTTCGTGCGCTCTGAACGGTGTTGGTGAAAAAAACCTGCTTCGCTTCCGAACGAAAAGAAATGCCCTCAATGACTCGAAACTGAGTGAAAGGATATGGAGAAACGTAGATAACACCATCCACCGCTACCAGCATTTGTTCAAGCCCAACGATGGGGCGAAAAATCGCGGCCCCTTGAAGGTTGCCCTTCGGGAATTTGAAAATGCACTTGTGACCTGGACGACATGACACAACGCCCGCGATGTTAATAGTGTTAATCGCGTTCCACAGATACCCTAAACCCAATTGAGATGGGTCGAAGGACGAGTTTACGCCCTTGATAAAACTACTATCAAAGTCCAGGATACGTTCAGCCATTTATTTGCCTGATGAAAAGTTCTCCCACCGAAATCAGTTTTTTGCCCCTATAAGTCAGTAGCGCGTTTGCGTGAAAATATTTAGATGTCCGGGAGTCATGCAAAAGTAGCGACACCGTGACAGTATTTTCTGCCTTGGACAAAATCTTCAGGTCCCGAATCTGTTCCGGTGACTGAAACTGCCACGACTTTTCTCGTCCGCCCATCGTGTGACCTATCAGGTCTCGTTTAATTTTGTCAGTGTCCAAAGTCGGTCTGAGATTCGCGCATCCGACCGCGAGACAGAGAATCGCGCCAGCAGTAAAAAGGTCAACGAATGTCATATCTTCGCTCCCTTACTTAAATTCTCTTTCGCAAACAACGGTTGAAGATTCGAGAAATGAAAGCATTCGCGTTGGTGTTCTGGGATAGACAAATCAAACGACGCGCAAGGCTTTTTATGATCGATATGCCAAACAGGTCCATAGTTCTCCCAAGACATCCCAGGACGAAATTGTTTCTCCAGATGATGACGAAGCTCAGATATTTTACATCCCAATAACTCTTGTAATCGGGAACATTTGTGATTTTTGTTTCTCTGTAAAGCATCCCGCATCCGATTCCTTACGGTTACCCCCAAAGTGAATGTTACGTTGTTCTTGTGATTTCTTCGGTAATGTGCCCTGGAAATTTTCTTGTTTCTCCTTGGGTTATTTTTTCTCCAGACGGCCATAGTAAGAGTTTGTTTCGCGGCCCACTCAGGATTTTTTCTTTTCTCTTTCGCCCACTCAGATCGATACTTTCGTATCTTGTCTATGTTTTTCAAATAATGCGCTTTGTCTGCCCGTCTCTTGTATTCTCGATTCTTCGCTCTCCACAAAGCCGCTTGACGTTTCAATCTCTCGATATTTTTCAATCGATACTGACGTTGATACTCTTTTCGTAGAACCAAATCTTTCAACATAACAATTATCTGATGTCGTAGTCGAAGCGGTCTTTAATATTGCTCTTATCAATGACCTGGATGGGAAAATACAGCGGAGCTTCGAGCTTCATCTGGCTCTCTAACTCCAGCCGGGCGGCATCCGCTTCGAAAGCATGCGCCTCGGCAAGCTGGTAGGTCGCGTAGTTCTTGCGTGCCGACATTCCTATAAGAAAAGCAAGCTGCGACAGCATCGGAACGTGGTCGAACATCGATGTGAATTTTCTGTTAGCCTTGAGATAGCTCACACGAACCCAATTGCAGCTTCGATTGAGTTGAATCCTGCGATATTGCGGAAGCGTTTCGTCCGGTTCGTAAACCGCGAGATTCACTCCGGTAGCTCCGGAGCTATCGATGGTCGCAAGCCGAATCGAACCGACAGAAACTTCCTTCGACACTCCTGTAATCCGTGCGATCAATGGTGCAGTGTCGTCGGGCACGGCGACTCCGTAGATCGTCGGCACAAGGTAGCCGTCAATGGTGATACCGCCTTCGGTTCTTCGAAGAACATTGCCCGCGCTATCGTAGCCGTAAATAATCAGCTTTTTTCCGTTGTCTTCCGGTGTCTGAAGATATGCGACGACTTTTGCAGGAATTCCGAGGTCTCGGTAAGTCGGAAAATTTGCTCCCATGTCTTGCCACGCCCACTCACAGCTTTGCCGACAGTCGCCTGGACCGTTGAGATGAAATGAAAATAGATTTGCGAATCCGAGGGTCGGTTGACCGCCTATATTCACCGCGAGCACCGTTCCAACTTCACGGGGTAGCGTAACGCATTTCTTTCCACAGCCGAGACCCCGGTCGCAGGGTTTTCCAGAATTGCAAGACGAACACCCGCGAGTGCAGATGTCCAAGGTCCCTTTAAACGGCTCCGTGTCGATCTTGGACGAAATCATTTGCACAACGTCAGTGCTCCATTGAAGGAACAACTCGACGCTGCACTTGCCAATGATGTCCTGGCCCTGCTTGAAAACTTCCTGGAGCGTAAACATTAGTATTTCTCTTTGGACTTTTCTGCCGCAAGTTTGTCGAGGGCGTCTCCCGCTTCATTATAGCTTTTCGCGGGACTATTGTCCTCTTCTCCTTCGACAGACACGATTTCTTTCACACAAAAAGTGTATGAACACTCGTCTGTCCGGTTGTTTTCAACCGTGCGCGTCCTGCGATACCGAATTGTCATAATGCCCTCTTCGGGGGCTTCATCCAAGTCGGCGTCCGGTTCGGTGTCTTCGTCATCGGTTTCCCGGATGCGGACCGTAAATTCTGGGTATGCGTATTCGTCTGCATTCGGACTGATGGGAGACGCCCCCATGTCAGAAGTGTTTCGAGTATCGAGATTCAACTTGATTTTCATAGGTTATTAACAGTGACCGGCGTCCGGTTCTGGCGCAACCGGAATGTGTTGTGTTTGCCCATCCACCAGGATAGGATTCCCTGCGTCATCCCGAAGAATATCATCGGGCGGATTTTCCACCACTAGCTGATAAACTGGTGCGCCGACAGTTTTTGTTCCCCCTGGAACATTGCATCGGTGTGGATCGTAGAGCCGAAAAGGGTCTGGTTGCTTCGGCACACACGCAGGTTGTGAATCGTGGACGATTTTTCGCCGCCCACAATTACAGCTTCCGGCGCACCCACATCCTACCTTAAATTCATCGATACAGTCCGTCATGCGAGCCTCACCATAGACAGCGTTGAATGATTTGCGACCACCGAGAAAAGACTATTACTCGTTGCGGTCGCATAAACACCTACTTCGCTGCCGTCACCGGGCGAAGTGTAAATTGCGTTGATGACAAGCTGCCCGCGCTGATTCTGGAAAACCCTGGACAACGTATGCTCAGACCCCGGCACGTCCGCCAAAGCGACCGTATCACGCAGCTTCACCGATATTTCATCAGTGGACGCAATCGTTGCGCTGATGCCCTTAATGTCGAGCACTGCTGTCAGCATGTAAACGCCGAGTTTGGGCAATAGCACCCTCGGGGCGATGGAAATGAAATCCACTGCGTTGTAGCTCGAACTGACGACATAATCGGTGCCGGTATCCGTCGAGACGAACGCATTGGTGTTCGAAAAGCTTTCGCCCATCGGCCCTTGCTCACCTTGATTTCCCTGGATTCCCGTTGCGCCTGGGAATCCTGCGGGCGTGAGAATTTTTCCGGATGAAATCGTTGTTCCGGGCACCGCACTAGCGACCGGCAGCGCAAGTGTCAGAAAAGCGGTGCCACTGACATCGTAGAGGTCCACGAAATACCAACCGGAACCCTGAATGAAGACGTAAAGCTCACTGAGGATCGCTGGATTGAATGGGGTAGCGACTTGGATGTTCGGATGGTCGGTGGACGGTTGAATAAACGCCGATAGAGTCACCGTGTAGGCATTATTGCCATTGCAGCCGGGGGTCCCTGGGACTCCCTGCGGTCCTGTTAGACCGAGAATTCCGTCTTCGAAAAGCCTCAAGAAAAAACAAGCCAATCCTTCCCCAGACGCTCGGGGGTTGTTGGGCAATCCAACGTCCAAATTACAAGGAAGAGACCATGACACAACCCCATCAGTCTCGGTTTTTATGACTGTCCCAAAAAATTGCTCAGTAAAATTGGCTATCTGGGATGGAAGAGACTCGCACGCCGCCGTGTTTTCTGGAGTAACCCTACAAGGATTACTCCCACACCCAAAAAATCCTCTGCTATCATTATTACACGACATATCTAGGTCCCTTTCTCCGATTATCGGATTTCCAAAGTGGTCTGAGATTCAAATAGTGGAAACATCTTTTCTGTTGTTCTGGGTCGGCTAGATCAAAAGAATCACATGGTCTTGAATGATCCACTTGTATTGTTTCCAATCATTCAACATCCGGTTGAAGTCTGCGAGCGCCCGACCTGTTAGTGGCCATGCCATATTATTTTCCCTCCAATGTTTTCACTTTTCCCCGAAGTTCCCCATGCCGATGACTGAAAAAATATATCAGCACCGCGCCAACACTGACTGCCAAAATCAAAATCTCATGCCCGACAATCAAGGACGGAAGCACGATTAAGGCAATACCAGCCGCACACGCCACTGCACTCGTCGTGGCACTGCCCACCAGGATTTTCAACGGCGGATAAAACGCACTAGCTGCACCGAAAAGAAATACCAGCACTCCGACCCAGACAACCGACTTCAAAGACGAAAGCTTCGCGGCTATGTCTCGGGCATTATCTTTCTGAGCCGCTCCGATAGTCGTAGTCACCCGCTCAGTTGTTCGAAGAGGAACCACGATCACCTTGTCATCGTCTTGAAGTCGAATAGCTGGCTCCGTGGTCTTCTCATAAACCTGAGTAGAAGTGCTCGAAGGATTCTCCGATTGCTGGAGTGTTATCGCCTGGGGCGATATTACGCTCCGACCGGGTTTCAGCGGGGGCGTAACTGCGCAGCCTACGAAAACCGCTAGGCTCGCCCATGATAAAAAAGTCATAGGAAATTTCATTTGATTAGTAACTTTGCCGTGAATTCAATGATCGCCACAGCACCTAGCGCGATATAGACAAATTTCTCCACATGAAGCAAGCGGTTATCGAGTCGATTAGCGATCTGCTTCAATTCGTCAATCATTATGCGTCGGGTCCGTTTCTCGCTTTCAGCGTCAGAGATGAATCTTTCAAATTGAGCTTCAATGCGGATTACCCGTTCCATAAGTTGCTCTACCTTCTTTTCATGCTCCATAATGTTGCACGACTTTGTGTTTATACGTTTCTTCCGAAATACGTCTGGAGTGCTTGCACTGCCGAATTAAAAGCAGTCACTTCGGAAGACGTAAGACCCGTTCCAATTGAATAAAAACTCAATGTCCTGGAGGTTGCCGCGTGTGACCCAGCAGAATCTCCCACATCATGCACAAACAAACTTCCAGGTGTGGCCGGTCTGGAACCCCCCGCATTTGTAGTGCTGGCTATGGATGTTGCATTTTTGTATAGAACCGATGAAGATGAAGACACTCGACTGCCGACATAAAACCCTTTTCCAAGAGAGTCCGATGCAGAAATTCTTCCTCCACCCGCATTGTTGCAATCCCAATAAGTCGTCCCGCCATTTGCAGGCATGAGTATCGTGTCGTTGGGGACGGTTTGCGCCCCCATGCAGACTGATCCTTCGTTACTGCCAGTCCGGACATAGCAAGACATATGAATATCGTTATCACCCAAAGCTGCGTCTGTGATAAGGAGTCCCGTTTGGATTTGCTTGGACCCGCTCGTATTACCGGTAAGACCAGTTGCTTCCGAGTAATCCCCTGAGACGAATCCATTGGGATTGTCGGTTGCCGTTCCAATCGTGTTAATCAGGGGCGCTTTCAACGCATTCAAAGTATCCCCCGCATAGACTCCGCAGCGTTTTATCTTGGTTAATATACTGGCCGTCTTGAGCGCGGATACAAAAGTGTTCACAGCATCTTTGGTCCCTTGGGATACCGTGCTGCTTTGACCAACTACACGACTAACCCAACCAATTACTTCTGTGTTGTAGGTTAGCGTAGTTATCGTGTTGGAATTTCCGCTCGTGCCGCCGCCATTTACAGTTCGAACACGAAAATAGTAGGTAGTATTTTGGGTAAGCCCCGTAACAGATTGAGTCACCACATTTCCGACATTCAAATCATTATACCCAGACACAAAACTTGTAAATCCGGCATCGGTCGCTACGTCCAATCGATAGCTGGTCGCTCCCGTTACCGCTCCCCAGTTGGCCGCAAAAGAAACATCGGTAACACTCGTCGCAGCGGTAGCTGTTGGCGCAGCCGCAAGAGTGTCCTGGGTAATCGTGTTGGAATTTCCACTAGTTCCAGACGCATCCACTGCGCGGACCCGATAGTAATAAGTAGTCGCCGCCGTGAGTCCTGTAACAGATGCCGTGACAACATTTCCAACATTCAAATCGTTGAATCCAGACACAAAGCTGGTGAATCCGGAATCCGTAGCCACATCGAGTCGATAGCTTGAAGCGCCAGTCGAAGCATTCCAGTTTGCCGCGAAGGTTGTAGCCGTTACGCTCGATGCGGCGGTCGCCGTGGGTGCCGCAGGAATCGTAATAGTGGAAATTGTGTTCGAATCCGCACTTGCACCAGAAGTATTCGTCGCCCGGACTCGAAAATAGTAAGTAGTTCCCGCTGTGAGACCGCTTACAGAAGCGTTTGTTACGTTGCCGACACTCGTGTTATTGAATCCAGATACAAAGCTGGTGAATCCGGCATCCGTTGCCACATCCAGCCGGTAATCCGAAGCGCCAGTCGAAGAATTCCAGTTCGCAGTGAAGAAAACGTCGGTAATTGCGGACGCAGACGTTGCTACGGGTGCCGCTGGAATAGTGATGGACGTAATAATGTTCGAATTCGAACTGGTTCCGAATCCATTGACTGCCCGGACACGAAAATAATAGGTGGTTCCTGCCGTGAGACCGGTTACGGATTGTGTCAGAACGTTCCCGACATTGAGATTGTTATACCCGGTGACAAAGCTGGCGAAATTGTTGACCGTGGATACGTCGAGATGATAGCTCGTAGCTGTGGCGGATGAATTCCAGTTGGCCGAAAAGCTGGTAGTGGTAAATGAGGTCGCCGCAGTCGCTACGGGGGCCACAGGAGGTCCCCCGATGTTCACCACAATGAAGTTTGTGGGGTAAGCGAAACATTGCTTGTATGCGCCTTTCGTTTTGTATGGCGTGGACGACACCGATGCCTGTGTAGGGCCTTTGACAATGGCCACACAAACAGTAGAAGGAATCACCGATGGCACCGGTATGGGAAAAGTGATGGTGAATGGCATCGCGGTCACCAAATGAGCCGCTACTAGCTGGTAGTTCGCCGTGATATTTTGCTGCGGTGTGGAATACTCAAGAACCCAGAATCCCAGCCATTCACCGATAAGATTGGTGCCGCCCGTTATCGTGGCGGTAACTTCCGCTTGAGTCGCGGGAGGGTTGACTTTTGGAACAATGCTAATGATTGTCCCGGGAGTCGGAACAAGCGCATTCGGCGAAAGCCATTTTCGCAGGAGAATATTGTCATAATCGCCCGGGCGAGGTTCCGTAGCGAGTGACTGATCGATCCGGTAAAGCAGTTTGTTCGTGGTATCGCCTGGAAGCGGACCGGCACCGAGTCGAGTGGCGATTTTCCGCAGAAGTTCCGAAGTGCCGTCGCCCGGACGAAAAGTTCCACCCAGTTGGGTCAGAATTTTTCGATACAAGCTGTTGTCAAAATCGCCCGGGCGGGGGAAGCCCCCATACTGGACAAGAATCTTGCGTAAGATGTCGTTGTCGGTGTCTGCCGGGCGATAAATGGTGTCCATGTGGCGATATAACAGTGACCGAGAAAAGCGGTTCCAGCAACCAAAAAGGTCCGACTAAGTGTTACCCTAGTCGGACCCGTAGTTTCCCCCATCCCCCAACCAGGACCCGTAAGATTACAGGTCTTGGAATCCCGGAGGCGTAACCGGAGTGCTAACCACATCCGGATCGCCAACGCTGGGCGTTTCGTCGTCGCCGCAGGTGCCGATGCTAACAAACGTCTGAGCACCAGTGAAGCTGGACGCATCAACATCCGAACAAGCCACGAGACCAAGGTCCGCCAGACAACGCTTGTAGAGCAAAGGAATCACATGTTGCGGTCGCAGAGGACGATACGCACGAGTAATTTGATACTGGTGCCAGCCAAAGTCGCCGCGTGAATTACACTCGTTGTCGATGACATAGTGCCATTCCAGTTCGCCCATGTGCAACTGCGGGGCAAACTTGAAGCTGCCTTCGCCGACATACTTCTCGGGCACCAGACGCTCGAACGAGCCGTCTGCAATCAGGAATCCGACTTCGTAAGGAGCGTTCAACCACGCCGGGTTCGGCTTGGCAAAAGCGGTGTTACGCGCAGGATTCGAAACGATAGTCACCGGGTCAACCAGGGCGAGCGAGCCGTCCGGATTGAATCCAGTAGCACGCAGCGGTCGCTGATCGACACCGAAGGCGATGCCTCGGTAGGCGGGCGACTGCTCGAAGGAGTATGCCGTGAGGCTGGTCTCCCCGAGTTTGTATTGACCGGTGGTCAGTGCGACCATGACATTTTGCACGCCGACTTCGGAGCGAAAATATTCAACCTGATCGCTGCCGCCGATGAAGCGGAAGTGAGGCATCCCTTTATCCTGACTATACCATTCGCCGAAAAGCACTTCCTTCAGGAAGCGGGCGACATAGTGAAGTGCCTTGAAGGTCATCGGACCTGTGGGCAACAGCGGAGCGAACTGAACACCCAGGTCGGTTTCCATACCGCCAGTGAAAAGACTGTTGAAGTCGTAATTCGCGTTGGCAGTGAATTTGGAAGCGGACCGGAGATACAGTTGGGCGCGGATGTCAGCGTTGACATACTGAGTAATCAGCTTCTTCAAGCTGTCCTCGGCCATGACGTAGCTGCCTTTGAACGCGCTGTAACCTTTCTTGACGCAGATGTTCGGACCGCGACCCCTGAACGACTCAAGCCGCAGGGTGAAGTCCACAACGTCCGTCAAGTCCTGGATGCCGTTCTGACCGCAGATTTCGGTATCGCAAATGAACTGGGGCACCGCGAGACTATCGCCCGGCGCGGCCTGCATTTGAACAACCGAACGAATTGCGTCGGATGTTCCAGACGGAAAAGTTCCGCCTCCGATGACTGACATGAATGGAGCGTTGGCTGCCAACGCTTTCGCGATGCTGCCAACGATTCTTTGGGTGTCCTTCGAGGCCAGATCGCTAATGTCTGAAGAATTGTCGCAGAAAAATGCCATAAAATTTGGCCTTTCTATTTACTAAACTAGAGTCAAATCCGAGACTCAATTCCGGTGACGACAAACCACCGTCGTCAGGAGTGTTTAGCTGCGACCACCAGCCGAATAGGTCTTCCCCGTTAGAACCAAGCGAGGCGGATTTAAGGTTCTAATGTAACGGTGACCCGGAAAAGAAAAACTGTCAACCTAAAATTGACAAGTAGTAGGAGGCTGCTTCCAAAAAAGCTTGGCTGTCTTTAAAAGCCCCGAGACCCCGATTGCAGTCATTGCACAAAAGCCCCCGAACTTTTCCAGATTTATGACAATGATCTACATGCGGGGACAATGTTCTGTCTCCGGTGTTTTGTCCCGGAAATTGAAACCCGCATATTGCGCACTTGCCATCTTGAAGTTTAAAAATTTCTTGATACTGAGCGTCAGTTACCCCATACTGACTTTTCCTTCGGATAGCGTTATGCTTCTCCGGATTATTCTTAACCCAATTCCGTTTCGTGGCGTTATGGTGCTCTTTATGATCTCTGGCCCACTTCCTAGAAGCCGCTGCCTCTTTTTCGGGATTCTTGTCGTAAGCGATTTTCCTCTCTTTCCGCTCACATTCACGACAGTCATGCCGCAGAGTTTTAGCATTGTATTGAGGACGAAAATTTTCAGGAATCTCGTCTTTCTCCGCGCCACATTTTCTGCAAATCTTTTTCATGCCGCCGCCAATCTAGCATAAATCGATTCGTAGGTCAACTTCATTCCTTCAAAAAGTGGTGTGCTCGGTTCCCACCCTAAGAGATACTTACACAGTGTATTATCACTGCTTCTGGTCCGGACGCCCATCGCTGCGTTGGCTTTGTATCGCCGTTTGAGATTCGTGCCAGCGATCTCTTCGATGATACCCAACAATTGCCCGATGGAAACTACCTCAGTGCCTCCCAGGTTGACCGGAAAACCATTGTGAACTTCCTGATCCATGAGACGAATGCTGCCCTCGGCGGCGTCCTTGACGAACAAAAAATTTCTACGTTGGTGCCCGTCTCCCCAGATTTCGATTTCGTCGAGTCCATGCAGTTTCGCGAGCGCGACCTTTTCACAGAGCGCGGAGGGGACGTGGTGCTTACCCTCGGCACCCTTGACTGAATCGCCCGGGCCATACGTGGTAAAGTATCGAGCCACTTGCGTCTTCAATCCGAATTCTTCCCAGTAATATTGACACAACCGCTCAGAAAACATTTTCTCCCAGCCGTAACCCTCACTCGGCTGTGCCGGTTCGGAATGGTTTTCGCAGATCGGACCCTCGCGATTCGGATACACGCACGCGCTCGACGCATAGAAATATTTCTTCACTCCGAAATGCTGTGCGGCCATCAGCAGATGCGTATTAATAAGTGATGACAAAGCGCAATCGACTTTGTGATTCTCAATGTAACCGATGCCGCCCACCTTCGCCGCCAAATTGTAAACTTCATCCACACCCGACACCACATAATCGCACGCCTCCTTTTTTCGTAAATCAATTCCGCCCTCGTTCAAACATTCGTGAACCTGCAACCATTTGTCAACCGGCCTGGACGACACTGCACGAACATAACAGTCCTTCCGGTCAAGCAATGCTCGCACCAGATAACCGCCGATGAATCCGCCCGCGCCTGCGACAAGAACAGTTTTCATTATCCTGCACTCTTTCCTATAAATCGTGCGTCTCTACACACTTGTTGTGGTTGATCCTTCTCATCAA
>Ga0207670_10000405_pt1 | contig 24788 bp, 36 predicted proteins | sample KBSS23HmetaG_FD_184339 | JGI IMG/M metagenome (GOLD analysis project Ga0207670, IMG submission 184339) | Switchgrass rhizosphere microbial communities from Kellogg Biological Station, Michigan, USA - KBS S2-3H metaG (SPAdes) (version 2) | ecosystem: Host-associated > Plants > Roots >... | reverse complement strand
CGCAGTGTGGATGCGAGAGACTTCAGCATCGGTAATGAGCCGAGGGATAGGTGCCGGCGCTACGTAGTCACGAGGCCGCGGAGCGGGCAGGCAATCGCACGGAGAGTCTACCAGGGACTTCGCGCACCATGACGCATGCTCAAGTCCGTCCGAATGACCGAGCTTGCCAAAGATCGCGTTTTGTCCAATCTCTTGCGCCATCTCTTGCGGAGTCGAAGGACTCGACCGAAGCGACGGTGGTAAGAAACGCTCGACAGGATTAGGCGCCACAATCGTACGCTTGTCAACGGCCTTGGTAATAACCGCCTGCTTCGAGTCCAGAAGCTCAACTAGACGCGCGTCCAAGGTACCCTCAAACACGAGGTGTTGCACAAGAACGCTTTCACGTTGCCCGATGCGGTGACAACGGTCCTCCGCTTGTTGGACGTTGCCCGGAGTCCAGTCAAGCTCCGCAAGGATGACATGAGACGCCGCGGTCAAGGTGAGTCCTACGCCAGCGGCCTGAATCGAGCCAATGAAGATACGGCAATTGGGATCTTGCTGGAAGACATCGACCGCATGTTGGCGATCGGGCATGGCGGTATCGCCCGTAAGAGTCACTACGCCGTACTCTGCAAGCTCAGAAGCGAGTTGAGCGATCACGTCCTTATGATGCGCGAAGAGAACAAGCTTGTACGTGTTTTCCGCCGCATCGCCCAATTGTTCGCGCACAAAGTCTACGACTTGCGGAACCTTGGCGAGTCCCTGTTCGTGTCGCGTGCGTGAAAGCTCATCGAACGGGACCTTTTTCCGCACGTTCGTAAGAGCATCGTCAAAGTCGTCTGACAGTTCAATGTCGGCGTAGTCGTCTTCGCCCGTGAAGGGAAGGTAGACGACTTGACGGCGCTTCGGCGGTAGCTCGGTGAGAACGTCCGCCTTGAGACGCCGAACCATGACGGACGAACGGAGCTTCTCTTGCAGCTCTTCCAAGTTGGAAGCACCGGCAAAAGTCCAATGACAGTACTTACAGCCACGCCCCGTACAAGCTTTCCACCGTGCATGATGCTCCGCATGAGCCGCGCAATAGCGCAGGGCATAGCGGAAGTAACCCGCGCCTTCGCCCTGTCCGACTTGCTTGTACACCTTGCCGACCTTGGCCCGTCCAGCAGGGTCCCACGTACGAGGGTCCAGAAGAGAGAGTAGGGGGAATAGTTCTACGGGCCGGTTCACAATCGGCGTACCTGAGAGCGCGATAATCTCCCGACACTGCGAGGCAAGGCGTTTCACTTCTTGCGTGCGCTTCGCTTTCGGGTTTTTGATAAAGTGCGCCTCATCGATGACAAGTAGGTCCCACGCTTGGAAGGTGGGAAGCTTCTTGCATTGTTCGTAATTCACAACGTCAATGTGAAACGATCGTGTACTCCACTTGTACCACTCGCGCGTCCAGTTCACTTTCAGCGATGCTGGGCATACGACCAGCACGGTAGTAATCCTAGGATTACTATTGATGTAACCGATCGCTTGGATGGTCTTACCGAGTCCCATCTCATCGGCGATAAGCGCACCCTTCGCACCATTGCCAATGAAGTGAGAGACCGCAGCAACGCCAGCGCGCTGGTAGGGAAGCAACGCAAGGCCGCTCGGTACGGGTATCTCGATGCTCGCATCGGTAGCGTGAGAGACCGCTTGCGCGGCCTGCACTGCTTGACCCTCAGGCGAACAAGCGGCGTGGCTGACACCCTGGACACCCTTGACCCATGAGACGCGGTCCCCTGGCTTGACTACGCCGTTACACGCTTTGCATGTCGACTGAAACTTACTTGTTATGAGCATCCGACCATAACCTCCGAGCTACCATCATGCACGATCAATCTCTACCGTGCAACCACTAAGTTTCGTAACAGTTTCGCGAGCTTGCGTAATCCTAGGATTACCTACAGTGTAGGGTGATGTAGGGAAGTGTAAGTGGTTGAACCAGTCAACCACTCAACCACTAGACCGCTTCGCTTTCTTCTTGACATCCGGCTTCCAAGTCATGTCGACGTAACCGCCGATCTTGCTTGCAATCGCCTGAGCATCGGCTTTCTGAAACCAGGTATAGGGGACGCATTCGGCTAGTTCGGCGTTGTCAATATCACCGATGATTGCCTCGCATAGCTCGGCAATCTGAATGAAGCGCAGGGCATCGGAAGCGCGCTTGTCGAGCGCATGAGACAGATATCCGAAGCCTAACACCGGATGCTTGTAATCAAGCCAAACGGTGTAGACGTAGATTCCTTTACCGTTACTTTTCTGAGCTTTCATGTTGCTTGTGTACGCTGTACATCAATTCCAATTCTTGCTCTTGACCACGGATGTACGCCAGCATGGCTTTACAATCCTCTTCATAGCGTTGCGCCCAGTAACCCGAATCCTTGGTAGACGCGATTTGGAACAGTCTTTTATTGATACGATCTTTCCACTCGTTCATGGTCCTACTCCTTTGAGGTAATTCTAGGATTAGAGATATTCGTTCAAGTCAAGATCAGGCTGCTCGATCATCTCCGCTTCAAATGCTTTGAGCATCAACGCATCGTCAGACATCATCGTTGCCCGATCGTAAGGTACCGATACCAAGTCTTTGGGAAACTCGCGGAGCTTGAGTGTTAGGCCATCTGGATTGACCGTCTCTCTCTTCGGTAGTGGATTGAACGTCATATCAACCGAGCGTTTGACCCATTGACCGTAAGCAGGCTTGATACCGTTTTTCGCATTAGCGCGGGAGTACTCCGGTTTACCATTCTTTCTTCGGCTCATGTGCACTGAAGTCTTGGCACCGCAGAACCGCGAGACATTGGCTACCTGAGCAACCCCGTTGATACCGTCTTTCTCCCATGTGTCCACAATCTTTTGCCAGCTATTCAAGATGACAGAACGGCCTAATCCGCGACCGCGTACGTCCTTCAGCTCTTCTAAAGATGGCTGCAATGGAAAATATACGCCTGGACGCGCGATGAAGATTCCTCTTTTACATTCTTTCTCCTCCCACCCTCCAAGCGGCTTTCCAGTTCCAAATGTTCCAGTATCGCGAGGGTTAGGGATAGCAGGTATCCCGATAGGAAGATCGGCCTTTTTGTCAGGACACTGAGCGGTGAATCGTTCACGGGTATAGACTCCGTCGGTTGCGATCATAAGTAGATTGCGCCACTCGGTATGCAATCCGAGTAACTGTAAAGCCTGAGCGCGACATCCTGAGGTGATGATTCCTGCCCAGATCCAGGAATTGAAAAGAGCGTTTCCTACCGATTGGGCAAGCTTACCGTAACAGCTATTGACGGCGAGCTTGACAATGATGCCAGGTCCTTCTTTCCCGATTTGAATACGGAAAATGTAATATCCCGGTATTTCCGAAAACGGCTGACAGTCACACTCGCAGTGATAGACCCAAGCTTCCCGAAATTCAACGTACGGAAATAATGCTTCACCTTCGAGGTATTCATCGCGCCACACCCATCCACCGCCCGATTGAATCGGGAAAGAGATTGTCCCGTCCGTTGTGCGGAAAGGGAACGGCCCCCACGACTTTAGTTTTTCCTGAAGCTCACGGGTAATCCTAGGATTAGAGTAGTCTCCCAAGGTATATCGGACAAGCGCGGCTTTGATATCTTTACGATCAAGGTCGCTCCTTTTCGTTCGACGTACCCAAGTCCCGTGCAGTAAACAAGGTAGGAAAGTGGTTTGGTACGGATATGCTGAACTGATATCGTAATTCCAAACGCGCTCAGGGATAGATCCAATGACGGAGTTTTCAAAACGTCCTCCAAAAAATCCCGATGCAATAGCCTCTTTCATCTCCGGAGGAGCCGGTTTGATCTGAGCGCGAATACCCATTTTATTGAGCATGGCCGCGCCGCTCGAACCCGCACCGTAAAACGTTTTGAGCTTGAGTCCTGCTTTCTCGTGCGCCTCGACCAGTTTACGGGCAAGTGCCGCGATGTAACGGCATTCCTCTAGGTTGTAAGCCTTGACTGCGCTCATCGACTCTTTATCGAATTCGTCGCGCTTGTCTTTCATGGTGGAGATTCGTTCCCATGCGGTCTCGTCTCCTACCTTCCAATCTTTGATCGTGGTGACGAATTTGGATTGGTAGAATTTCCCGATATCCCAAATCACTACCCGCTTAGGACCTCGACCGACAGAAAACTTAGTTCCCTGAAGGTTTAGGTAATATCCTTGCCATTTGACAGGCCAAGGACCATGCTTCTGCAAGTCCTTAGCACGTTGCCTCAGCTCAGGGCGGAACAAAAGATATAGCGCTTCATTCGTCAAGTCCGTCAGGATTTTGGTTAGATCGTAATTGAAAAAGTACGAGAATAAGCGCGTATGTTTGGGAAGGGACAGAATGAAGTCCAGGCATTGAACGGTGGTAAGCCGCTCGCCTGGTTTGGCCATGACGCACCACTCGTTTTGTCCGCTCTCGTCACTAGCGGAGAGCAAGACATAGCGATGGTCTTTCTTGCCCTGTCCTTCGCCGTCTATCCCGATGAAACGATCTTGTCGTCTTTGAGTTATTGCGCGTGCTTTATGTCTGGGACGATGATTCTGCTCCGGTAACCCGCAGCGTGTACATCGGTCTTTCTTATCGGATTTGAACGTATGAGAGACACGATGAGTAAATGCAGATTTCCCGCAGCGACACGGATGTCCGGTAGGAATGTGGTATTGCTTCTTTCCACTCACGATCGATCTTTCAGACAGGCTTTGGCCGCTTCCAGCCAAGTAATCATGAGATCGATTGTGTAGATTGTCGTGTCGACTTGTTTCTCCGTGAGAATAGGCTCGTCTTGCAACGCCTTATAGAGCGCATCGCAGCGGTTGCGAACCAGGCGAATGGCGGTGAGGTGATTGGTGATATTCATGGGTAATCCTAGGATTAGAGACAGGACCTCGAATGTGCACAAGCGTATTCCCCGCCTTGACATGCACATTCCGGAGGATGAGTACATTGGGAATCTGTACATTGAAACTTTGGATACGCTGATACCATATTCATTTCTTTGATTTGATCTTTTCCATATCTTGAATTCAACTCAACTTTTGTTATAACCGATTCGAGTTTATCCAACGCTTCGCACCACGCAACGCAGACAGCAGCGACCTGGATTAGCTCTTTCTTCATCCGTTGGTTTTGATTCTTTACAATATGAGCTAACACCGATCGTTGTCCGGTTTCAGTGAATTCTTTCTGATCTTTATGCAACATAATGACTTGCTCGGTGACTTCTCGAGCTACTTCGCCGAATTCTTCAGCCAGTACAGCTAACCGTTCACTGTTGGTTACTTCAACATCCGCACAAGTGAACGTAAACTTGCCTTTGAGTTTCAGCTCTTCTTGACGGAATCTTTCTTGATAGATCTTGCTGAGAGCATCGCCAGTAGAACCATCCGGCCAAATCGTGTATCCCATAGTGTTCCGACCTTTCGTAATCCTAGAATTACTTCGTGTTAGGTGTTTGAGTTTCTCGAGGCGGAGCGTTGTCGCATATCAAGACCGCGTCCCATTCGTCAACGCGGCGCACGATGCAGTTGTCATGTCCAAAGTATTCCACGACAGCGCGTTTACACGTAGCGTCCCATTCCAGTGAATAAAAGACGAGAGTGCGCATGGTCGTAGGAATGAATCCGTCGTTACGCTTGGAGGTACGGTAGGGTTTTATAAAGCCTCCGTCTAGACATAAAATCGGACGATGAATTTCTGTTACTTCCCATCGCGGTAGCGGGGTTTCAGGCATTTTCAGCTCGCCAGCGTTTGGATGTTTTGTGATTGGTTTGTTTGCATTTCGCGCATCGTTGGATGCCCGGTATAGACTTAGCGTTACCGCACGTGACACACAATCCACGTACGAGAAGTGATAACTTGAATTCGCGCGTACGATCACTCATCCGAGGCTCGTCGCATGTACGACACTCAAGATGTTTGATCTTCGCTTCGCCGTTGAAGATCCCGCAGTATCCGCAGAACCATCCGGGTAGATTCATTTGGTAATCCTAGGATTAGAGAGTTTCAGTTTCATGAAAGCGTTACAATCCTTGTGCGGCGTACGGTAGAACCGATTGCCCGCCCGTCTTATCCAAAGGCAGCGCAGCGCGGCCTGTATCAAATGCTCCGCAGAGTAAACGGCCGACACGTTGCCGGGATACATCGTGCAAAGCTTGACTAGCGCCGCCTTCGACAATGGGTTACGTAACCAGCATTGGAAGGCATAGGCTCCGTGCCAGCGGAGAACGAAACGCATATCCGCTTTCTCTTGCGTGTCACCCTTCTCTATAGGAAGGATATGCGGCGGTTCAGCAACCCGCTTGAATTCACGCGGTCCGATCCGCTCTTCTCGCTCTATCTTCTCACGGTACAAATCCAGCGAGACGACTTTATTATTCGGAAGCTTTCGCCTCTTCATGACTCCGACCTAAGGTGAATAGTAGGCGGTCCAGATCTCTCGTGTTGTCAAACCGGTTACCGCGGCCAATTGATTGATCACGATGTGACGTTCCGTTACCGTTAGTTTGCTTAGCTCGCTGATGAAATCGTAAAGTCCGCCTGGATAACGGCCAGTAAGAAAGTGACGGAACCGGGAAAAGTATTGAGCTTTCGTTCCGTTTAGACGGCGCCATCCTGACCGCTTCGTCTTTCGTTTCTTCTTTACTTTCGGCTTCGGTTTCTTCTTTACTTTGAGCTTCGCTTCTAGCTCTTTTACTTTTGCTTTGAGCTTATCCAGCTTTGAGCGAGACTTGGACTTTGCCGGTTGCTTCTGTCCCTTCTTCACTCGCTTGGATGCCATTCCCTGAGACTCTCAAAGGTAAAAAGACGCCACGGCTAGGCGGTGAGTCCTAGCCGTGGCGGAACGATCAGGGATTACGAACGAAGCTCGGCGGGAACCGCTTGCGTCTGCGAAAGCTCGAATGCCTTGCGGCGCTCGGCAATCTGATTGCGGAACGTCGGATCGGTCTTGCACGAGAAAGTGAAGTAATTGAAGCCTGTAGACTTCGACGTTTTTTCTCCCGTCACTTCGACTTTCATCGGCACGCCGACGTAGATCTCGTCCAGCGTCATCGACGCGAAGACGGCATACATGCCCGTGGTGAACAATTCGCCTTCACCCACGAGCACGTCTTCTTGATTCTCCTTATCACCCGTTTTGCAGGCGAGCGGTTCAATCGCACGCCACACGATGCGAACAAACGCAGGATCGCGTCGATCGATTGCCTGACACGACGCCACGAACGAACCGCCGATCTCCGGCTCCCAATAGGGCGGAAAAGCGGTCTGCTGTTCGTCCCATGAATCCTTTTCATCGGCTGAAGGATTCGCGGTTGTGTTCGGTGCTTTGCTCTTCTTGTCAATTGCCATTGTCGTATCTCGTTTTGGGAATCGTCTAATTCTAGGATTAGACTTTGTTGACTGACTCGAGTAACGCCTGAATCCATTCTTTCGCTGCTTTTTCTCTTCCCCTTTCTATTTCAAAATAGAGCTGTCCGAACAGAACCACGAAAGAGCATCCCGACGGAGGACAAAGCGTAATGCTTACTCCGTCGCGCTTCTCTCGTTTACGCGCTTCGCTCGGACGCCCAGGCATGACTAAGCGCTTCGCTGCTTCGCTTTTTCGCGCGCTGTCTTGCCGGTAACACGCGCAGGCGGTTTACCTCGATTGGCGTCGCGTTGCTCGCGTGAGATTCGTTGCTCAAGGATTGAATCTTCACGGTCTTGAGCAGTCACGTGGATAAAGTCAAACGCTTCGAGCATGAGACGCTCGATGGTCTGCTCTATCTGATCGCGCCGCGTAACTTTGCCCTGATCGATATCCAGGTAAACCGGTATGAAGGGAATAAACGCTTGTACGTTTGAATCCGGTTGATCGACAAGTCTGCCGATCTTGACGGAGAACCGGATACGATGGTTTTCTTGCGCGGTAACGCGCACGGAAATCCTGCTCGTCTCATCGGTGAAGTCTCGCAACACTTTCCACGGCTGACTGTCATTCATGGGTAATCCTAGGATTGGGATGATTCACGGTTTGCGCGACGCTTAGCAGCGGAAGCTTTTCCGCCTTTCTTCCCTGCTTCGCTAGCTTGTTCCTTGGTAAACCTATGCGTCTTACCGGTAGCCTGCGCTGCATGGCCACCCTTGCTTGCGGTTTCACGGAGCCACTCTTTCGGCATTAGGGCGAAACCGCGCTTTTTCTTGGGAGGAGAGGAGCTAGGAGGAGGAGCGGGAACGGTATCGTTTTCGGACATTGGAAGGATTCTCACTCAAGATAAGATTGACTATAGCATAGCTCTACCGTAAAGTCAAGTAACGATAGGGGATTACCATGCAGCCGACTGACAAGTATCGTAGGTGCATTCGCTGTAATCATAAGTTTAGTTCTACCAAGTCACTCTGCCCTAGTTGTCATCAATGGCATACGCCCGAGGCGGAGAAGATTGGCGACGATACGATACTTCTCAGTGACGTATCTCCCGCTCCGATTCATCGGCTCAAAACCGGACCATGGGATCTTTGCTTTGGTCCAGAGAAACCGCCTTATGGTGTCGTTTCCACCAGCGTATCCCTACTAGGCGGAATGCCTGGAGCAGGAAAGAGTACGTTGGCTCTCCAGCTTTGCGACATCATCGCCAGTTACACGCAACGGGAGATCATCTATATCGGTGCAGAAGAGTCGCCAGAACAAATGGCCGATAGAGCACGGCGGTTAGAGCTTGAATCGCTCCACATGATTCGCGTGTTTCCCATGGGAAGTAACGCCGATGTCGTGGACACACTCATGCGCTACAAGCCATGCGCGGTTATCCTCGATTCGTTGCCTGGACTCGTAAGCGATGCGGAGATGGGAGTAACGTTATGCACGCGTCTCAAGCAATTTGCCATTGACTTGAAAGCACCGTTTCTCGTGATTGACCACGTGACCAAACAGGATGACTTTGCCGGACTCATGAAACTACAGCATGCGGTCGACACGTTGATTACCATCTATCCCGATGACGAAGGTATACGCACGATGACAACGATCAAGAATCGTTTCGGCCCGGCTAACGTAAGTGTCGAACTAGCCATGACAACCAAAGGACTCGTACCTTTTCAGGAGAGTGATGATGTTCATTAGTTGGATTCTCTCTTTGATGATTCTTTTACAGCCTAACGCCCCGTGGAAATCTGATTACGAGAACATCGCAACAGGGATAGAGCAGGGCGCCAAGCGTGTACCTGTCTTTCAAGGTGACAGCGCCGTCAAGATGACGATAGCGCTCGATGTCTCTCTAGCGTGGTACGAGTCCCGATACGATCGACACGCGGTAGGCGATCACGGAACCGCGCATGGCTTGTATCAAGTCCACGCGCCAGAAGACGAGACGATCGAGGAGCAGACAGTTAACGCCAATCTTCTTTTGAAACATTCGTTCAAGGTTTGTATCGCCAATCCGTTGAATGAGCGGTTAGCGTGGTATGCCTCAGGCAAAGGCGACGGATGCGAAAACGAAGGTGGGCGCAAGGCGTCAAGACATCGTATGGCAACCGCGATGTGGCTCTTTCGAAAATAAAGACAATGATGACTGAACAGCTTGTAATTGATTTTGCCATTGCTGTATGCAAGGGATGCGGGGAAGAGCATACCTATAAATTCGACCCTTTTCTCCGTGGCGGCGAGGAAATCCATAATTGGATATACTCAGGTAAAATCGCGCCCTGCGCGTGTGGCGCTGGTAGTTGTGATATCAAGTTACACGTAGCGTTAGAAAACTAATTCTAGGATTAGCAATTAGTCGTGAATCGTGAATGATGAATAAGTTTCAAACTTGTTCATTATTTGACTATTCACGCTAATATGCTATGATAGAATTGGTAACCTAGGATTAGTCACCAGCGCACGCGCCCTTTCGAGCGCACGTACGTGTGATGACGATATGAAGATTCCGACCCTTCAAAGCTTGGCATCGGGAACTAATCCTAGGATTACCGCTAGCTCTCACTGAAAGGGAATTCCAATGTCATCCGATTCGCTCGTTTTCGGTTCGATCGCTCAGAGCAACATTCCCGAGCACCGCAAGAGTGCCATTCGCCGTTGGTATGAAGCGGTATCAGGCAAGGGACTCGCGCGAGCGAGAACCCACGCCATGGCTGCTGGTCATGCGTTTCGTCAAGGCGGCGAAGCGGTCATCACCGGCGCTGCGCTTGGTGCGCTTCATGCAGAACTGAAGAGCGGACTCGATGTCAAAGCCGGTCCCGTCGGAAGCAAGAATCCGACGATTCCCGTTGACGGCGTTGTCGCTGTCTTGGGCATCGGTGCAGGCATCGCGCTTGCGGGTGACGAAGTTGGAACCGACCTTCGCAACGCCGGTTCTGCAGCCGCTGCGGTTCTCTCGTTCCGCAAGACTCATGCTTTCATGAGTGAGAAGAAACTCCAGCGTGGTCATGCGCCCGGAGGAACACTCGCGGCGAAGACTCCCGCGGCGCATGGTGAAAGCGATTGGGGGGAAGACCCGATCGTTGCCGCAGCGCGGATGCTTTGATCGGTCATGGCAACGAACAATGTTGCTATCTTCAATGCTGCTTTCAGCGCGGCATTGACGTCGCTTTCTGGATGGGACACGAGCACAACTGCTGCTCATTACGATCCTGTCATTACCGCCGCTGTCAACTTCGCAACCGAAGTTGACTCGCAAATTCCGACAGACGGATCGATGACAGCAACCAAAGCGTCGCTTTGCGAAGCGATATGCCGAGGAGTGTTGCGCGACCGAAGTGTCCCAAGCGTATCGGCTGCAACGTGGCTCGGAATCTCCGCTGCGATCGGTGCGTACTACGCACGAGCCGCAGCGCAATTACTTTAGCGCTCGTCCTAGCGCTAAAGGGTTATTTCTCATACTGAGAAGTAATCCTAGGATTAGGACAGAAGAGAGACACGAACATGCGTCCCAATTCGCGAGCACTCGCAATGCGTGATCCGGCGCTTGCGGCACTGGTCGGAGCTGTTGGCTCCCCCGGCGCTGATTTCGGATCGGAAGGTTTCGAATTCGGATGGGAGTCCAGCGACGCCAATGACGTCTATGGATTCGAATTCGGAGCCGATGCCGCGCCGCTTCCGGCGGTTCCGACAAAGAATCAGGCGATGGTCGCCTGGTCCAAAATGCGCCAGCTTCAGGGCAAGGCGCAGGCGCGCGCCAATCTGATCGAACCGAACAAGGGTTCGCCGATCAAGGTCGAGCGTTATTCGTTCGCGGTCAACGCGACGATTACCGCTCTCGCGACCGCTCAGGCTCTGAACGGTTCGAACAACCCTGACGTGTGCATTCGACCGCAGCGCGTCACGTGCAACGCTCCGTCGCCTGGCTTCGTCACGCTTTCCGAGATCAAGGTCTCGAACGTGTCGGTTCTCGTCGGCGGTACGCATGACGCGTTCGATTACGCGTCACTCGGTCATGACTCGGCACTCGACATTCCGACGCTGTCGCCTGCGAACCGTGCATCGTTCCTCGGGAACTACACGGGTCTCGTGCCGTCCCCGCTCACGGGTACGGGCGCGTACACGTTCTGCATGTCGCTCAAAGGCTGGGCGCAGATCGTCGCCTAATCCCAGGATTAGGAATCACCTGGTAAGGGAACTCCCGAAATGCAGATCACTATCAGTCTGCCGCACGTGTTCAATCCGTCAGCTCAGCGGGTTGAGAACGCACTCGTGCTCAGGGAACTGCTGGAATGTATCATCAGGATCAATCTGGCATATCTCCGTTACCACTCCGTTCCGGCTCTATACCGAAGCGGAGTGGTATACGGACGAACTGTTATATGGGAGCCGATTCCTGCACTCTACGAACGTGGCTATGGCGATTGCAAAAGCCTTACTGCTGCTTTGATTGCCGAGTATCGCCGCGACGGATTCGACGCGCAGCCAGTGTTTCGATGGGTGAGGAATCCGAAAACAAACGGAACCGATTTCCATATTCTCGTGCAGACAGCGCGAGGATTCGAAGACCCGAGTAAAGTACTTGGGATGACTCGTGATGAAAATTCCTATTTCGGGAAAGGTGCAAGTCGATGATCCCTCTATTGGTTGGAAGCGCTCTCGTCTATGGCGCGTATCGCGCGGTCAAGCATCGTCGAGGCATGACCAATGAACGAGAGATCATCTACAAAACAGCGCTCAACAGCGTCAAAGACCCGGCGAAGCTTCGCTCACTCGCCGCGGCGTTCAAGGACGCTGGTTTGAAAGAGCAGGCGGAGTTACTGGAAAAGCGCGCGACTCTTCGTGAGCTTCCCAAGGAAACGAAAGACGCCCGTCGCGAAGCTTTCCGCAAGGCGATGGCATCGGTTGATGTCAAAGCGGTTCGCGCTGTCGCTGCGGCCTTCGAAGCGGAAGGCGCGACCGGTGCAGCCGATGCACTGAGGACATATGCCAACAGTGTGAAGGATGCAAAAGAGAACCTGCCACCGGTTCCCGCTCCTTCACCTCCGACAGTTCACGAGGCTACTGTCGATGAGCCGGCGCACGAACAATTACCGCTTCCGACAGTGGAAGCGAAACACGAGGAACATACATCATGATCGTTCCTATTGTACTTGGCGGCAGTGCACTCGCGGTCGCTATTGCCTATCACTTTCGAAAGAAAGCGCCGCCGCTCACTGCGGACCAACAGATGGTCCACGATGTGGCCATGACGCAAGTGACAGAGCCGAAAAAGCTTATCAAGCTTGCGCAAGTGTTTCACGCGCAAGGTTATCCCGCTCACGCTACGTCACTCATGCAGCGCGCAGGAATGCTCAGTGGACCGAAGCTCGTTACCGTAGGAGCGAAGTCCCCTGCTCCTACTTCGGGAGGAGTATCCGGTTCGGCTTCCGGTTCCGCTTCTGTTTCGTTGACTCCTCCGGATGTGACGCAAGGCGGAATCAAACGAATCGATCAAATCTATTTCAACTTCACGCCAGCGGGCGAGGAGGATGAAATGGGCGGAGAGTACTGCAACAAAGGTTGCGGCGGTCTCTAATCCTAGGATTACTGGAACTGGAGAACAGTCATGGCCATTACTGCACCGCTCGGATCGAAAATCGGTACTTCCAGCGCTCCGCGTCTTACCACGCTGACGTCTCGCTATCGGGCATTGCCTGCAACGGCGCCTGGAGTCACTCCTACCGGGAGCACGACATCGCTCGGCATGCTCGCTCGAGGAGGCGGAGTCGTGGCAACGGTTCAGCAAAAGATCGCTCAGGATCAAGCGGCTGCTGGAACTACTCCGTGGATGCCGCATACCCAAGGACAGAACCTTTTCAAACCGGCAGACCCGAACGCGCCAGTTCAAGATCAACCACAACCGCAAGATCTGGCGCCTCCGCAAGCAGGTCCGCCTATGCAAGATCAACCACAACCACAATCAAGCGGTGGTGGTGGCGGAGGCGGTGGAGGATTCGGACCCGGACCTTCTCAGCAATCGGACGATGATTCGGATGATTCGGGTTATGCTGATACCGAACCGTCTTACGATACGGTTCCTGAATCATTCGCTACGATTCCGGGTGACGCTCCTTTGATGCCTTCGCCTGCGAGCCGAGTCACCAAAGGAATCTTTCGTCGCCTTTGGGATTGGCTATTCGGCGCGAAGGATTCGCATCATGGCGAAGAGCCGATGCCGCGTACTCAAGAAGAGGCTGTAAAAGAATTGGTCGACCGCGCGCGCGCTGGCGACCAAAACGCTATGGCGATGATCGCTAGCGTTGCCGAGCAAGTGAAACATCGGAATCCTGTCGCGCTCCGTTCTTATGGGTTACTTCACAAGTACATCCGTGAGAATCCCGCGGGCAGCATGGGAGCAGAGCACGCGCGTGGACGTCATGGTCCGAACGCACACGCGAACTATCATGCTCTTCAAAACTTCCGCAATCGCGATACGCATGCAACGCGTATCACTCCTCGTGCCGCCGCTCTTTCACATGGCCGACTCTTGACCGATCAGAACCTACAAGCAATTCATTCTCGTTTCGGTAACGAAAGCGAAAGTGACTTGTTTGCTCATTCGATGGTCAGAACGCATCGCGGACAAGGTCAACAGATCGCCGCAATTGCCAAACAGCTTGGACCGCGTGCGCGTGAGGTAGCAACGTTCGGCGCCGATGTCGCAACAGCGCGAGCCATTCAATTGGTTCGCATGCCTGATTCGCAGATCTCCCGTTTCGATCCTGTCGTGGGATGGGAGCTAGGGGAGTGATTGCGAGGATACTCCTCGTAATCCTAGGATTAGTCCTTTCGGCTTGTACGTACGAAACTGGAGATCAGACAATGTCCGGATGCGGTCCTAGCGGTACTGGAGACGTAAGAAGCGGCGGATGGTCTGCAACCGGTCAACTTACAGCCGGAGACACACTGAAAACCGTTTCGATGCAAGCGTTGTTTGACGGCGCTCAGAATTATACATTGGAGTTTTTTACTTCAGGTCTTAGTTATGATGCAAACGGAAATCCAATGTTCGCGAAAGCGAATATTACGTGGACCGTTGAAGGTAATCAGATTGTACGTCAAATCACGATTGCCGACGGAACATCAATTACTGGAACAGGACAAGGCGTCAGAGTCATCATTAGTGATGCAACCGTTGACGTTTTGGGTGCCGGGATCGGGACACGTTCATATATTGCTGGTGTTACCCTTTCTAAAGGAACACGAGGTTCTAGCAAACAGCCTCCTACACTTGCATATGTTGCTCCGGCTTCTGCTGGAGGCAGCATCAATGGATTGGTCGTTCCTGCTGGGACGACACGAAAAATTGATGTTCCTCAAGGTGTAGGTATCAATTCAGTTATGATTACGTCATCTAATTTGGTTGTCGACGGTGCGGCAGAACTGCCTAGAGGAGGAATTATCGTGCAACATATTGCAGGTAGCTCCGATGTGATTCTCCGTCAGTACGACCCTCGTTTTTACGATTGGGTTCCGGTAACCCCTGCAATGGCCCGACTCTTTTTGAAGAATCCAAGTCTAGACGATCAGGTTATGTCTGTCGTTTACGGAATTGACGGGTGACCCATGTTCTGGCCTACCACGTTCGTTGTCGCAAGCGCTGTCGCTGTCACCCTATGGGGAATTCGCCTCTTTCGGAGTAAGCCATGAGACAAGCTGTCGCTGACGCTTTCTGGAATTTCACTGCTCCGAAAGAGGGCTATCTTGATTATATGTATACTGACGTGAAAAATCTCGTCACGACCGGTATGGGCAATCTGATTGATCCCGTCGGTACTGCTATCGGTCTTCCGTGGCGGCATCGTGGTAGCGGAGTAAAAGCAACGCAAGCCGAGATCATCGACACGTGGAACAAGGTGAAAGCGCGGAAAGACCTCGCGCCGATGGGAGGAGGGAAGCAAAAGAAGTATTACGATGAGATGGGAATCGATCTTTATCTCGAGCCTTCCGATATCAAAGCGTTGGTTGATGCGAAACTCGCAAACAACGAATCCATCTTGCGGAAGGACTTCCCGCAATATGATGTCTGGCCGGCTGATGCTCAGCTCGGATTGCATTCGATGGCGTGGGCCATGGGAGCGGCTTTCGCTAAAAAGTTTCCTTCGTTCACTAAAGCAGTGAACCAAATGGTTCCCAACTTTGAGGAAGCCGCACGGCAATCGCACATTACCGGTTTGAATTCTGATCGTCAGAATGCTGACTTTCAGCTCTTCATGAACGCCGCTCGCGTCATGAAAGAGAACCTCGACCCCGATGAGCTTCTTTTGGATATCGCCGCTGGCGGTGCGCTCGTGAGCGCTGGAATCAAAGGAGCGCAAGCCGCTGGTAAGGTTCTCGGAAAAAAAGCATTTCCCGTCGGCGCGTGTCTTCTCGGAATCGGTCTCGCCGGCGGGTTATGGGTAATCGGTAATCAGTACGTCAAAACATCGGTTCGCGAAGGTCGGCATCGTCGCTAATCCTAGGATTACGACCGAAGGAAGTCCCTTTAGGGAGCAAAATGACCATTCTTGGTAAGCATACCGTTTCCGAACTGAAGGACTTGGTGGATTCCCACCAACTTCTGATCGACAATCTTACAACCAAGCGGCGTAGTCTGAACTGGAACAATGCCGAGTCTGCTGCTTGGGATATGGATTGGGTTCGGTTTCTTGGCCGATGGTCTGGCGCTGCAAGTAATGCCAAGAAAGTGATCGCCGAGGCGACAGTAGCGAATCCGTTCGTTGGACCTACGTTGATTCCTGCTGAAGCTACTTATCAGCAAGTCTTGCAAGCGTTGCAAGTGACTCCCGGCCGATGGCAGACAGGCGATTTCCAGGACATGGTTATTCGCCTTGATAATGCTGGCGGTAAACTAGACGACAGCGTGGTCAAGAAGTTTCAAGCGGTCGCAGTCGAGTCCTTGGATCTCGATGAAGAGGGATTCAAAAAAGACGACGCACTCATCAAAGCAGGTGAAGGCGTACGCGACGCCGCGATCAAGGCAATGCCATGGGGCAAGATCGCTCTAGGTGGCGCTGGCGCTATTGGTACGCTCGCCATTCTTCACAAGCTCAAGTTACTTTAGAAAGGTCGGACACAATGGAATTCCCTGAGCCGGTACACAAGTGTGATGAGAATAGAATCGTGATATTCGGACATGCTTTACCTCCGAAAGAGCATGTTTGGACTTTTTTCCCTGAATCGATTCTCAAAGACCATCAACGCGGTCTCCGCGAATGTGCAGTTTGCGGATACACCCAAATCGTACTGAAGTAATTCTAGGATTACCCAAAAAGGAGAACGGACATGGCTGGTCGGAAAACACTAGACGCTTGGATTCGCGAGGCAATGACCGATCCTGATAAGGACGGTAAATGCTCGATGATGTCTCTCGTGCACATGGTCGGAATGCAACAGCAAGAAATCCACACTACGCGATTCGGTACCAAGTCATGGGAGCCGAAAGATCTTGCTGAGATGTTCCAGAACAAAGCCGAGACCTACGCGCAAGATATGCCCGGAGTCCAGACATTCAATGTCTTGGCGTTCTACGCCGAGCGTACAATGCCAGAAGCTCGTTATCTGTTTCTCGTGAATCAGAAAAACGATTTCAACGGACTTTCGACCGAACCGCCGACAGAGCAGGGTCAGCGTCAGCAGACAATGCGTCAAGGGGAAATGCTCTTTCAGCAGGTCTACCGCCGTCAACAAGCGATGGACGAATACGCGATCCGCGTGATGGATCTCCAATCCAAGACCATCGAAAAGTTGACAGTACAGAACGCCGACGCCTTTGATATCGTCAAAGAGATGATGATGGAAAAGGCTCTCAGTGAGCACAATCGAACGATGGAACATGCCAAGTTTGTGCGTGATTCTGCCGAGCGTAAAAAGTGGCTCTCATTCGCGCCAGCGCTCATCAATACCATTCTCGGACGTGAAGTGTTCCCGCAGTCTCTCGCTGATACTTCATTGATCGAAACGTTCGCGGAGAACATCAAAGAAGAGGACTTCGCCAAACTTGCAACCGTGGTTCCTCCCGAGCTTATGGGACCATTGGCGCATCGGATGACGGAATACCTCGCCAAGAAACGACGCGAAGCGGAAGAGCACAAGCGGCTTGGTCCTCATCCCGATCCCGAAGCCGATGCTGCGGGCGATGCGATTGGAGAACCGCATTGAAACCGGTAGCGCTGGAAAACGGAAAGGTTCTATACGGGATCTGTTTCGAGTATTGGGACCTACGTAAACGCGTATGGGTTTCTGACATTGAGCACGTCCACGCTATCGATCGTGTCGATGCGCTTGCAGCGTTTTGGCAAGCGAACGATCGGAAACGCGTTCATATCTCGGCCGTGGCTCCGATCGTCGGATTCTACGGACGCGAAGTGTATAACGAAGTAGAGGACCGCAAGGTCATTCTCATCAACGCCTAATCCTAGGATTACTCATCATGTGGATTCTCGCACTCGTTCCTGTTGCTGCTGGCCTAGGTGGATGGTGGTGGTTCAATCGGGAGGACACTTCTAAAGTCCCTCTCGCGACCGGTGATGGTCACAAGGTGACTCCCGTTCAATTCAAGCCAATGGTTGTCAATCCGGTTACCGGCGCTCCGGTTCCTGTCAACGCTCCGACGTTCGTCAGTCAAGTACAGAGTACCGGTAACGCGGTACAAGCGGCGCATGACCTGTTCGATTACCTCAAAGCGCATGGATATGACGGGAGTCAAGTCCTGTCGGCCTATGTCTTGGACTTCCAGAAAAAGCACAACAGCGATCCTATGGCCAAGGCGCTCGCTGGTCAGCTCATCGAAAATGGAAAGTACGATCTCAAGACTTCACCCGCTCTGTCGATGATGATCGGTGATGTCGTACCGGCCGATCCCTCGGCGCCTATTCCTCCGAAGCCGACGTTTGGCGAATTGACGGATGTGACGAAACCTGGAGCGGCTTCGCTTGCCGCATTCAACTTGCAAGTTTGGTTCAAGACTCGCAAGCATGACAAGTCCAATCCGGTGGAGAAAATGCTGGTCAAGCAATTCCAGTCGGATGTGAATACCGATCCGAAGTTTCCCGGACCGGCATATCAGATCAAAGGACTTCCCAAGCTCGTTACCACTCCGCTCAGTGTCGATGGTGATTTCGGGCCCACGACGCAAAAGGTTTACAACATGCTGGTCGTGTCATGAATTGGCCGCTAGCGTTGCTCATCTTCTGTATGGGACTCGGGATCTACTTGGCGTATCGTTTGGTGGATTGGATATTCCCCGACGGAGGCAAGTAGCCATGAGCATCCTGGATGACATTTTCGAGAATCTTTTTACCTCAGGATACAAGGCGTATAACAAGGCCGCCGACAGTGTCCTGGAAGACGCGGAAAAGAAGATTCAAAAGACGCGCGTCAAGGTCCAAAAGACCATCATCGATCTGGACGACAACGGAGAACCGATCGAAGTTGTCGAAGGCGAATTCATCGAAACTGAGAAAGGAAAGGTGTGATCGTGGCCAAGAAGCGAAAAGGTGGAAAACGAAAAGGCGGAAAAAAGCATTCCCCGTCTCCCAAGGCTCGAGCGGCATACAACCGTCTCATTATCAAGAGCTACAAGCGGCTTCACGGAGTGGTCAAGAAGCACGCTCCTAACGAGCTACTGTAATCCTAATCCTAGGATTACTAACGGTCGATTGAGGGAATGGTTATGAGCTTCGACGCGGTAAAACTAGTCAACGATGTTCATGGGAACCATCCCTCGATCGATCTTCCTTCGCTTACGGCGTACGTGAATGCCTTGGAGGCATCCTCTCCGCTTATCACGTATGATATCGCTCTTCTCTTCACGGCGAAAAACTTTGGATTCCCTGTCACTGTCACGACTGTTACCGGACCTACAGAATGGGTAGGCGACGCGGTAGCTGCGGCCGGTAAAGCGGTAGAGACAGGGATCGATGCAGTAGCTACTGCAACAGGCGCCATCGGTGACGCGTTAGGAAAGATTCCGGCGATCGGTCCGCTCTTTCATGCTGCACTAGGAGCGGCTGCGGCTCCGTGGAACGTCGCAAAAGATGTAGCTGATGGTAAACGTCTCGATCGTGTGATGGTTGATTCGTTCAATCGCGAGCTGAAAAACGTAAAGGAGATTGCACCTTATGCCCAAGTGGTTATTTCGTTTGTGCCGGGCGTTGGGCCAATCGCCAGCGCTGCAATCGGTATGGGTCTTGCGATTGCGGAAGGACAAGGCATCGACGAAATCCTTATCGCCGGAGTCAAAGGAGCCTTACCCGGAGGACCTCTCGCCGTTGCAGCTTTTGATACTGCGAGGGGAGCGGTTGAAGGCAAGGATATTAGCCAATCACTCATCAAAGGGTTAGGCGCAGCGGTTCATATTCCTGCGGAAGCGCAAGAAGCGATTATCGCCGGTTTCGATATTGTCAGACGGGCATCAAATGGCGAACGTGTCGACGTCGCTGCGGCCGACGTATTGATTCAACGTGGCCAGGATATGATCCCTGACTTGACGGACGATGAACGTAAAGCGTTGTCCACTGCTTTTTCCACTGGAGCGGCCATCGCTCAAGGAAAGAAGCTGCAAGACGTTATTACGAATCATGTTCCTGAGCTTCTACCAGCATTGGAAGCGAAAGGTCTTTCGATGTCCAAAATGGATGTCGTAGTCGGCGCTGCTCGCAACGCGCTACCGTCCGACGTCGGTAAAAAAGGATGGGACATCGGCGTCGGTATCATGACCAATCAAGTCGGCATTCAACAATTCAACGTGATTCGAAACGCGTTGTATGGCGATGATCTCAAAGGTTTTGATATGGCTGTCTCACTGCATATCGGACGCGCGCTCAAGGTACCGCCGTCACGATTGCGTGCAGTGTCGGCCGTGCATATGCAACGTGAAAGTATCCAAGCTGCGCGCAACGTCAACGTCGGTTATGCCATCACTCGAGGCATGATGCGCGCGACTCCGCGGCAAAAGAGTGGCATGATGCAAAGTCTTGCCCGTATCGCTCCCATGAGAGATGGTGCCGTGATTGCGATTCATGAGATTGCCGCCGCTCGACATGAATCATGGTGGACGGAGTTTTGGCGTTGGCTCAAAGGTTTGATCTAATCCTAGGATTAGATTAGCGAGAACGGATAGAGGAGATCTAAGACAATGTCTCAAGAGACTATGCGCCAATCGTTTCCCGTGGTTCTCGCCTCGGACCAAACGCCTATTTCAACTACCGGAACGAATCCGGTTTCGACTACTGGAACCATTACCGCAGGCTCAGGTATCAGCGGCGTTTTGAATGTCCTTACGCCGGATACGATGAGTGCGGTTACTGCAACAGGAACCACACCGCCGACGGTTACCCTTTCAGGGAATCCGACCGGACTCGTTACCGGTCAAGTCCAAATTGATATCGTTGTCGGCGGTGCTCGAGGTACAGCGACGTTCCGATGGTCAGAAGACGGCGGAGTAACATGGGCCGCAACCCAAGCGACCGCTGCGAGTGTTGTACTTACCGGGTCTGGTCTTACCGCTGCATTTGCTGTCGGTACGTACAATGCCGATAACTTGTACACTGCCGATCGCGACGTAGCCGGTTCACTGATCTTGCTCGCACTTACCGGGCAAGAATGCGCTAATGTGTCGATGACACAAGGTACATGGGCCGGTGGCGGTACCATGTATGTCGACGTTTCTCCCGATGGCATCAACTGGATTACCAAGTCTCAATACAAACAAGGCGGGCTTGGCGGAGTCCTAGACGTCTTTACGTTTGCGACGACAGTTCTAAACGTCGCACGTGTTGACGTTGCAGGATTCTCGTATATGCGAGTCCGTGGCTCGGGAACGATCACCCCGTCAGTCACTCCGACATTCATCATCAAAGCGTTTCGTGGCGGTCCGATCGAAATGGTCGCGACGATGGCGCCATGTTCTACGGTCACGCAATCAAGCGTGGCGGAGATTCTGACGAATACCACGTTACTCGCGGCCAATCCTAGTAGGCTTGGCTGTACCGTCTACAACGAAACGGTTTCGTCCAACTTATATCTCAAGATGGGTGTTACCGCTTCGCTGACATCCTATACCGTCAAGCTTACTCCGGGCGCCTATTGGGAACTTCCGTTCCGATACATCGGACAGATTGACGGGATCTGGGATGTCGCCGATGCTGGCGGTTCTGCACGTATCACTGAGATGACGGCGTAATCCTAGGATTAGATCATGCCGAAAGCTCGTAATTGGCCGCGTCCTAGCAGCATCATCCCGCTAGTCTCGGGACTTCGCTGGAATCTCCCAAGTCTAGCAAGTATTGACGTTATCAGCGCTGCATGCGCCTTTCAAAACGTCATCGCAGTACTCGGAGGGAATCCAGCAACCACCTACACGCTGACGATTCGACTCCGCGGGATTATGGAATTAGCGCGGTATTCTGGCGGAACAAACGATGGCGCGTTTTGGCAAGTAGGAGGAACCGGACTTACTGCCGTTACTCTCCCCTCACCCGTTCCTATTATCGGTTCTCCGAACGGTGGAGCCAATGTCGCGCGCAACGTTTACAAGCTCATCGTCGGGAATCCTCCACAAACGTTCTACGTCAATCGAATGAACGATATCAACGGAGACCCGGCATCGTCAGGTTACGATCCCTATCACACGTATGTTGTAGATTATAACCAGTCGTTCTCGATTCAAGGCGGCTCGTTTATTCAAATGACAGCCGATCCGAGTGACGGGTTCGAGCGTAAGAATCAGGACTATCAGGGTAACCCGAATCTGATTGTCGGAATTACGCCTTATCCTGCGGCCTACAATGGCCAATTCTGTCAGCTAGACGTCGTGAGCATTGTGTAAAGGAAACGACCATGGATCTCAAATCTCTCCGTTCTGCACTTGCTCGCTTCGGCCGTGATGAACGTGGCGGATTGTTTCTCCCGCCTACGCCGCGTCTTACTCCTCCAGATGCTGCTACCACGCTTTGGTATCCGCTCAACGATGCAGGTACTCCGGCTGCTAATGCAGGCACGTTAGGGACCTTGAATTTGGTAGCAGGCGGTAACATCGCCTTTGGTCAAACTGGCATTTTCGACAAATGCGTTTACTTCTCCAAGACAGGCGGTACAGGCGATCGTCTCGAATCGGCCGATACTTCTGTTGGTGAAACGTCAGGCGTATGCTCGTTTTCTGCTTGGGTGAATATCCGGGTTTATGTTGCTTTCGCGACCATCTTTCAAAAGCAGTATCGTGCAGGCGGTACGTGGACAGCTCCGTTTTGGTCCTGCATGATCCAACAACACAATACCGCTGACGGAGAATGGGGATGCGGTGTTACTAGCGGAGGTACCAACTTCGCCTCGACATGCGGCGGAACGAACAATAGGCAATACAGTATTCAGCTCAACACGTGGACTCTTTTGTCATGCACGTTCGACAAGAATACGACACTAGGGTATTTCAACGGGTCTCTCGCTGGTAGTACCGCTGTCGGTTCAAACGTGTCAATCGATTGGGGCACGCATGGTGGATGGGACATCGGCGGTAACTCGAAATCGCCCGGTGATCAGTTCCGTGGATTCATTGAAGATGTCCGTTTCGAGACTGTCGTACGCTCGCAAGCGTACTACCAGCAAATGTACCAATACGGACTTGCTCTGTTCAATCCCTAATCCTAGGATTAGCTCCACACTACAATGCTAAACAGCGACGCCGCGATCTTTCGGTTCCTAAGCGACCTTCACGAGTATAACTCGGAGGCCCCATCTTATAAATCAATGAATCTCCCCGAGCGACTCCCAAAAGGGGTCGGTCGAATCGATGAGCACGACGATCGAGATTATGTGCTTATCGTTGAAGATGATTGGGACATCCGAGATACCATCGAACAACTTCTCATCGACGAAGGGTATCGGGTCAAGGTCGCAGGCAACGGAATCGAAGCGCTCGCCATTCTCGATGATGATTACACCGCTTACTTCGCGGCGTTCAATCGAGACGATGCCGATCTTCCTCCTCGACCGGTTCCTAATGTCATCTTGTTGGATATTCACATGCCCATTCAAGACGGACTAGAGTTTTTCGCGCTCCTCCGTTACGCCCGTCCTGCTTTTCGCAGTGCCAAGATCATCGCCATGAGCGCAGCTACCAGTATCACCAAGTTTCAAGCTCTCGCAGTCAATCTTGACGGCGAAGAGAGCGAAGATAGAAAAACGACTCATGCACTCAAGAAACCTTTTGCACTTGCCGAGCTTCTGATGAAAGTCAAAAAGGCATGTGAAGGGTCTACCGGCTAACATGGTAGACGAGCGACGCAGAAGCGGGCAGTGGAAAGAATCTCCCGATACCGTTCGGCCTACCAAGGTCCATCAAAGCGAATGGGACACGTTTCGTCGCCATATGATGTCTGAGGTAGACGAGAAGATTATCGGTATATCCAGCGGTCTTGAAGCTCGAATCAAAGCAGCGGTCAAAGCAGAGAATCTAGAGTTATCCAAAAAACTCGACGATATTCTCGCGAATCAGAATGCGATGAAAGTGGACTCTGAGCGCTATCGCGAAAAAAGAGAAGAGCGCGAACGTGACAAAGAGAAGTCCATGGAAGTACTTGAAGCCGCCGCGAAGCTTGTTGGTATTGAACAAGTGCGCGAAGGGACTAAACTCAAAAAAGAGGAGTCCGTTCAAAAGTACCGCAAAGCAATCATCGGGCTCTACGTCGGATTAGCCATCGCCATCGTGTCTGGCTTGATCGAGTGGTTCAAAAAGTAATCCTAGGATTAGGGATTAGGAGACAACATGCACAAGGGAATGCGGTTAGGGAAGTTGGCTCCTAAGGTTGACCATCGTACTCTCAAGCTCGCAAGCTATATCGACGAATTAAAGCTACCTGTCATTCCTCCTAAGGTCTTATGGGGCAACAAGGTTCGCGTATGGCCGATGTTCCTGAATGACAAGATCGGTGACTGTACCATTGCCGGTGCAGCTCATATGGTCGAGACATGGGATATCAATGTCGGCAAAGGTTTCGTTATGACCGAAGCCGACGTATTAGGTGCGTACAGCTATGTATCAGGCTTCAATAACCTAACTGGCGCTAATGACAACGGAGCGGTTGAGCTAGATGTTCTCAACTTCTGGCGCAAGGTCGGAATCGGAGGACATCACATCAACGCTTATACCGCCGTCAATATGAAGTCTGAGCGCGACGCACGACTGGCAATCTGGATGTTCGGCGGACTTTACATCGGCCTCGATCTCCCGATTACCGCTCAGGACCAAACCATATGGGACGTTCCTTCACAAAGCGATCTGAAATTCGGTGATGGCGCTCCCGGAACGTGGGGAGGACATGCGGTCAA
>Ga0207670_10000400_pt1 | contig 24970 bp, 31 predicted proteins | sample KBSS23HmetaG_FD_184339 | JGI IMG/M metagenome (GOLD analysis project Ga0207670, IMG submission 184339) | Switchgrass rhizosphere microbial communities from Kellogg Biological Station, Michigan, USA - KBS S2-3H metaG (SPAdes) (version 2) | ecosystem: Host-associated > Plants > Roots >... | reverse complement strand
GACGATGCTGTGCAAGTCGGCGGTCTCCTGTTGCATGGCGACCAGCCGATAGGTCGCGGCGGCTTGGAACAGAGCGGCGGTGAGGTCGGTGGGCTCGGTCGCGAGGGCATGGCGCTCCAACCATCTGGCGAGGGCAAGGTAGTCCTCTGCATCGATTGCGCCAGTAAGGGTGGTAGGTTTCCGGTCAGCCATGGTCGCGGTTCCTTCGCGGTTGTGGTCAGGGCTGCACGGTGCGTCGGAAGCACTGTGCGGCCCGTTTGTTTTTACCGGCATGGCTTCCGGGTAGGAAGGTTTTTCCGGCACGGCATACCTCGCGTCATACTCGCTGAGGGACGTGGCATACGTCCTTACGTCATACTTTCCCCCCCCCCTTTAGGGGGGGAAGTTATGACGAGTATGACGACGTCCCGAAATACGTCATGCTCGTCATACCTCGTCATACTAGGGTGCCGAGTATGACGAGGGCAGATCGCGCAGGACTGCGTCGGCTCTGGCGCGGTCCAGGACCAGTCTCTGGCGGTCGTGCCCGCCGACCCTGTGGGTGACCACGTAGACCACGCCGGCCTTGGTCCACTGGCTGAGGATGCTGCCGGCTTGATCGATGCTCTTGCCGGCGTGTCGGACGATGCTGTCCCCGGCCCACTGTCGCTGCCGGCCACGGCCCGCCGACCAGACCTGCGTCTGATCGTCCAGGTCGGCAAAGATCGCGGCCATGGTCGGGTGGTCCATGCCGCCGAACAGTTCAGGCGGGTCCCACCGTTTGATCGCCTGCACCGAATCGCCAGCCGGGTAGGCTGGGTCGACGCGGTCGTTGCCCAGCGCCACCGGCACCAGTTCGTACCAGTCGGTGGCCTGGGCCTTGGGCGCCATGTTCGACTTGATATCGACCATGCGGACGAAGGCGGTGCGTCTGTCATCTGCCATACCGAAGCCCTTGGCCTCGGCGTCGGTCATCTGCTGCATGGCGCGGGCGATGCGGGCGCCGTCGACCAGCGAGGTGGCGCCCCGGAACAGATCGCGCCCATCGGTATCGAGGTCGCCGCCCTTGCGGAAGTGGCACGGCACCAGCATCGAGCATTGAGTGTCGCGGGCGATCTCGTTGGACGCCGAGATCAGCACGTCCATGGCGTCATTGCTGCTGCCATCGACGCTGTGCGCCTTCACCAGGGGGTCAACGATGGTCAGTAAGATATCGTTATCGTTGATAAAATCCTTACAGTCCTCGACGCTCGGGGTGAATCCAGCGGTGCGATCGCCGGGCGTGTATGCCACCAGCTTCAGCACGCCATCGGTGAGGAACAGCCGCCCGGCGATGTCACCGGGCAGTATCCCGTGTTGCATCATCGCGGCGGCGATGCGGCGTTGCATCTCGGCTTTGTCGTCCTCCAGGGTGACGAACCAGACGTTGCCCTGGACGAAGCTGTGCAGGCCGAGGATGTCGCGCCGCCCGGTGATCGCTGCCATGGCCGCCGCGACCGCCCAGGCGGTCTTCCCGGTGCCTCCAGGTGAGCCAAGCAGGGTGGTATGCCCGCGCATCAAGGCGGTCCCCAGCAGCCAAGGGCGGGGCGGCAGGAGAGTGGGGTCGACCCAGCGCCATAGGTCGCCGCTCACAGGGGGCGCGGTGGCGCCATTGGTCCTGCTGCCCGTGCCTGGGCCTACCCAGTCGGCGCCTGGGCCGTTTGCGCTCATGTCACGTGGTCCCCCTGTTGGCGGCGCTGGCGATGGTTCTCCTGGCTTCGGGGTCGGCGAGCCCCGTGCTGACGGCGATCGGCACCAGCAAGGCCTCGACCTCGCTGGTTTTCAGCCCTTTGCCGAACAGCCGGCAGGCTGCCCAGAACAGCAGGGCGTTGCGCTCACCCTCTGCGGCTGCCGCTACCTTGTCCAGAAGCCCGCGCAGGGCAGCCTCGCCATCGCCGCTCCATACCCCCCGCTCAGCCGCTGGAGGCGCCACAGGAGGCTCCACGCGGCGGCGCAGCCATGCTGGCCACGGTGCCGGCGGCGAATGGTCGAGACACTCCAGCCCGGCGGCGAACCAGTGGATCACGTAGCCGCCCTCGCCGCGCACATCGATGCCCCGCACCGGGCGGTTGGTGCTGTTGGGCAGGCCGGCGGCGTCGCGGTAGTAGCAATGCACCCCGCCAGATCGCGTCCTGTACGCCTGGGTCGGAAGCAGGAGGCGGTTGTGCGCCATCCACCAGTCGACCGCCTCCTGGTGCTTCACGTCGATGTCGAGCACCCACACGCCCGACACGGCACCCGTGGCGATGCCGATGAGCGGTGCGGGATACCGCCGCCACAGCGCCTCGATCTGCGCTGGATCGCGCGACGCGTCCTTGAACCCATGCGGGCAGGCGGGGCGCTTGTCCAACCGACACGGGAACACCGCCCACCCACAGTTGCGGGCGAGGTTGGTCGCCATGGTCAACGCATCGTCAGCCGACGGGACGAAACTTGCTTCTGTGGATGTTTCGGGGATATCTGACATTGTCTGATCCTTGGTGGGATGGGACGCGCTTCGGTGGGGTGGTCCTTCATCGGGGTCACGGTTGAACCTTCGTTTGGTAGACGACGGGTCACACGCTCCAGGGAAGGCTTGGCAGGCTCCTGGAAATGGCAAAAGGGCCGGTGGGATTGCCAGCCACCGGCCCTTCGCTCATATACCATCCGTCTCTTGTGTGTATGCTTCGCGGCCCCGGTTCGCTCGACACGTCCGGGGCCGCAACTATGTCTGGCTCAGTTCTGGATCACCACGCAGCCCGCCTTGCGGATCAGCCGGGCGTGGCCAGCCGCTGACGTGCGCTTGGGCGCGTAGCCGCTTGGCGTCTTGCTGCTGCGCTTGACCGGATAGCCCAGCCATACATGCTCCAGGCCAGGGCTGCGCGCCTCCACCACCCGGTAGAAGCTGCCGGCACTGTCCCGAACGATCATCGTGTCTTGCATCTCTTGTCTCCTTGTGTGCGCCCTCCTTGTGCCCTTCTGCCTTGACAGTGTCAAGAGACATTTAGCCCTTGACAACATGAAGCCGCTTCAGTCACGCTGCCGGCGCGCGAAGGCATTGGGTCATATCGCGTGGAAAACAGGAGCCCCACATGGGCAAAGAAGCAGCCGACAGCTGGCAGCCGCCGGTCGTCGTCGATCTTGATACCATCAATCCGCAGGCACTGGAATCGGCACTCGACCAACTGAAGGCCTACGTTGCCGGCCAGACCCTGCCACCACTCAGCATTCAGTCAGGCTGGCACACCGTCACACCGCAGATCGCGCTGGACTGGCTGTGCCGCAACCGGGCCAACCGCCGGGTAACCCTTGCCATCCTGCGGAAATACGCCCGCAACATGGCCGAAGGGCGCTGGAAGAAGACCGGGCAGGGGATCGTGTTCGACTGCCAGGGCAAGCTGCTGGAGGGCCAGCACCGCCTGCTGGCGTGCCTGTTCTCCGGGGCTACGTTCACCACCTACGTGGTCACCGGCGCCGCCGACGACCTCGACATCTTCGCCTACATCGACAACGGCAAGCCACGCTCGCCTGCCGATGCGCTCTACACATCCGGCTCCAACGGCTGCTCGCAGGCGCTGGCATCGGCCGTGAAGATCGCGGTGCGCTACGAGGCCGGCGGCTTCAAGATCGGCAGCATGCCACGCATGCCGGAACTGGAGCCTTATGAGGTGATGGACTACATCGCCCACCACGACGGCATGGTGGACGCCGCGCACAAACTGGTCGGCAACTTCAAGAAAAGCATGAAGGTGGTCGGCCACGTGGGCATCGCCACCTTCTTCTCGTGGCAGGTGATCGAGCGCTACGGCATTAACGAGCTCGATCGCTTCCTGTCCCCGCTTGGGTCAGGCGCCCACCTGGCGGAGGACAGCCCGATCCTGGCACTGCGTGATCGCCTGCGCAGCGCCGGGGATGACGAGTCGAAGATCACCCTGCAGCAGCGCCTGGGGCTGCTGATCAAGGCCTTCGGCATGCACTACCGCGGTGAGATCATCATCCTGAAGGCAACGCGCAAGCGCAATGCCGCACCGCAGCAGGAAGGACTATTCCTCGCCGACAACGAGGAGTTCCCGCAGTTCCCGCCGGCCGAAGAGATGGCCGAAGCCGCCTGACAACCTACGGGGCGGGCCTCCGGGTCCGCCCCACTTCCCCAGGATCAAGAGACATGCACCACACCGAACGGCGTGCGATCGCCGACATCAAGGTCGGGCTGCGTCATCGCACCGACATGGGCGACCTCGACGCCCTCTCCATATCCATCAGCACCGAAGGCCTGCTGCAACCGATCGGCATCCTGTCCGACTCGACGCTGGTGTTCGGCGCCCGCCGCCTGATGGCTTGCAAGAATATCGGCTGGACCGAGATAGACGTGCGGATCGTCAACGTGTCGTCCATCGCGATGGGCGAAATGACAGAGAACGAACTACGCAAGAACTTCACGCCCAGCGAACGTGTGGCAATATTCAAAACAATAGAGACAGTCGGTGCTGGGAGGCCTTCAGCAATAATTTGTTCCCCCGGGAACAAAATACCCATGCTGACTGTCGATGACGCGGCAAAGCGCGCAGGCTTCGCCAATCGTGGCACCGCCTACCGGGCCATAAGGGTGATCGACAAAGGCACCTCCGAGGTGGTGCAGGCGATGGACGCCGGGCAGATCACCATCACCACAGCCGAAAACATCGCCAGCCACCCCAAGGAGGAACAGGGCCCCCTGCTGGCCAGAGTCACGAATGAGCGCCGGCCAAAGCGGCTTGCCAAGGCCGAAGCCAAACCGAAGAGACCGGCACCGCAGAAGCCGCTGGACATCTCCCACATCGTCGGTCACCCGCCGACCCTGAGCCGGGAGGAAGCCGGCCTGTCGCCTGACATGACATGGGAGGAACAGGCACAGCACCAGGAGAAGTACGGCAAGGCGCAGATCACGCCGAAGCTGGTGCGCGACATGGCCGATGCCAAGGGCGTGGTAGAGAGTCGAACCGACAGCCTGGAGCTACTGCTGTCCGACATCCGCCCCGATGCCGCCGCCTACTTCGCAGCCCTCACCACCATGCTCGGGTGGACCACCGACCAGCGCAAGCCAGGCTACACCGGCAGGGGCTGGGAGACCGACTACGCCCGCATGGCACGGCAGGAACTGGCCAAGCTGCGCCGCCTCCTGCCCGACGCCATCGCCCTGCTGGAGACCTACCGCGTAGCGCTGGAGACCTATGATTCAGCCCTTGCCGGTGATGGGGTCATCGATCGCGTCCACTCGCAGATTGTCCGGAGCCTTGCCGAGACGACCCTGTAACGAGTAGCCGCCGCCCTCCTGGTCCAGCGCACCAGCGAGGGTGACGGTCCAACCCCAGCTATCAACCAGTACACCCACGATCGTGCCCGGCAACTCGCCCCGCTTGATCCAGCCAGTCCAGATCGTCGCCGGATCGTGCTCGTCCTCAGTCTTCTCGCTCACGGCGCGCTCCATGGTTCTTCAGCAGCAGGCCGCGGATGTCCCGCATCAGGATCGTCAACCCCTCCAGCTTGGCGTCGAGCGTGCCGTCCGACTGATGCAGCGACCAGCCGATAATTGTGCCGGCGACCCGCACGCTCTCGTCGAGGCTGGCGTGGTGCTCCACCAATTTTGCGTAGACCTCCAAAGCGATCATGTCGTCCCGCTCCAGCCGCTCCATCACCCGGCGGCGGGTCATGTGATTTTCGCGGAGAGGACGATTCCCCACGCCTTTAAGGCCTGCTCGACATCAGCGATGGAGCGGCAGACCGCAGTCGGACAGCCAGCCAGATCAAGTCGGTTATGCACCTGCTTCTGCACTGCGCTGAGCGCGCCCTTCGGGGCTTTCAGTTCGATAAAGTGCGCCTTCCCCTGAAAGCAGACCTGCAAGTCTGGGACGCCAGCCTTACAACCGGTGGCGGCCAGCTTCTGGGCTACTCTGGTATGACGCAGGCCACCATTGGGAATAGCAAAGTAGAAGGCCGAACGCGGCAACGCCATGCTCAGGTACTGGCAGACTGCCTTCTGAAGGCTAAACTCCTCCTCGGCCCGCTTGTGTCCCTCAGCGCCGAACTCGGTGACTAAGTCGCTCATATACATCACGCCACCGCCTTGGGTCGCGGCGCCGGCTCGCCGCGCAGCTGATACTGCGGGATGTCGAGTATCTTGCTGATGGCGGGGATATGCCAGTCAGGGATCGAATACCACTGCGCCACCGCGGAGCGGGAGATGCCCAGTTCTTTGGCCAAGTGCGTCACCATGCCGCGCTGGCGCAGCAGCGCCGACAGCACCGGATCACGGTCGCGCTCCATCCGTGGAGACTTGTAGTCGTATCGCATGTTTTTCTCCTTGCGTTTCGTCTTGCCTGAACATAAGTAAGGAATGCCAAGCCGATCCACAAGGAGATTCTGATGGCTGACTTCCACGCCGTGACTGCCAAAGCATACGCACTGCAGGAACAGTTGCGGGCCGAGGGCTACGAGGATGACGTCGTCACTGCGGCGATCGAATCCGAGACCGACCTGTTCCGGGTATTCGACAGGGTTGCGGAGCGCATCGACCAGGACAACCGCTCAGCGGTGATTGCCCGCGAGCGCGCCAAGCGTTTGGAAGCCCGTGCCGACCGGAACACCGAGTTCCTCGACTTCTTGATGCGGACCATCGGCAACGAGACCAAGATCGAGCGTCCGACCGCAACGGTTTACTATCAGGCCAATCCGCCAAAACTTGAGATCGACCCCGACACGCGGCTGGCCGACAGCCTGCTCACCGTGGTGCCGGATAAAGCGGCGATCACCAAAGCCCTGAAAGCCGGCGAGGACCTGCCCGGCTGCCGCCTGACGCAGGGTCGCAGCCTGCGCGTCAAGACGCTGTAAGCCCACCACACGAGAGACAGAGACATGAGCGACCTTTCCACACTGCCGCAAATGGACGGCATGATGCAGACGCTGGAGCGTCTGGCGCGCGACCCGCAAATCCCGACAGAGCGCATCACCGAGTTGTTCCGGCTCGCTGAGAAACGCGAGATGGCCATGATGCGGCGCATCTACTTCACCGACATGAACGCCATGCAGATGGAACTGACGCAGATCACCCGCGACAGGCACAACCCGGCGTTCCACAGCAAATACGCCACCGAAGCGGCGATCGATGCGGCGGCGCGCCCGGTCTATACCAAGTATGGTTTCAGCATCACCTACGGCACCGCTCCGGCCATTGTGCCGGGCAACATCGCGATCACCTGCACGGTTGCCCACCGCAGCGGCTTCGCAGAAACACACTCGCTCGAAGCCCCCGCCGTCCCAGCGAACCGTGGCGTGACGCAACTGCAAGCTGTGGGCGGAACTGTCACGTATCTCAAACGAACGTTGGTTAAGATGGTGCTGGCATTGGTCACCGCGGACAACCCGGAAGACAACGACGGCAACGGCATCGTCGAGCCTCCAGCTAAGTCCGAGCCCAACTACGCCGAGATCGTCGCGATGTTTGAGACAGCGGCTGCCCGCATCAAAGACTCGGACGAAGCGCGCAAGCTCATGGAGTGGAAGCCCGGCGTGATTGCGCTCACTGCCCTGCCGCACGGTGATGAGCGCCAGCGCTACATGATGCTCCGCTCCAGGGTGCAGGCCGACTGGCTGAGCAACAAGGACGACGGCAGCAACGCGTCAGAAGACATAGAGGGCCTGTGATGAGCGGCAACAAAACCCAGCGCGGGTCGACACCACAGCATCAGCGGATCTGCGCGCTGGTCACCACCGTCCTCAAGCTGGAGGAGGAGGCGACCACCATGAAACAACTGCTCATCCAGATGTCGGCCAGGCTGCTGCGGCTGGAGCTCGCGCTGAGCGTGCTCGACAAGGACGGGACATTGACCGCGATCCTGCGACCGGAACAGTTTCAGTCGGAACAGTTTTAGTGGATACCGCCGCACCGAGGTGGCTCCCCGCTGCGGCGGTCGCCTGGGCTCAGACGCTCAGGCAGCGGGCGAGGTGGTCACAGGTCCCCCAGACCAGAGTGCCTCGCCCGTACTCTTCATTCCTGACCGCTGCTGCTGACAGGTCTCGATCATCTTGAGCAGGATGCGCTCCCGCCCGGCGCTGAGCCGGTCCTCCAGGTAGAACAGCCCGCCCACCACGACGACATTCAACGCCAGTATGGCCAGGAAGCCCGGCGGCAGGGTGCCGATCAGCTTCTCAATCAAGGGACGACAACGTTATGTCTTACGACATCATCGGCTGGCTTTGCGTGCTGCTTATGCTCAGCCTGATCGGCCTGACGTGGTGGGCAGTCTATACCTTCGTCCCGCCGCCGCCGCCGAAGCCGCCTAAGGTCAGCAGGCCACGGCCATTCGCTTACGTCGAGCCACGCGAGTCGGTAGACGCTCACCTCACACGCGGCCTGATCACCATCCTCCTGCTGGATATGTTTTGCGGCCCCCGGGATCACTGAATACCGCGCAGGCGCAGCTGCTCCTCCAGCCGCGCCCGTTCCTCCTGCTGACGCCGCAGCTCGCCAGGATCGGTCCCTAGCACCATGCTGCCCAGCAGGCCGCGCTGGCTTGGCTGTGGCAGGCCCAGCCCAACAGTGGGAAGCACTCCAGGCGACGGTGCAGGCGGGCCATACTCCGACCCAGGAGCGCCCGGTAGGTGCGTGCCGAGCTGCTCCTTCACCCGCTCCAGACGCTTGGCGTAGATGCCGCCCAGCGCATCGCGCGCACGGTTGGCAATGATGGTCTCAGTGGCGAGGCCTGCCAGACCACCAACAGGCCCTCCAACTGCGTAGCCGCCAATCGGCCCCAGACGGCTGGCCATGCCGCGCAATATTTCCATGCCGTCGCTGGTCTTCGACGACCGCTTCAGCAGGTCGAGGTCTTTCGGGTCCCAGCCGCGCGTCATCTTGGGGTCTTTGCTGTAACGCTCGATCGCGTTCCGCAGGGTTACCTGCGGGTTCTGCGTGCCCTCGGCCTTCTCGATCATGCGCTCGATGTCCTGCATCCGCACCGCAATCGACCACGACCGGCGGGCGTCCTTCAGCGCCGCGAATCCAGCTGGCCCGCCGACCGTCTCACCCTGGCCCACACTCTCCACGTGATCACGCAGCGCATGCTGCATCTCGAGCAGCCGGGACGCCTCGTCTTTCTTGCCCGCGCGCAGCGCCACCTCGATGCGGTCGCCGATCTTCTTGTCGATCTCCTGCGTGCCGCGCAACGATAGCTCTTGCCCGCGCAGCGCGTTGTTCAGGTCGCCGATCGATGCATCCACCGCGTCAGTCGGGTCGAACCGCCGCGCCTCGGGTGTCTGCGTACGAATGCCGGAGATCTTGTTGTCCAGGAACGCGTCGTTCGCCTTAGCTGAGACCCTGCCGCCGTAGTGGTCGGCGAGGGCATAGTGCGCACGCGCCACATCGAACGCGTCCGATGCAAGGGTCGTGACGTTGGTTGGCGGGACGTAACCCGGTGGCGAGGGCAACGGCCCAGCGACCGGCGCACGCACCTCAACGTCGGGCGTCCCCAGCGCCGGGCTACGCACCGTATAGGGCAGCGTGGTGGTGGATGCCGGGCCCTCTGGCCCCGGCGCCGGCATTCCACCGCTCCTAACCTCCTCGCGTTCCGCCCGTCGTCGCAACGCCTCGGCCAGTGCTTCCTTGTTCAGCGGGCCACCGGGCGCGATATCGACGGGGCGCTCTCCCGGCACATAATCCTTTGGTCGTCGCATAGGCATCCCGCCGGGCGTCAGCGTGCGCGGCAGCACCGGGGCCATTCCCGCCATCACAGGCGAGAGCGAGGCAACAGCGGCATTGAAGTCCCGCCCCGCTCCTGGCGCCCCAGCAGCAGTCGCCAGTTCCTCGGCGGTCGCGCCAACACCCGCCCCGATCGCCGCGGGAATTGCCGCCGCGGTATTCAGTGCCGGGTTGATGATGTTGCGGTTCATCCATCCGCCGAACGGTCCGTAAGACGGTGCGGCGTTCATCTTCTCCTGGTATTCCGGGGTCATCGCGTTCGCATCGGTCCAGGCGCCGGTAATCGCGTCGCGTACCCGCTTCACTGCAGGCAGCCGCGCGCTGCCCTCGCTCTCCTTGGTCGGTAGCTGGTTGTAAGAGGTCGCCGTTACCGGCCTAGGCGTCATGCGGTATTCCAGATCGCCGCGCTGCCCGGTGTAGGGATCGACCGGTGGCTCAGCACTATCCAGCACGTTGCCGCCAGCACCGACATGGCCGAAGGCCGGTGCTTGGGTGTATGGGTCGAACGCCATCACTGCCCTCCGTTGGGACCGGGGTAGACGTCCACCGTGTTATCGCCCCGCCGGTAAAGCTGGCCCGGCCTGACGTTGTCGCGGAACCAGTCGCCCCGCCTGTCGGACGGACCCTTGTCGATCTCAGGCGGCACCTGCCGGAAGATAGGCGGCACCTCCTTGTGCGCCTGGGCGATCGCCTGATGCGGCGCCACGCCGCTGCCCACGAGGTTGCCGATCAGCACCGCCACGTCGCGCTTGCGCTCCTGGGCGGCGATCAACCCGGTGATGATCAGGTTGCGGGTACGCTCATCCTGGCGCGGGTTGGCGACCATGTTCTCCAGGAAGATCAGGTCGCGGTCGCTCACTGCGCCCATCGCCACGCCCGACTTGATGTCCTTGATGGCGGCATTCACCGTCGCCTGGAACTGCTGCACGTCGGCAGCCTTCTTGTGCATGCCCTCGCTGCCCCAGCCGGTCGCGGTGATGATGTCGGCGAGCGATTTTCCGCCTACCTGGATGTCGCCGATCAGCGTGCCGGAACCCACCTGCTTGGACAGGACGCGCAGCGCCTCCAGCGAACCGATGCGATCGCCGGTCAGCGCCACGTCGGAATCGACGCCCTCCAGCACCTTGGTCTTGCGCGCGTTGGTTACCGCATTGTCGGCGGTCAGCCGGGTCTCGGCTCCCGAGACCAGATCACCGTGCGCCTTGCGCAGCTGCTCTTCCTGCTTCTCCCACCACTTCGCCTCGATCTCCTTGCCCTTGGCGCGTGCCGTGGCTGCCGCCTCGCGTACCTTGGCCTCGTGGTCGGCGATCTTCTGCCGCGCGGCCACGATGGTGCTGGCGTCGCCGCCCTCCAGCTGGCGTGCGCGCTGGGCGTTCTTCAGCGCCTGCTCCAGCTGGGCACGCTCTGACTGCACGCCCTGCTTGTCCTCGGGCGTCAGGTCGCCGCTGAACAGGCGCCGATCCTCGTCGGTCGGCTGGCGCAGGTTGGCCTCACGGAACGCCCGGTAGCCCGGCACACCCGGCGGCAGGCCGATCGTGTCGTCCGGTTGCTGTGGCGCTGTTGCTGTTGCTGTTGGCGCTGTTGCTGTTGGCGGCGGCGCATTGGCCATGCTGCCGTCCGGTTTGATCACCAGACCGGAGGGCTTGCCGTCCGCCCCCAGCATTGGCACCGGCTGGCCGCTCTCTGCCGCCCTGGCGCGCGCCTCTGCCTCTGGCAGCGCCGGCTGCGCAGCTGGTGCAGGCGTGGCTGCGGGTGCGCCGGTTGGCGGTGGCTGAGGTGGTCCTGCCACCTTGTAGGGCGGCGGCGTGGCTGTGCCGCCTGTTCCGGTCTTGACCAGATCGTAGCCGCCAGCGGCATTCTTGACCCAGTTCTGGCCCCACTTGGACGGGTCCCACGGCGCCGTGCCGCGCTTGTCGTAGATCGCGTCGAACACGGCGTCCTGCACCTCCTTGGGCGCCTTACGCGCCTCTGGATACTTGCTGACGTCAACGCCAGCGAGCTTCGCCCCCTCTGCCCATGTGGTGTTGGTGAACCCATAGAGACCGCCAGCTGTTGCGCCGCGCGCGTAGGCCGTGGGGTCCGCCTTGGCGACGTAGTTCAGCGCCGTGGGATCACCGCCGGATTCGCGCTGCTGGATGATCAGGCGGTCCTTCTCCTTGTCGCCGGTAAACTGCGGCGCCCCGTCCGCACCACCACCCGCCCCACCACCACCCGCACCCGCAATGCCTGTGCCCGGCCCGTCCAGCGACTGACTGCGGTTCTGCAGCTGCAGCAACGACAGCCCAGCCTTCATTCGCTCGATCCGGTCGCGGTTCTGCTCGACGCCGAGCTTCGCCAGATCCATCCGCTGCTGATAGTCCTGCTGCGCCGCCGCAGCCGCCCGCCGCTGGTCCAAATCCATCGACTGCTGCGCGCCCTGCAGGCCAGTCGCCGCGGCCGTGAGCAGGTCCGGCCTTACACGCGCCGGTCCCGATGCCTGCAGCATGTTCAGGCCGAAGTTCAGCAGCGCCCGGCTGCCCGCCGCGTCCGCCTCCCGGCCTCCCAGCCGGTAGGTCGGTGACTGTCCGCCCGCCAGCACCTCACCGATCCGTCCCAGCAATCCGGGCCGCGTGCCGTCATCCGGCGTCCCGCGCGGCAGCGTCGGCAGCACCGGAGCCTGTTGCGACGTCAGCAGTTCCTGGATCTGTTCCTCAAGTGTTGGCATGGCTCACCCCAGCAATCCGCGTGGCCGATACGCCACCGGCACGCCGTACTGGCCTCCGGTGTAGGCATCGCGGCGTTTCAGCAGCGCCTCGACAACCTGCGCCAGCGTCTGCTCCCCGCCCTGAGGCTTGCCGGTGGTGCCCGGTCGGATCGTGGTCTTGGGGCCCGCCGAGGTGCCGGTTGGCGATGCCGCCTTGGCCGCGGTGCTGACACCCGACGCCAGCGTGCCGCCGGCCTTGAGCTTCTGGCCCAGCGTCGCCTTGTCCCACCATGCCGCCGCCTTATCGAGCAGGCCCTTCGAGCCCGCCTCAGACCACGTGCCGGTGTCGAGCACGCCCGGCGCCGACAGATCCGACACCTGCAGCGTCGCCGGTCCCTCCCACGTGCCAGCGGCACCCGTATCGCCCAGCAATCCAGGGGTCGCGGCGCTGTCCCACACGCCGCCCTCGATGACAGGCCCCGCCGCTGCCGGCTCTGACACGGCGCCGCCGAGGAAGATCGGCTCTGCCGCCGCGGGCGCAATCGTTGCCGCCGCCTCCGCTGCCGTCGTGGGTATCGCCAACCCGAGCGTGGGCACCGCAGCCGCCGCTATCTCCGGTGCCACTGCCGCCGTCCCGGCGAGTGCCCCGGCTGCCCCGATCGCCTCCGGGGCCATCGCCGCCAGCGCCGCCGCCGTCGTCGCAGCCGTGGCTCCCGCCGCCGCCGTGGCGCCCGCCCCCTCTGCCGCCGCAGCGAGCAGGGCAGCCTCGCCAATGCCAGCGTCGGCCATCTACCCGCCCCCACCAGTTACGCCGTTGTCGAGAAGACTGCCGACACCGCCGGCTAGACCGCCCAGCGCCGCCGTGCCGCCGATCGCCTGACCCCACGGGTTCGAGTAATACGGGTTCATCTCCTGCGAGAATCCCGAGTTGTTCGTGCTGTAGGGTACGCCCGACACCGCGCCGAGCAGCGTCTGCAGTTGTTGGTACGGGAAGGCCTGCTGCTGCGCGAAGGCGCCCTGCTGCGCGTTGAGCAGTTGCTGCTGATACTGCTGCTGCTGCGTCCCGGCTTGATTCAGCGCGTTGCTCTGACCCAGCATCATGTTCTGCAGCGAGGTCAGCGACTGCGGCAGGTTCTGCGCCGCAGTCTGGGCCGCGCCCAGGTTGGACGACATGATGTCGGCGCCGAGCTTCTGATTCTGCCCGTAGCCACCCTGCAGCAGGTTGGCCAACGCGGTATTGGAGGCGAGCCCTTGCTGTCCCGCCTGCAGCGCTACATCGCGGCTGATGCCGGTGGCCTGGTTCCACTGGTTGTTCAGTAGGTCGCCGAGATATTTCTCCGACCCCAGCGCCGCCTGTGACTGCGCGATGCCCTCCTGGACGCCCTGCCGGCTGCCGCCGAACGCACCGGCTTGGTTGGCGTTCGCGCCGATCGTGTTGAGGTTGGACCGCAACTGCTGCTGCATCAGCTGGTTCGCCGGGTCGACGACCGACTGGGTGTAAGGCGACATCAGTTGCTGCGCGCCAGCCGCAACGCCCTGCGCAGTTGCCGGGCCTTGGCTCGTGTAGTTCCCCAGCAGACCCTGCGACGGCCCGAAGACCTGCTGGTTGAACCCCTGCTGCAACTGGTTGGTGTTGCCCTGGATGCCCGCAGCACTGAGCGGCGTCACCTGGCTGGCTAAGGCCTGCTGGGCATTGATACCGCCGGCTGCGGCGCCCATCCCCAGGCCCTGCACGGCTTGGACCTGCTGGTAAGCCTGCTGCTGTGCCGGATCGATGCCGGCAACCGTCTGGCCGGTGTATGGGTTGTATGGCTGGTTGCTCAGGTCGGTGGCACGTTGCACCGCACCCGCACTTGCCTGTTCCAGCCACGGTGGGATGTAGGCGTTGGTGTTCTGAACAGTGTTTGTGGACTGCCCGCCGCCGCCACTAGGTGGCATGACTATTCCCCTACTTTAACGGCTGAAGGATTTTGTCGAAGCAGACTCCGCGCAACCGCCACTTTTCGCCAAATGGCTTGCGGTGCGCGCCGAGCCAACCCATGCGTCCAGATGCGATCGCCAGACTGCAACCCTGCTCTATGGCCCACGCGTCGATGTCAGGCTGTAGCTCTGCACACTCTCGCAGCGTGCCGCTGACGATCCAGTAATTGACGGCGCGCAGGCGGGGAAAGACGATCACCTCGGTGACAATGACACTGTCGCCGTTAGGCCAGCACGCAGCGCGGTTCTCGCGCACCCGGTCCATGACGTCGGCAACCGTGTGCGTGTTGTTGGCGTAGGCTAATGCCTTCTCGAACCGCCTGAGTTTCTCTTCGTTGGTCACGGGGTCGCCTCTGTGACAATCGTCCCGGCATCGGTGATCGACACGCGCCACGACGTGCCGTCTGGCGAGATCAGCCCGACGAAATGGTATGAAGGACCCGCCAGCCCGGCGTTGGCCTTGCGATTGATTTCGGCGGCGATGATGGCCAGCCGCTCATCGATGCTGCCAGCAGTCGGCGCCTGGAACGGCGCGGGCGGACGGCTGACCGGGCGAACTGTCATCAGTGTGCCCCCTGCGGCAGAGCGTGATATAAGCGGGACGACGTCGGTGTTTCAGCACCAGCGCCGCCCCTGACCCCGAGCCTTTCACAGAAGGACCGAAGCTGATGCCACATAAGGACCCAGAAGCGCGGCGCGTCTATCATGCGGCGTATAGAGCGGCACGCAAGGCCGACGCTGATAGATATGAGGAACACAAAGAGTATCAGCGCCAGTGGAAACACGCACAGCCGCCCATAAGTCAGGAAGAGGGACGCGCCAGGTATGCGGCGCGTCGCGAAGCTAATCAGGCCAAGGCAAGGGCCTTTTATGCCGCCAACCGAGAGCGGTCCATTGCCAAGAGTCGTGCATGGCAGGTGGCTAATCCTGACAGAAAACGAGAGAACGGCGCCAAATGGGCGGCGAACAATCCCGAATGGTGTAGCTACAAGGCGCACCGAGGCGCAGCCAAGCAGCGCGACGTGCCATTTCTGCTCACATTCGATGAATGGCTGACAATCTGGCGCGCCAGTGGCAAGTTCGCGCAGCGCGGTAGAGCTAGCGACGAGTACTGTATGGCACGATGCGGCGACCAAGGGGCATACGCAATCGGCAATGTCCGCATCTGCACGAACCGAGAGAATGCTACCGAACGCTGGCAAATAGTTCGTCAACGACGGCCACCTTTGCGAATCTGAAGACGAGGCCGACCGATGGCGAATGGTTCATCAGCGTTGGCTTCCATTCGCATTCTAATATGGCGACCGCTAAACCTGACATCCATCAATCCGTTATGGACCTCTGAGTACAGGCCAGTGTCGTACTCAGTACCTTGTGGCTGCTCTCTGGTTAGGAAACGGTAGGAAACGCCACTGGGCGCCGCCGCGTCGAGGACAAGTTGGCGCACGTGGAAGCGTGCATCACCCTCGCCCAGTACTATGTTGCCGCTTTCGGCATAGACCGAGCCGGCGGGCGCGCGCGGCACCCCGTTATCGCTCCAGCCATACTCGTGCAGATAGAGACAATGCTCTGCCGTCCTGATCGGCCCTGCCAGGATCGGATTGTCCATCACCCCGGTGCCGTCAGCCGCCGTCCGATTCCGCACCCCGATCGTCCATGGTCGGCTTGCGTCGGCATAGTTGACCGCGATGTAGCGGTTGCACTCGTTGGCACCCTCATCCGGCCAGTCCCACCAGAGTTCACTAAACGCCGGGTTTGGCGAGCCGAACACGCGCCCCACCATCTGCCGGTTCACGAGGCTGAAAAACCAATCATCGACGTCGCACTTCAGTGGCTGCACGCTGCCGGCATAAGCCCAGAATGTCTGCAGGCCCGGCCACGCGACATTGCTGCCGATCCGCACCACAGAGCGCGGCGAGATCGGCCCACAGCCCGAAGCGATCTCGACAATGCCGTAAGCGTAAGGCGGTCCCACGTAGGTCATCTTGTGCAGGTCGTTGCCGGTGAACAGCAGGATGCTGTCGGCGATCTTGATCGCGGTCATCGCATAAGACTGCGTCGCGAGCAGTTTGTCGCCCGCCATATTGACCGCGGTCGGCGCCCAGACCGCGTAGTCCTCCTGGTCGCTCCAGGCGATGGCGCGCGGGTCGCCGCCGGCCCCGTAAAGCACTACGTGACGCTGGTCGGTGACGATCACGCCCCGGTTCATCAGCGGCGCCGCTGTGACGATCGTCGGCAGCACCGTGGGTGTGTTGGGGTCCCACTCGAACAGGTGGCCGTCCTGGGTGGGCACGATCAGCAGGCGCTCGCCGAACGTGTCCATGCTCCACCGGTCGCCCATCGTCGCGCTGATGTCCTGCGGGCCGACATCTTCGGGGTCTCGCGCGGTGCCGTAGGCGTCCTCGCCGTAATCGCCCAGCCCGTAACCGTTCAGCGCACCAGGCGGATCGAGCGGCCCGACACCGGCTGGGGTGATGGTGTAGATGGTGTCGGTGTCGAAGCGGAATGCGTATAGCCCGACATCAGTGCCAAACGCAGCCCAACGCACGCGTGCATTGTCGTGCCATGTGATCAAATCGCGTATCGGGTCGGAAACGCCGCTGCCGATGATATTGACGTTGCCGCCGATCGGCTGAATCTGCCCGCCGCGGAACCGGATGTTGTTTGTGTCCCACCACCTTCCGGAAGTGGCTTCTGGCGTCGCGTTCCTGACGACGCCTGGCGGCGGGGCTTGGGTGAGGCGTGGCACTAGTGGGTGCCTCTCATGGGCGCTGACATCAGCCGACGCACCAGCGGCACCGCAGCGGTCGTGGCGGTTACGGCAGCCTGACTACCGGCGTAGATGATCTTGGAGACGACCATGACCGGCTGCACCACCTCGAGCCGTGTGCCACTGCCGCCCGACGCTACGTTGTGCGTGTGATCGCCGCTCCAGGGGACGGCATGAAGGTGGTCACCGATCGAAGTCGTGGTGTGCGTGTGATTGCCTGCCCAATACAGGTAATGCACGTGGCCGCCTGTGGTGTTGGTGTTAATTTGATGCACATGTTCGCCGTTGATGCTGGTCGTGTATGACGCACCGCCGAACGCATCGCTGATGACATTTGCGCCGCCGCCAGCGCCCGCCGCCCCCAGGTTCCACAGGCCGACCGTATGGTTGTGCGACCCCTGCGGGTCGGTGCCGCCGCTGTGCGCGTGATCGCCCGCAATCGTCGTCCCGAAGCCGGTGCCGCCCGTGTCGTGATTGTGCGACCCCTGCGCATCGGTGGTGTGTGAATGCGCCCCGTTGGGAAGCACAGAGCCGCCATGGTCATGACCACCAGCCGTTGTGGATGCGAAGTTCACGTTTGGCAGGTTGGCTTGCAGGATGCTGTAGGACAGCGAACCGACGCGCTGGGCGAAGGCGTAGCTCCGCGCCGTGCCGTTCGCATCGGTGACCGTGCCGGCGCCGATCGCGGCGCGGCCATTAGCCGGCGGCAGGTTGAACGTGGTGGAGCCGTCCCCGGCACCCCACGCGGTGCCAATGGCGGCGAATAGCTCGCTGTAGGTCGTGCGGCTGATCTGCCGCCCGTCGCAGGCGAGCCAGCCGGGCGGCGGGGTTGGCCCTGCATAATCCAAAATCGCCCCGCATGGCATGGCCATGGATACGAACTCGTCCAACGTATCCATGTTCTCATTAATCTTCGTTCCCCAACTGTCACGACTCGCCCCGACCTCAGGCTTAATCAGTGACATCTGGGCGGTGTAGGTGTCGGCCATGGTCAGGTGTCCGCTGTGTCGTCGTTGGTTTTGACGTAGTTGCCGTCTCCCGCGACCGGCAGGCGGAAGCGAAAGCCGTTTGGCCCCAATCCGGTCCAGCCATACTTGGTGCCGACGCGGCGCTTCCAGTCGCGGTGATCGCCGAACCCTGGCGCGGGAGCGGCGCGCGGCAACACCGTGACGCCGCTGACCTTGTTCTCGGCCACGTAGACCGTGCCGCCGTCGCACGCCTTCCAGTCCGGATTGCCGGTGGATGATGCACGGATTGTCCCAGCAAGTACTGTCATGGCTGTATCCTCAGTGAATCATCGTGACCATAGGCCCGCCAGCCGCCGGGACCACCACGGCGACGGACGCCCAATGCTCCAGCAGCACCTGAGTGACGACCGCCTGGAGGTTGCCGGATGCGACGCTGGCCCAGTGCTCGGCGATCACCTGCGTAATCCGGGCGTCGGGGTCGGTGGTCAGCCAGTGCTCGGCGAGTGCCTGCGATGCGATGGCGTTGGTGGGGACAGATGCACCTGCGGTGAAGCCGCTCGTGTAGCCGCTTGGCACTGCACCGACGAACGCGGTGTCACCGAAGTTCGCTGTTGTCTGCTCAGAGCCACCAATTAACCAGGCAGTTGGATAGATAGGAATACCCCTACCTTGTGCAGTGACAAGGATACCGCCGACACCAGTTGCAGGGTTTGCGCCTGCCGAACCATTCCAATTGCCTACCGCACCTGACCGAAACCAGATCAGTCGTTGGTCGCAATCCACTGCAATGCAGACAACCGTGTTGTTGACGATTGTGCCGATGGTGCTGCCGGTGGTCGCGCCATCTAGGAAGATAGCACCGCTATGCCCTGGGCCACATGCTCCAACTGCAATGGCAGAGATGGGTGCCGTGCCGACTGCATTCGCATTCCATGAAATGCCAACACAGCTACCAGCACCAGTGTTCACGACACAGGTGCATTCCCAATAGAACTTGCCTGTGACTTGTTTATCGACAGCACGCACGCCAGCCTGCGCGCCGCTTGTGCTGGTGGCAATCAGATTGCTGCCAGTCAGCGTAATGCTGCCGCTCTTATCGCTTGGGTTCCATGTGGTATTAGACATTGGCAACGACCTTGCTGGCAACCCCAAGCCAAGCTATTCTCCACACATGAGAAGACCCAGCGTCACTGTGAATTGCCGCCTCTGCGGCAAAGCCTTTCAGACCCGAGCGTCCAACATCGCGCGTGGAAATGGCCGCTTCTGTAGTCGATTGTGCTCGGACGCCGGCAGACAGGGGACGCTTGATCAGCGGCTCTGGAAGAATGTCATTAAGAAGCGCGGTTGCTGGGTTTACCCAAGCGTAGACTATTTTGGCTATGGCAGGATACAGGTCGGCTACAAGCAGACTAAAGCTCACCGGCTCGCGTGGGAACTGACCAAAGGGGCGATCCCAGTCGGGATGCACGTCTGCCATAAGTGCGACAACCCGGCATGCGTGCGGCCCAGCCATTTGTTCCTCGGCACCGATGCCGACAACATCGCGGATATGGACGCAAAAGGACGAGGGTTCAGACCGGGCGTAACTTTGGATGCTACACGGGTCAGGCGCATCCGCCGGATTTATGCTGCGGGACGGACCAGCCAACGAGCACTCGCCCACAAGTTCGGTGTCAGTCTCAGCACCGTGTCCGGCATCCTGCGCGGCACCCGGTGGGCGCATGTGACCTAGGTCCATCTCAAGCCACCACGAGCGGGCCGATATTTACAGTATTCACTGCCGCCGCAGTCCATGCGCTGCCCGTAGCGGGGTCTGTGACATCGTGACGCCACGCCCACTGCCAGTTCGACGGTGTGAGCACAACGGTCGGTGACGCAACCGTTGTCGCACCCGACTTGAGTTGCACCGCCGCCGTGCGTGTGCCCGCATCGGACTTGATCATATATGCGCGCGTGGTGACGGCGTATGTGGTGAGCGGTGTCGATGCGATGGGTGCGATACCGTAGAGGTCGCTGTGTCCGACTACGCTGTCGAACACGTAATCCGTCGTGGTGTTCTGCTGCGGCTCATCCACACAACTGAAGTTGGATGCGCCGGTTGTCCGCGAGAACTGCACGGCTGCATCGGACGCGGGTGCGCGTGTGTAGGCTCTTAAATCTCCGAGGAATGTGCCGGTTGCTGCGCTGCTCCGCCAATACAGATCGTCTATCTCGTGCGAGTTAACCGCAGCCTGCATTCCGACCGTCAGCTTGTTGGCATAAGCGTTGGCAGAGTTCTGGGTGTCCAGGCTGCCTGTGGCACGGTCGTTGACCGTGTTTCCGTTCTTGCGAACCGCCCAGCTACCCGTCGTGTTGTTGATCGCCACTTCAATCTCGAAGGCATACCATGTATTGGTGACAGGGAATGCGCCGGTATAGGTGTCCAACACCGTGCCCGCTGGTGTGCCAGATGTCAGCAGGATCGCGCCGTCGCTACGGAACACCACACAGCATTGCCCGGTCGTGCCATCGAGCAGTTGCAGATACAAACCCAACGTCGTTCCGCTGATCGCCGCCGTCTGCCGGAAAGCAACCACCAGATGGTGGACGGCATCGTTGGCACCGTTACTCTTGGTCAGGAGCGTCGATGTGGCGGTGACATGCAGCGCCTGACTGCCGCTGAACCGGCCTGCAACGAATGTCGGTGTCCCAGCGCCACTATCCCAGTATCCCGCGATCATGTCGGCCGCTGCCGCGTAGCAATCGAACCCGTCCGCGAAATCCACCATCGTCTAGCTCCACGTCACAGCAAGCGACAGCAGCGCATCTGTCGGTGATCCGGTGCTGCCGGTGATGACCGCCGTGATGTTGTCGCCCGCAGCGAAGGTGTTTGCCGCAGTCGCTGTCGCAGTCGCCGGGGTGGCGGACGAGACCGCGACCGCTGACAGGCCGGTGACCGTGGTCCCGTTGACCTTGATGGCCACGGTGAAGCTGCCGTTGCCGGTAAAGTATTTGAGCGTGTTGATGGTGCCGCCATATGGCATGTCCCACCACCAGACCGTATCGTCGCTGACCGTGGCAGCGTTCTGCCACTGTGCCTGAAGGCGGGCCTTGTCGCGCGCCTTGGGCGCCGAGGCTACCGGCAGGAACGGCCCACCAGCCAGCGCGGTGTCCAGCGTGTCGGCATTCAGGTTCAAGTGCGATCCCCAGACATCATCGTCCTCGCCGGGAACCGGCTTGTAGAGGCCGAGATTCGGCGTCTGGGTGTAGTCGCTCATGTCGGCTCCAACTCAGGCAGGCGTTGCTTGGTCCATGTCCCCGTCCCGCAGGCGTCTACCGGCTCCCAGACGCCCGGCGTGCAGTCCTGCTGTGGCCATGCGCCGACGCTGCCAGGCGGCGTCCTGCGCCACGCCAGGGCCGCGGCACCGCTGGCGTCGAACGACAGCAGGCTGATGCCGCCCACCTCGTAAACGACGGCCCGGTTGCGCGAGTAGGGGCCGGCGCCGTAGGGACCGCGACCGAATGGGCGGGGTGCGGGCATCAGACGCCAGCCACCGCTGCCCAGGTACCGCCGCCACGGCTCACGTAGAGCGTGGCACCAACAGCACCGCCGACGCGCGAATATAGCGAACCCACCGGTTGCGTCGATGTCGGCGCGGCTGTGCCGCTCGTCCAGGTGGGGCCCGATGTTGTGCCAGTTTGCACCGCAGCTGCGGTAACGACGCCGGCACCGTCCACCTGAAAGCCGGCAGACTTGAATGCGGCGGTGTTAAACGTGATTGCCGAGAAATCCACGCCGAACGCCGCCACAACGGCTGGTCCGCCCGCCAACAGAGAGATACCAGTGCCGATCAGCGTCGTGGCGGCGTTGCCGATCCACCAACCGTCTTCAGAACCGAACTGGATCACCCGCTTGAAGGCCGCCAGGCCAGGGCTGCCAGCGCCATTCGCGCCAAACCCGAGGCCATAATCGGAAATGGACCCTTGCACCGCGTCGAGCGGATCGAGAACAACCTTGATCCCCTGCTTATAGGCAAGGGACGACCCGGCGGTGGCGCCCAGGTCCACTTCCAGCGAGACGACTGAGTTCCAATACGTCGCACCGCTGGTGATCTTCGCGAGCGTGTTGCCGCCGAACAGATTGCCCTTCGGGGCGCCTGCGGTTCCGTTATCATTGACGTTAGATGTCATCCGGCCATAGAGGCCGACATAAAACACACCGGTTCCGGTCGTGTTGCCCGTCGTGCCGTTAACGGTGCCCATCGCAGCCACGAGCGTGCGGTTGCCGCGCATCGATGCGTCACCACCTGCCCATCCCACCTTTAGGATCTGCATGCCACCGAGGGCTGCGGCATTGACGTGGTCCGAGTTTATCAGCACCGAGTTGAAATCGTTCTGCCCGGTTGTAACCGTGCCGGAAACGTTGGCGGATACGAACATAGGTTGGATCTGCGGGCCGGTAACCTGTCCGCTGCCGAGCGTTGCTGGCGGAACCACGCGCAACAACGTCTGGCTGGTGCCGGTCAGGTTCAGCGAGGGACCGATCAGCGGGCCGGTCAGCGTTCCACCGATCAAGGGCAAGAACGGACCAGTCGTCAGTGTTGGCGTCTCCGCCACTTGGACCGAGAGCGTGCCGGCTGAAAAGCGCACGATGTCGCCGGCCAGTACGTCCAGCATTAACGGCGTCGTGCCGTCTGCCGGGTCCACCAGCGGACCCCAATAGAGCCGCTCGCCGCCAGTCGCCCCGGTCCATATCTCGAAATAGCCAATTGCGCCCCAGTCCGTGGTGGCGGCGGGAAATTCAACCGTCGCGGCGTTGGCGGCGATTGTCGCGGACAGCATCGAGAACGTGGCTGCTACGCGCGCATAGCCGCCGCCGGACGCCTCGATGCCGCCGGTCTGCTCTGATGGCGACGTCTGGCACAGCGCCACGTAAACACGTCCAGGCGCCGTCATGGGGGCAATGGCCAACGTGTGCTGCAACAGCGCCAGTTCCAGATCGAGGCTGGCCGACCCGCTCATGTTGTCACCGTTTGCAGCTCAGCGGCAGACAGCGCCCTCGACCAATACCGAATACGCTGGATGTAGCCGTTGATGGCGAGCGCGCCGGCAGCACTGCCAATGTTGATCGTGGTCAGTGGCCCGAACGCGACGCTGGCTCCACCGCTCGTGGGGATCGACACTCCGTTGACGGCGCCATTCCATATCGCGTCGTTGGCAACGGCAGCCTTGAACGGGCCGGGTCGGGTGATTGCCACGCCAGCGGTATTGACCAGGTTGGTCGTGGCAACCGTGATGACGGCCCTGATCGAAAGCGTCGTCGCGGTCTGTTGCAACTGGACTATGTTATTCGTGGTCCCGTCGTTCAGGCCGACCCATCGGGTATTAGCTGCGGTCGCCGCGACGGTCGTCACCGCATAGGCATCGAGAGCGATGGTCTTGCCGCCAGTGCCACCGAGAGCCACGGCATCGGTGAATGTGGCGAGGTCGGCAATGCGCGTTGCCGTTGTGCCCGTCGTGGGCATCCAACTGGTGCGATATGGCCCGGCCTCAAGCTGTGCGTTGAGCACCGATCCGGTCACCGTGCAGGTAAGCGTGCCGGCGGTTGGGGTGAACGTCAGCGCCACACGCTGCGGAAACGCCCCGGTGCCCACCAACGGGCCGGCGGTAGACACGCCACTGAGCGTGATTGTGCCTGTGCCATAGAACGACAGTGTGTAAGCCTGCGCGGTGACGGTGACCGACTGCGTGCCGAGTGTCGCGCTGTTGAGCAGCAGATTAGCGCGCTGTTCCTCGATCAGCAGCCCGCGCAGGGCCAGCGTCACCGGGTCGTAGTCCCAGCGAGGCGCGTTCACCGCGGCGGTCTGCATCACGCCCGCGCTGTTGAAATACGTGCCGGTGCTGGCGCGGGTGAAGGTAATGCGCGGGTCCAGTGTGCCGGGCGTCATGAAGTCGAGCGCCAGCAATGGACCGCCACCGCCGCCGTTGAACGAGGCGGCATCGGCAACCAGCCCGCGCATCTCCCGCGAGAACAGCCTGCACCAGCCCATCGGCGAGATATCGCCCAGCACGCGCGCACAGCGCCCGCCGCGGCGTGGGGAGAAGTGACGGCAGAGGCTACAGTGTTCCTTGCCGCCTGCTCCGGTGTAGCGCGCCGCCGCCTTGCTGATCAGGGGCAGGGACATCAGCCAAAGACCCCACTCATCTCCTCGGTGTACGGGGCCCCGCTCATGGTAGATTGTTGCGTGTTCAGGTTGGCCCGCGTGACCGCCTGTTGATACTTGGCGTCCCACTGCGGCGCCATCGGCTCGTCCTGCTCTGCCAGGGTCGCATGCGCCAGGATGCCGTAGAGGTAGACCGAGTAGAGTTGCTCAAGAACGGGGTTGGTGTCGGACGGCAGTAGCAGCGCGCGGGGCTTGGCATACCAGTTCATGATGACGGTCTGCGGCACCCACAGCGGGTCGGGCGGGTCCGGTAGCCACGGGTGCGGCAGGAACTCGATGCAGTCGGCCACGAGCCGGTAGGCCCACGTCCGCCGGTTGCCGTAGTAGGTGCCGGGATACAGGTAGTCCACCGGAGGCGAACCGGAGACGTCGGTCCAACTGCCGGACCACTCGTCTTTCAGCACGAGGTTGTTGCCGGTGGCCGCGTCGCGGATCGACGCCATGGTGCAGAAGTCAGGCGGCAGGGTGATGAAGGCCGAATCAACCGGCTGGGTTGCCGACACCTCCATGCACCGGGCGCGCAGGGTCTGCTGGATCTCGGTCTCTACCAACTGCACCCAGGACGGGATACGTGCTGCAGCATCCCGGCGATCGAGATACCACAGCACATCGTCCGTTAACTGTTGGAATGACGCCAAG
>Ga0207670_10000397_pt1 | contig 25059 bp, 21 predicted proteins | sample KBSS23HmetaG_FD_184339 | JGI IMG/M metagenome (GOLD analysis project Ga0207670, IMG submission 184339) | Switchgrass rhizosphere microbial communities from Kellogg Biological Station, Michigan, USA - KBS S2-3H metaG (SPAdes) (version 2) | ecosystem: Host-associated > Plants > Roots >... | reverse complement strand
GGTGTTCGCGACGTGCCGCTACCAACCGGTTGTAGATCTCACAGCCCGTTTCTGTGAGGCGATACACATTGGCAACGGAGCCTGCTGCAATCAACGATTTGCGCAAAAGCTCTTCGGTCGCGGTTTGCAAATTCTTTGCATCACATTTTCCTCTTCGCCCCAACTCGTTAACGTCGACGCCGCGCTCGCGCTCGATCTGGACCAGCAGCCACGCCGCCGCCGGACTCAAATCGACGTCCGCGCGCGTAACAATCGACGCGATATAACGGCGCCGCACGTCTCGATCTGCAAGCACCGCCAGTCCGCGTAACAACTTCTCACGTGAATCGGTGTCTGTCGGCATCGCAAAAGTTTGCGCGATTTCACCGCCGATGTCGGCCTCCGCTGCGGCGGCAATCGTTTCTCGCAGTGGACGCTCAGGCAGCAACAACGCTACGAGCAATCCGAAGAAGGCGATGACTGCCGCGACGAGAAACACAGTGCTGAGCGAAGCGACGAATGCTTCGATGTACGCGCCGCGAGCCGAAGGCGAAAGCCCGGCGAGCGCTTGCGGGCTGATCAAATCGAGCGCCGCCGTGCCGGGTATAAGGCGCTGCGCGTTGGCATGTAGCTGCGTTGCGAGCACTGCGCCAAGCAGCGCAGTGCCCAGCGAGCCGCCGATGAAGCGAAACAGGATTGCATTTGAAGTTGCTACGCCGAGCTCGCGATAGTCGACTGCGTTTTGTACCGCGATGATCAGCACCTGCATGACGAACCCGAGACCGAGGCCGAGCAGCAACATATTAAAGGACGCCGCGAGCGTGCTTGTCTCTGCCGTCATTCTCGAAATCAGCAGAAGTGAGATCGTCACGATAGTCGTGCCGATGATTGGAAACAGTTTGTACTTTCCAGTGCGACTCACGAGCTGGCCCGCGATAATTGACGTCACCAGAGTGCCGGCCATCAGTGGCACCATGCGCAACCCTGATTCCGTTGGGCTTAGTCCCTTCACAATCTGGAGAAACACCGGCAGATACGTCACGGAGCCGATCAACGCAAAGCCGACAATCAGTCCGACCACTGACGTCACCCAAACGTCACGCGTGCGGAAAAGTTGTAACGGCAGGATCGGCTCGCGTGCGCGGCGTTCAACCAGAACGAAGGCGATTAGACCTGCCATCGCGATCACAATCAGTCCGACCATGATCGGCGATGACCATCCGTAAACCGTGCCGCCAAGATCCGTGAACAGCACGATCGACGCGAGTGTCAGCGCGAGCACTGCGGCGCCGGTGTAGTCGATTGCGTGACGCGCGTACGAACTCTGCGCGGGCAGCGTCGCTGCGAGAACCACGAGCGCAATGATTCCGACGGGCAAGTTGATATAGAAGATCCAGCGCCAGGTCCAATGCGTGGTGAAGTAACCGCCGACTAGTGGACCGGCAATCGAAGCGAATCCGAAAGCTGCGCCAAAGATCCCCTGGTAACGTCCGCGTGCGCGCGGCGGTACTATGTCGGCGACGACGGCCTGCGTCGTGACCATGAGTCCGCCGCCGCCGAGTCCTTGAACAGCGCGAAATATGATCAAGTGACTCATTGACTGGCTCAAACCGCAGAGCGCCGAGCCGATCAGGAAGATTACAATGGCAACTTGAAGTACGCGCTTGCGTCCGTAAAGATCGCCGAGTTTGCCGTAGATTGGCGTAACGATGGTTTGCGCGAGCAGGTAGGCCGTGACTACCCACGAGATGTGAGCTAGCCCGCCAAATTCGCCGACAATCGTTGGCAACGCAGTGGCTACGATTGTTGAGTCGAGCGCAGCCAAAAGCATCACGAGCAACAGCCCGCCGAAGACGACGAGTACGTTGTCTTCCGAGGTTCGCGATGTCAGATCAACAGGAGCAGCGACTTGCATAGCAATCGAGATACGCGTGTTCCCTTTGCACCGCTTATGCCTCTTGTCGCTACTGTCAAAACCTCCACGCCCTCGATCGCCCTGTCTCGAATCACAACAATCTCAGCAACCGCGACGAAACCAATCGGTACAGACTCCACGCCAAGAATCGTTCAGCACTTCCTCGCAAAGCCCGTTAAGAAATCTTGACGGAAACTTCCTCGATTTCTCTCTCAACCGCCTTCAAACCATTAAGTAGAACGTTGCGATGTGCCGGGTGCCTGGCGTGCTCGAGTTGTTGAAGCAATCTCGATTTGGACAGCTTCAGCGAGTCGAGGCGCTCCTTCAACACTCGTTGTTCCTTTGTAACCTCAGTTTCGGAAGGCTGCCGCCGGCGTGATTCCCCTTCCTCGATTTGATCGGCAACCGCCTTGCTTTCCCACCCACGAGCCATAGCTTGAAGTCATCCCCATCTAATATTGATGGGACAAGTTTATACCAACGACCGCGCTCTGTTCATTAAATACTTCTATGACTGAGATACGTTTGATACAAGCTGATCGCCATTAGATACCCAACGATAGCGAGCGAGGCAGCGAGTAGCGCAGTGCTGCGCAGAGGGTGCTGAATCAGAATCGCGAGATTAACAACTGCGAGTATCAACACTAAAAAAAATGTTAACTTCTTAAGCCGGATTGTTCGAGTCGGGTAGATGAAATCGATCGGGACGAAGTGAAGCGAACAAACTACTGCAATTATGACGACGTTCCAAATCGGGTCCAGCGCCAGGACGAAAATATAAAACACAACGAAGTTCCACATCGCAGGAAAGCCTCTAAAACGGAAATCATCGGTAATTGCTCTCAGGTTTGTGTAGTGGTAACACGACACCAGCAGCATCGCTCCACAGCAAATGAGACGAATCGACGAAGGCACCAGGCCGGCGACGTACACTAATAGAGTCGGCACGATTACGTCGTTGGTAAAGTCGATTACATAATCAAGCATTCTCCCGTCGACATCGGGCAACACCTCTTTCACCCGAATCGTCCTGGCCAAAGCCCCATCAACAGTGTCGATCAGTACGGCGACGAAGAGCCACAACAGCGCTCCGCGCCAGTTGCGATTGGCGACTGCCACCAGAGCCAGTAATCCCATAACCACTCCGCTGGCAGTGAAAATATGTACTCCCCAGGCGAGCAGTTTTCGACCCGCGCTGAACTTCGGATCAGAGTCAGTCGGGTCAGTTTTCATCTCTGTAGGATGGTCAACTCAAACTAGAAGGTAATGCCTCAGTTTCGAAGTTGATCGCATTTACGCCGAAGGCGTTCGCTAATTTCAGCCCAGGGTTCGAGCTTGCGAGAACCCTGGGGATCATTACATCTAAGGCATTCTAACCCTGAAGGGGTTCGCCAACCGCCGAACCCTTTTCAGGGTTTAATAACAATTTTTTAATCGCTTCCCAGGGTTGTCGCTGCGCTCCAACCCCGGGCTGAAATTAGCGAACGCCTTCGGCGTACTTGTGGTCAAATTTCAAACTGAGGCACTACTAACTAGAATCCTATAGGCTTAAAGTTACCGCTCATTCCCTATCAACACGAACCCGGCCCAGTAGAAGGGATGGCTGTATCGGCCGCGGCGCAGCTTCAATGCTGCTAGTCGCAGGGCTTCGGCTTTTGTCATGGCGCCTCGGCGGCCGGCGCCGCGCACCAGGTTGCGGTGGAAGTCGATCATTAACTCCGAGGTGCGATCGGAATCGACTTTCCACTGACTTACAACTACTGTCGGCGAGCCCGCGACAAACAATGCCCACGACATACCGATTACTCCCTCGCCCGCCCCAACGCGCCCGCGCGCGGTTTGACACGCAGACAACACAACCATCTCCGCGCTCAGATTCATCTTCATCAGTTCCCAGGCTTCCAACATTCCATCTTCGCGTTGCTCATCGCGCGAGAGCATGATGCGCGAGTACATTGGATTCCGATCGTCGAGCACGGCGTGAGTCGCAAAGTGCAACAAACGATATTTTTCAGCTTCGCCTTTCGCTTCCTCTTCGGTCGCCAATTTACCGACAAGGATCTTACTGCGATGGCGGCCGTAGAGTTGTCCTAACGTGTTCACTTCCGTTTCAGAGCTCTGTATTGGTCCAAAATCCTCCGCACGCAACAAGCTTAGCTTCGCGACTTCATTTACGTTCAGCTCCGGATTACCCAGGGCAAGCAGATCCGGCACAAACTTCGTCGCTGGGCGTTGCACCTCCGGCGTTTTTTCATGCGCCTTGCTGCCTTTTGTTTTCATCTCGCGTAAAACGCTTAGCGACGGCGCATACGAAACCACAAAATCGTCCAATACATAATCTTCGTCTCGAAGCAGAGCCTGGAACGGAAGGTCCCACAACTGGCCATCGGGGACGATGATCAGCTTGTTAATGCCACGTAATTGTTTTTCGGCCGGCTTAACCAGTTGATCGTAGAGGCGGCGTGCCGACGTTTCGAACGTCAAATCGCGTGTCGCAACCTGTTCACGAAAACTCTCCGTCGCTTTTCCCAGCTCATCGCTGCGCAGGCCTAACGGATAGACCGTAACCGCGGCTTTCCCGGCGGCGCGAGCAATAACAAACAGGTAGGTGTTCTTTTCAGTCACAACATATTCGAGAACAGCGGTTCGATTGTCCGGAAGGACCGTGCCCGCCTCGGCAATTGTCAAGATACGCGACTGGCCTCGCTGCACTTTCAGTTCCGGATGTGCGGTATAGAGATTTGCCTGAAAGGCCTCGTACTCCAGCCGCGCCTTTTCCAGTTTCTCTTTGAGTACGGTTGAGCGCGTATCGTCGGGTTTCTGATCAATCTGAAAGACTTGGGAGTTGAGCGTTACTATTTGCGCATGGAGCGCGCGTTCGCGTTCGTCTTCTTCCTTCGTCATGGCCTTGGTTACGTTAACGCGGCCGGATGAAAGCACGTCCAGTAGAGTGCGCGCTTTGGCCCGTTCGGCGTAACTGAGCGCCTCAGCAAAATTATTACTCGCAATCAGCAGCTCAATCATGGAGTAGTACGGCGCGAGTTTGTCTTCGAGGAACCGGTGTGACTCCTGTTCGCCACCAGCGAGAGTGGCCCGCATTTTTTCAATGTCTTCGATGCTTTTGTCGAAACTCTGCCGTGCAAGGTCCAACCTGCCAAGAGCGCGTTGCGCCTGGCCGATCAGGTTGTGCGACGCCCACAGTACGTCAGCCCTCTGCATTTTCGATGCGAGGGCGAGTGCAAACTCCGCGGATGCAAGAGCTGACTCACTTTTACCTTGCGCTAAATAGATGGTGCTGAGTCCGACGTGAGCAGCTGCAATCAATGACGGTTCTTTCAATTCCTCTGCCAGACGCAGGCTCCGTTGAAAGTATTCAAGAGCGCGATCGTTTCTGCCTTCAAGCTGATGTACGTTTCCGATGTTTTGCAGCGCGATGACAGTCATCGCTCTTTGACCCAACGATTCATTCAACGAAAGACTCTTTTCAAAGTGGGCCAGCGCCAGCGCGTAATCTCGCCGGGCGAGGTGAATACTACCGATCTGCTGCTCGTAAAGAGGGACATCAGCCTTGTGACCTGCCTCCTGGACCATTGCCAGCGCCTTTTGTGAATAGTCCAGAGCTTGCGAGTAATTGCCCTGCGATTGGTGGATCTCGCCGATATTGTTCAAAACGGACGCGGTCCTTCGCTTGTCGTCATAAGGCTCAATCAGCTGCAGGCTTCGCTGGTAATATTGCAGAGCAAGCGCATTGTTTCCCATGATTCGATACGTGCTCCCAATATTCATCAGAGGAGTGGGAATCATTGGTTCATATTTTATCTCTTCACAAATCGCCAAACTCTTCCGGTAGTATTCGAGCGCCGGCAGGTAATCTCCCTGTGCGGAATAGACGCCGCCGATGCTGTTCAGTCCTAACGCGATCCTCTTCTTATCACCCAGTGCTTCGGACAGTGCAAGAGCCTTTTTGAAATTATCGTGAGCGTGTGAGTATTCCGCTCGAGCATATTCTATTTGCCCAATATCGAGCAGCAGTGCTGCAAAGCGTTCTTTGTCGTCGAGAATTTCATAAAGCTTCGCCGCCTTTTCGTAATCTTCAAGTGCCGCCGGTAAATCTCCCTGCGCATACTGGATGACGCCGATGATGTGCCAGGCCACCGCGTTTGATTCTTTCTCTTCAAGCTTTTCGGCCAGCTCCAGAAACAACCGCCAGACATGAAGCCCTTGCGCGAGATTTCCCGTGCGGCTGAATCGTTCTCTTCTAAGAGCCTTCATCAGCACGCGCGTGTGCAGATCTTTGTTCGCGTCGAATAACGCCCGTCGTTCCGCTTCTGTGTTTATGGCTATCAGAGCGTCGGCCAACTCTTCTTCAGTGGCAATGTATTGCCGCACTTTCCACCGTTGCTGTTGCCTGGAGAAATACAGAGTGCGGTTTCGGTTCTCTTTTATAAAAAGTTCCGCGGGCTTTCCGGTCTTCGCATCGACGGCGCTCAGTTCAACTTTCAAGAGCACCTTTGCTTCGTCTGATCCGATCGTGATCTTGCTGATATCGAGGCTCTTGACGTTGATATCCTGGAGGTCTTGAAATGTTGTAAGAAAAGTTTCCCTACTCGCTTTCAGATCAGATTTATCGCTCCACAAAGACATCAATCCCTCGATATCTTCTTTCGTGTAAGCCGCGAAGAATTGTTGTACTAATTGGCGAATCTGGGCTTGTTCGTCGTCCTGAGCCGGAGTCTGTATTGGTGTCGCTACCGCTAGAAACAAAGAAACCGCGATAAGGCAGGTCGTAAGGCGTAGCATGACTAGTCCCTTTCGGATCGTAACGAAGATCTTTTCGTAATGGGAATAAACCTCAGGTTGATGTCTTAATCGACAATACTATCTTAACGCGGTTCATGGCCGATCAGTTCCGGTAAGATAAATACGCCGAAGGCGTTGGCTAATTTCAGCCCAGGGTCCGAGCGAAGCGAGAACCCTGGGTAAAGTTATCGAGGTTGGTTAGCAACCCTGAAAGGGTTCGCCAATTGCCGAACCCTTTCAGGGTTCGCTCTTTTGTTGTATTGCAATCCCCAGGGTTGTCGCTTCCGCTCCAACCCTGGGCTGAAATTAGCCAACGCCTTCGGCGTATTGTTTTCAATCTCAACATGACGCAATACCAAGCTAAGACTGTTATTGACTTTGCTGAACGATGTGGGCAAGCAGCGTCAATTTTGATCTAACTTACGCTGCGAGGTCCCATGTGCATTCGGTTTTTGTTTTTTGCTGTGTTCCTGTTCTCGCGGTCCCCACCTGTCGCGCCGCGGATATTGACTTTGCCAGAGAGTAATTAGAAAGGGGCGCCACACAGTGGGCGCCCCTTTCGCATCACTCGAGACTTGGTAATCTTCAGAACGTAAACGGACAGGGAGTCGCCTGTACAAACGTCTGGTTATTGTTGGCTTTGTCGAGAGCGTTCTTGAGTGCTTCCTGATAGCTTCGCCAGGAATCACCCGCCAACGCCGTTCCATGTGACGTAAGCTCTGCATTCGCTTCCGACATCAATGCGTTAACCGTCGCAAAACCAAGTCCGTTCGCGCTGTTTGTTCCAGGAGCGTAGACCAGAGCGTTGCCGCTGACGAACCCGGCTTCAACGTTAAGCTCCATCGCTGCTAGTTGTGCCGACAGCATGTAGGCCATGTTTGTCGCCGTTGCGCTTAATAGCCAGTTCTTGAACGCGGTGTAATCGCATCCGAAGTTCATGCGAGTACCGGCGGCGTTCCGCAGATACAAACCATTCAGAAGCGTCAACTCCGAACAGACCGAACCACCATCGTTCATCGTCGCTAGTCCATTCTTGTTGGACCAGAACCCGAGCGTGTGACCGCCACCCGCTCCGAGACAAAGATTGCCGAACTCAACCGTCTGGGTCTCACCGGCGCCAACTGTGACGTTCACAGGATTGGGCGTGGTATGAATCCAGTTTGTCTCCGCCGGATCGAATTCCGAAACCGTGTAATCGTCTGGAGCAACAATGACGCTCACGGGAGTGAAACGAAACAGTTCCAGGTCATCGATGATGCGAATTTTCCAGCCGGTAATCAGTTGGCCGTCGTCATTTGCGCCGTTGGCATTCGCGTCGTAGAACTTATTGACGTTCAGTGTGCCTGTTGCGGGGACCTCTGGTTTCACCTTGAAGTTATCGGTTTTGCTGTTTGAGAAATCCGCGTTCGGACTGACCCAGACTTTGTATTCGCCGCCGCCATTGGTTGTGTCGTCATAACCGGGAGTGCTATCGCTGGCTTTGATTACGACAGCTTCGAGTTGATAGCACTGATCGAATTCGTTGTTGGTGACGTGAACGGGAGTCGGATTTGCGCTTCCAATACTGGTTCCCAGCAATCCGCCGCCTGGCTCAGTCACTTGAATGTAATAAAAGCCGTTTGGTAGTCCTGCAGCGCCTTGGTGCGCTGGTCCACCATCGACATAGACGTCTGTTTTGCTGGTAAAGATATTGAGGTTGGTCCCATCGCAGCTCGCGCTGGTAGTGAAAATTGCGCCGGTCACTGGAGCCATGTAGCTTGTGGTCGTTAATACCGAGACAGCAACGAGAATGATTGAAGCGACCACGATGACGTGACGCCAATTCGACTTCCGGGGGGCAAAGGTTTTCAACTTTCTTCTCCTCTTTGAGGATGGGCGTGGGGCTGATTGGCCGTACGCTGTGGTGATGGGCCAACTGTTGAACAGTGGTCCGTAAGGCGGTCGGTTCATCTCGACCGCCACTCCGTGATGTTAGAGAAGAGGGAGAATGAGGACTAATTTCCAGGGTACAGGTGACGGCTGCCGTATATTAAGACACCGCCGCTCAATCTTCGTGAGCTTAATTATACGAGTCGCGAGGTTCTAATTCTGCAGGGAAATGGTACCCCCGGCGCGATTCCAACGCGCGACCTTTCCCCTATGGAATGGAACGAAGTGGAATGGAGCCGCAGCCTTCGTTTTGGCTGCACGTAAGACTATAAGTCAAACTCTGAACCTTTACAGCTGAGTCTTCACCTCGCTATGATCGCTCGCAGGCGACTTCCTCCAATACTCTAAACCGCGGCTCAGGTCGTCAGGCACTCCGCCGCGATATCACGGTGGTCTTTCCCGTAACGAAGTCGTAATTGTCAGAAAACACGATAACGAACGACGAGCAGCGCAGGCAGCAAGAGGTTGCGATACCTGCTGAAAGAGAAACCTCCTTGCAGTTCGCTAACTGCTCGAAATGTAATGCGCCCAACGGCGCCTCACAAAGAAAGGAAAATACTCATGACCAGGTTCACTCAGAAATTTCCAGCCTCATTTCTCAGCGCAGTTATTCGAATGGTAATGCTGGCGCTGTTTCTCACAATCTTCGGAGCAGGTGCGGTGCTCGCTCAAACTAAGGGATACGTGACGAATGCTCTGGACGATACACTCTCGGTAATAGACACGGCTACGAATACGGTGACCGCCACTATACCGGTTGGACCAGTCCCGATAGCAATAGCCGTCACGCCGAACGGCGCTTTCGTTTATGTTGGGAACCAGAATAACCCGACTGTCTCGGTCATAAGCACGGCGACCAATGCTGTCATTGCTAACGTCACAGTGGGACTAGTTCCAAGTGGAATAGCTATCACTCCGAACGGTGCGTTTGCCTACGTGGCGAATCAAGCTAGTTCAACAGTCTCAGTGATAGACACGGCAACAAACACCGTGACTGCAACAGTGCCGGTGGGATTAGCCCCATTCGGAGTAGCTATCACTCCGAATGGCGCCTTTGCGTATGTTGCTAACCAGGGCTTCTTCAGCTCTAGCGTATCGGTGATAGACACGACAACCAACACTGTGATCGCCACCATACCCGCGGGATCTGGTGCGGGTTCGATAGTAATCACCCCGAATGGGACCTTCGCTTACGTGGCGAATTTCTTTGGTGGCACGGTATCGGTAATAGACACGGCAACCAATACGATCATTGCCACCGTACCGGTTGGGGGCTTCTTGGGTGGAATAGACATCACGCCGAATGGAGCATTCGTCTACGTGACGCAGATCGCTAACAATACTGTCGCGGTCATAGACACGGCAACAAATACCGTGACCGCCACAGTGTCGGTCGGATTGGCTCCACGCGGAATAGCCGTCACGCCAAACGGGACGTCCGCTTACGCCGTGAATTCTGGTAACAACACTGTCTCAGTGATCAACACGATCACGAATACAGTGACCGCCACTATACCGGTCAGAGAGAGGCCCCAATTTATAGCGTTTACCAAAACACAATCTCCCCAGGACCAGATCGCATCGCTCATTTCTCAGGTCGAAGCCCTAATCGCGGATGGCACGCTCACGCAAAACCAAGGCGATGGGTTGATCGACAAGCTCAATCAGATCGTACTCAAGCTCGATAACGATCAAACGGACGTGGCCTGCAAAGAACTTAGTGCCTTTATGAGGCAGGTCAACGCCTTCGTCAACAGCGGCGCACTCACTCAAACACAGGCGCAGTCGCTGACCAATGCAGCTAACGCGTTGAAAATCAGCCTCGGGTGTTAACTTATTTAGCCGCAGATTAACGCGGATTCACCGCGTCAATCTGCGGCTAGTTTACAAAGAACTCACATGGCGGGCTTCGTGATTAGGAATCAACGGAGGAAGCAACGAAATTCCGGAACCAGCAACAGTAGTGTTGCTATTCTCAGGGCTGGGATTTATGGCGGGTGTCGTAAGGAAAAGGAGAAAGTCGCCGTCGCCATAGTATAATCCGAGTCCTTTGGCTCAATCGTTACAGGTATTGGCGGAGCAGCAGCCGGCAACGGCACTGAGCTCGATCAAAGTGTCACAAGCATGAAAAGAGGTGAGTTTAATGTTTGAGCGGGCACCCCATAAACGGGCGGACACAGCCGCCGCGGACGACCACCGTCGAGCCGCTCCCGACCACTCGGGCGCTAAGGAAGACTCGTCCGTCTGGCGCTCGCTCGCGCTGCGACCCGGCCCATTTCAGCGCAAGCTTAACGTTAGCCGGCCCGACGATCCTTACGAGCAAGAGGCTAACCGCGTCGCCGACCAGGTCACCAGCGTGTCCACGTCATCGCTTCAGCGTGCCTGCGACTGCGGAGGTGCGTGCGGGCAGTGCGGCAGCGGCCAGTCGGAGGATGAAGGCTTGCGTGTGCAGCCGCTGCGCGCAAATCCCGCTGGCTCGATTCAAACGGATGCGCCGCCCGCAGTCGGAGAGGCCCTGCGATCGTCGGGCCGACCGCTTGGCGACGGCACGCGGTCATTCATGGAGTCGCAATTCGGCTACGACTTCGGCAGCGTGCGCGTGCACACAGACGCGAAGGCGGCCGCATCGGCCCGGTCGGTCAATGCGCTCGCCTACACGGTCGGCTCTGACATCATTTTAGGCGCGGGCGCGCCGGTGCAGGAGACGAGCGCGGGCCAAAAACTCCTCGCGCACGAACTGACTCACGTGGTCCAGCAGTCGGGTCGGTCAGGCCCGCAACAACTTCAACGTTGGAGTCTCACAAACTGCGATAAGACACAGAGTGTCGCCGTCGAAAAAGCCTTCGCCCAGTCATCCGAAGACCTCTCAAAAGCCGTGAGCATACTAGCGCCGCCGACGACCACCTTCGTCAAGAACGCTCTGTACCTCGCATTTCGCGACGACTCCGAAGCGACGGCTAACAAGTTGCGAAAGGATATCGGCAAGCTGAAACAAAACATCACGACCACGAACGTCACCTGCCAGCCGAGCACACACCCCGACTGCGGAACGGACTTCGGATACCACCAGGCCGGCAAGATTTATTTATGCATGCCCACCTTCCTGGGCCCCGATCACGGTCCCATTCAGCAGGCCAACACTCTCACGCACGAGGCTGTGCACAAGTACCTGGATGTGAGGGACACAGGCTACTTTACGAAGAACTGCGATGAGACCCCGACCCACGGCACCGTTGAGGACAAGGATTCCGGCACGGCAGGCGACAACCCAATCCACCGCTTCAACAACGCCGACGCTTACTCATGCTTCATCCATTTTCTCGTCCGTCGTAGCGTGGCCAGCGTCGAAGAGTCGGCCTGGGCGTACAGAGGAACACTGGAACTGGAAGCCAAGGAGAAGAGAATCTACACCATCACCGGGACGCCAAGCCGTGATGATGGCGCGATCCGAATGAAGGGCGCGCCGCCTAACAGCGGCTTCAGGTACAGGTGGAGACTCTTCAGCGCCGGCCAGGAGTTACCGCTCGCCGCAATGAACAACTCCAGGGCGAACCCGAGTGTCTTCAACGACGACGTGACAGTCGTCTACGTCCCCACTGAGGCCCGCGAGCGCCTCGCCGAAATGAAGGCGACGAAAGCGAACATGGTAATTGAGATACAGGTTTTCAAACCCGACGAGAAGAGTCCTTACGCCCCACCGTTCAAAGTCTTTTTGCTCGATCTGGAAGTTGCGCAGGGCCAGGATCCTTTCGATACGAGCAAAATTTGATAGAACTGCGACCAGACTTCACTCTGTGAGACGCGGTAGGAAAATGGTGCCCCCGGCGCGATTCCAACGCGCGACCTCTCGCTTAGGAGTCAGTCCGAGGACGTTTGCTTGATATATCTCCGTGTATCACAAAGTACTCAATCAGCCGATGTTCATTGGCTGATCTTGCTCTGATACCTTTCCAGAACTCACTTGATCCATCTGGTAGTATCAACCAACTTATGTGCCGAATGTGTGCGCAGTTGTGAGTCAGCTATTTGGACCAACGGAGCAGACAACATGAAGCGAAAACCGGTTCGATAGTCAAGCGTAAGCCGCGAAGCAAAGGTGCGAAGGCGACATGGTGGGCACGAGTTACCTATATCGATCCGAAAACCGGCAAGCGCCACGACCTGCAACGTCGCGGTCAGAGCAAGGCTCATGCTCGAGATCTATTGCAGGCGCTGCTGCGCGAGATTGACGTCACAGAGGTCAAGGACCGCTCAACGAGAGAAAGACCTTCACCGAGTTGTGCGATTACTTTGAGAAGCATTACGTAAAGCCAGCCGAGTACGTCGACGGTCGGAAGATAGCAGGCGTGCGCTCGCTGGGAACATCGAAAGGCCGGCTTAATGTCCTCCGCGATTACTTTAGTTCGTGCCGCTTGCGTTCAATCACTCATGGTGATGTGCGCCAGTTTCGAGCGACGAGGCTTGCACAAGGAACACGCACAAAAACGCAACGAACGATTGCCAGCGTCAACCGGGAGCTTTCAATGCTCCGCCGCATGCTAACTGTCGCGCAACGTGAAGGTTGGATCCTCCGCAACCATTCGCCGCCGGCGACTCATTGATTAGCCTGGCCGATGAGAACAAGCGTGAACGCGTTCTCACGCGCGAGGAAGAAATGAAGTTGTTGGCCTCATGCGACACTCCGCAGCGAGCGCACTTGAAAACCATTCTAATCTGTGCTCTTGATACCGGAATGCGACAGGGTGAGATATTCTCGTTGCGTTGGCACGAGTCGATCTCGAAAATGGACTCTTGAACATTCAAGCGTTCCACACGAAGACAATGAAGGAAAGACAAGTCGCGATTACCACGCGCCTCAAGTAGGAATTTGAAAGATCGAGAGCCGATGCACCCGACAATCCAGACGGCTTGATTTTTGGCATTATCGATAACGTCAAACGGAGCTTCACTGCGGCGCGTAGTAAGGCTGGACTGAATGACGTGCGCTTTCACGATCTGCGCCATACGGCAGCAACGCGGCTGGTTGGAGTGCACATTCCCTTGTCAGAGGTTGGTCGCGTGCTGGGTCATTCTCAGGCAAATACAACTTACCGCTACGTCAACGCGAACGTTGAGACCGCAAAACGCGCAGCAGCAGCACTGGATGCCTTCAATGCCGAAACAATGGAGGCCGAGACGGCGCCAGAACTGGTGCACTGAGGTCGAAGCAGTGCTAAACTTCGATTCGGAGTAAGGTCCATGCAGCCAAACAAAGTCTACGACGAAGTGATCGAATTCATCGCGTCCTCCAGCCCGCAGAATGTGATCGCTTTCCGCCCATCTGAGGAAGCAAAAGCTCACGTAGCCGACCTGATTTTCCGGGAAAAAACAGAAGGTTTACCTGAGGACGAAAAATCCGAACTCGATCACTACCTTCAAATCGAACACTTAATGCGCCTCGCAAAGGCACGCGCGCATCATTATCTGGCAAATGGCTAGATGGATCAGTGCCGAACTGCGTCAGACAATCGCTGACCGCGCAAACCACTTGTGCGAATACTGTCTAATTGCCGAGACAGATAGCTTCTACGGCTGCCAGGTTGATCACATCATCAGCTTAAAACATGGCGGTTCCTCTGACGTTGACAACCTCGCTTTCGCCTGTGCTCTCTGCAACCGAGCCAAAGGAAGCGACGTCGGATCAATTGCGAAGCCTGGTGATTTCATACGCTTTTTCAATCCCCGCACCGATCGTTGGTTCGATCACTTTCGTTTAGAAGGAGCGACGATTCACCCCCTGACGCCAATCGGTGAAGTCACGGTCCGCATTTTGGGCTTCAATGATAGTGCACGCCTTCATGAACGCGAGGAGATGATTCGATTTGGAACTTACCCAAGCGACGCGGCTTCCGGAATAATGCAATAACTTGACCCGATGATCGACAAAAAGCAATCGCGAAATCCATACCACGCCATCGGTGAACCGCCACGGTTTTTGCGGTCCGTCTGCCTTTACATGGATATGCTGGGTTACAAGGAGATGTGGTGGCAGGCTGAGCGAGAAGGTGGTCAAGTAACTTAAAGCTGGCCAGGTCCAGGGTTCCGGCTTTGCGCGCCCACGGGCTAATCTCCCGGAGTGCTACCATTGCCAGTTATCTCCAGAACCGAATTCTTCGGCTGTAGCGTAATTGGTCGAACGTTGTGTCAAGTAAGGCTTCCAACTCGCTCACATTCCATCCGTATAGCCGCCACAGAAACCAATTCACTTTCGCAAATGAAGTAACAGCTATGCAACCTGCGAATACTACAAAATCAGGATGAACATGTTTCTCAAGAGCCTTTTCTGAAATACCTTGTGCGTTTGGCGCTTCAACGACTCTGAAACTCGTTTGCTGCGTCGCCCAGGGATGACCATGCGCAACACCAGAAAGCAGTCGATACTCAGATTCACGATCCAGCGTCGCAGCAATCAGATCCGTTATTGAAGGCATCTGCCTAGCGATTCCGTTGATTCTTCCTTTCTGATCTGCGAGTTTAGAATAGCCAAGCAAAAGCGCATCGTTCTCGACCTTACTCATTCGGCTGCGAACATCATCAATTCGTGGTGATTCGTTTGACGCCTGAAAAAACTTCATCTGTTGAACGAAACCGATGTAACGAAATGCAAAACACCTGGCGACGCGCTCGCGGACATCAATGTCCGGGCTCAGAAACCATATTCCAATCGCTGACGATTCCAACAAGCCGCGAACACATGTCCACGGAGCTACCGTCTTAGCCGGCTGCATCAGGAGATCAGCAAATGAAACTAGATGATCGGCGGCGGCCTCCATTGACAACACACCTCTGTAATGGACATCCCTGACCAGTTCTGAGCTCGGGAAACTCGCGATTTCTCGAACAGCAATCGATCCAGCTGATGGCTCGTTCTGATATTGGTTGAATAATCTACCGGTTTCGTTAAAGAGACGATTAATGGTATCTGTCATCGTCACTACGTGTTCCGGGTCGATCACGATCTTTGATTTGGGTGTTGACATGATTCTCGCGCCTTGGTCGATCTTCGAACGTCCCTAAGAGGTTTTCGGTGCGAGCCAATCTCGATCAGCCGCACAAGTTGCCTAGACTTGTTAGTATGCCATATCTAACGTTAAGCAGACGGCGGCGGGTTGAGCTCAGTTTGAAAGGAATCGCGTAATGAGCATTGCAAAACCATACTATCGCATTTGGCGGCCCTTCCCGAATGATGATCTGTTCCAAAATGATTATGCTTTAGATCCGCGCAATGCGGCTGATGCAATCGATCTCATCAGGGGATACCATCTTCTAGTGTGTGCGGACGAAGAAAAAATTGGTGCCCCCGGCGCGATTCCAACGCGCGACCTCTCGCTTAGGAGGCGAGCGCTCTATGCAGCTGAGCTACGGGAGCACAGGGAAGAATCGTAAATGGTGCGCAGAGAAAGGTAAAGCGTCGCTCAGGATTGGTACTTGATCAATGAGCGTACGTCGTAGCCGGTCAGCTTTTCGCGACCGGGGAGAAATTCGAGTTCTACGACGAATACCAGGCCGACCACTTTGCCGCCGAGTTGTTCTACCAGATCGACAACAGCGCGTGCGGTGCCGCCGGTGGCGAGGAGATCGTCGGCGATAATCACGCGATGGCCGTCTCCCACAGCGTCGCGGTGGATCTGTAAAGTGTCCTGGCCGTATTCGAGATCATATGAGATTGAGGCGCATTCCGCGGGCAGCTTGCGCGGTTTGCGAACCGGGACGAAACCGGCGCCAAGGTGATACGCAAGCGCCGGCGCAAAGATGAAACCACGCGCTTCCACTCCAATCACCGAATCGATCTTTTCACCTTCAAACTCCGAAGCCAGCGCGTCGACCGTATTGCGCAGCCCCTCAGGATGCTTCAACAACGTGGTGATGTCATAAAAATTGATGCCGGGCTTGGGGAAGTCCGGCACTTCGCGGATTAACGATTTTAGATGGTCCATCTTTAGTTTATCTCTCGATTCGAAACGCAGAATAAGAGCCCGTCGGCTCAAGATCTATCTCTTCCACGTGGTCAACTATCGCCCACTGCGGCCCCGTCGCGAGATCGTGTTTGAAATCTTCAACACTACTCGCCGGTCCCTCGGCGAAAGCTTCGACCGTTCCGTCCGGACAGTTGCGCACGTAACCCACAACCTGATGCCTGGCAGCGGCGCGCTGTGCAAAGAAACGATACCCGACCCCCTGCACGTCGCCTCGTATTAGAAACTTTCTCGCTACTTGCACTTGACGAGTTCGCCCGGTTTTCCCTTCTCTAAAGTAAACGTCTCCTCATCTGAGTCGCCGACTTTCAGAGTCAATGTCATCGTGTTTCCTTTGATCGTGCCGGTGTAAGTCGCCGGATGTCCCTTAGAATTATCGTCTGCTCGCACTGGTCCACCGCGTTCCGGACGGTGTGTGCCGCGCAGATTGAAATGGCCACCGGCATCGACTACCAGTGGCCCATTAATCACGCCGCTGGCGCAATCGTATTCAATCGTGGCCGACTTCGCTCCCACGTCGATGCTGATGTGCTGCCCGCCCCACGAGCCTGAAGGAATACGTTGCATTTTCTGCATCTTCGCCGAAACCGAAACTACGAGCAATATCAAGAGGAGGATTCCGGTAAATTTTTGTAAATGCATGCAACGCATTGTAGGAATATTTCACGCAAACGCGCAAAGACGCAAAGAACGACGCCGAGAAACTTTCTTGCGAATCACCACGTAGTACGCACACTGCGGGTGAGAAACCTGGCTTTCATCCAAATCTGCGTAGCTCCTCTAATTTTTCGGGTAATTTCTTTCAAAGTGAGGACGCCCAAACTATGCGACGTTTACTCGTGACCTGCCTATCGCTATTGATGCTGATAGCCAACGTCACTTCAGCTAATGCAAAACCACTCAACATCCCTGTCGTCTATTACAAACTTCCAAACGGACTGAAGGTGGTGATCTCAGAGGATCACATCGCGCCCGTTGTCACAGTCGGCGTCTATTACAACGTCGGCTTCCGTCTCGAGCCCAAAGGCCGCACCGGCTTCGCGCATCTCTTCGAACACATGATGTTTCAGGGTTCGGCGAACGTGAAGAAGTTTGAGCACGTGAAATTCGTCGAAGCGCATGGCGGCAGTACGAATGGCCACACGGATTTTGATTACACCAACTATTACGAAACGCTGCCCAGCAATCGCGTCGAGCTCGGAATCTGGCTTGAGTCAGATCGCATGCGCTCGCTCGACATCAGCGAGGAGAACCTCAAGAACCAACAGGCAGTCGTGAGTGAAGAGGTTCGCGTAAACGTGCTCAACCAGCCTTATCAACTCTTCGAGTGGATCAGTCTCTGGGAGAACGCGTTCACCAACTGGAACAACTCGCACAATGGTTACGGCGAGTTGTCAGAAATCAACGCCGCCACGATCGAAGACGTTCGCAATTTCTTCAAGACTTACTACGCACCAGGCAATGCAGTGCTGACGATCGTGGGCGACGTCGACGCCGGCGAAGTAAAGAAGATGGTCGAGAAACACTTCGCAAGCATTCCGTCGCAGCCGGTGCCCGCTCGTGCCGATCTGAGCGAGCCTGCACAGACGAAAGAAAAGCGAGTTTCACAAACTGACAAGCTCGCGAACCTACCGGCGCTCGCAACCGGTTACCATCTGCCACCGCAAAACTCGCCGGACTTTCCCGCGATGGCGTTGCTGGTCCAGATCCTTCAGGGCGGCGAAAGCTCGCGCTGGTATCAGCGACTCGTCAAAGAAAAAGAGTTGACGCTCGATCTCACCGGCGGACTCAACTACTTCGGCAACGAGTTTGACTACACCGGGCCGATGATCATGACGACCCGGACCACGTACAAACCCGGTCACACGGCGGACGAAGTGTTACGAGAGATGGATGCTGTGCTCGCGGACATCACTGCGAAAGGCGTAACTGAGAAGGAAGTGACCGACGCGAAGGTCCAATATCGCTCCAACTTCTACAGCCAGCTCGAATCGAGTTTCGGCAAGATGCACTTGTTGTCGGCGCTCGCGCTCTTCCGCGACGACCCGCAGCAGATCAATTCCCTGCTGACTCCATTCGAGAACGTCACCGCCGCGCAGATCAAAACGGCAGCCGCGAAGTATCTGGTCGCTACGAATCGCACCGTGATCGATCGCGTTCCCGAAGCGAAAGCGCAACCAAAGACGGGGAATTAGCCACGGATTTTCACGGATAAAAAGAGGATCGATATGAAAACACTAATCGCCATTATCCTGTTCGCAGTTACCGCATTCGCACAGCAAAAGACTCCGCCACCGCCGGGCGCCGAAAGGCCTTTGAACCTGCCGAAGATCACTGAGAAGAAACTCAGCAACGGGCTCACCGTCGTCCTGGCTCCTTTGCCAAACGTTCCCAAGATCTCTTCGATACTGACTTTCCGATCGGCAACTACCGCAACCGATCGCAATGCTCATCCGGGTATCGCACAGATCGCAGCGGGAATCGCCAACGAAGGCACAGACACGCGCACCAGTAAACAGATCAAGGAAGAGCTCCGCTCGATCGGCGGCACACTCGCACTCGGCAGCGATACCGACTCAACAACGATGACCGCTTCTTCGCTCTCGGAGTTCTCTACACGGCTATTTGATCTGATGAGCGATGTAACTCAGCACCCATCCTTCCCGGAAACGGAAGTCAAGCTGGCCCAGGAAAACACGATCCAGCAGATACGCGCTGGTCGTGCATCCCCGGCCTTTCTCGCTAACGAGCGTCTTCAGAAAGCCATTTTCGGAAACCATCCGTATAGTTTTGTCGTCGCCGATGAGAAGTCGATCAGCGCGCTCACGCCAAACGATCTGCGAGCCTTCGTTACGAAGTACTACATTCCGAACGCTGCTCATCTCATCGTCGTTGGCGATATCGACGTCGATAAGACGTTCGCGGAAATCGAGAAGGCTTTCGGTAGTTGGAAGAGTGGCACCGTGCCGCCGGACGAGAACCCGCCGGTTCCGACAAGAGACAAACGACAAATATATTTCGTAAACAGGCCCGGTTCGATTCAGTCGGCCATCTACATCGGCAACGCCAGCATTCCACGTAAAGACAAAGACTACTTTGCCCTTCGTACTGCTGACACGATTTACGGTGGTTCGTTCTACTCTCGACTGACGCGCAATATCCGCGAAACCAAGGGCTACACCTACTCGCCTACTAGTTACTCGGACACGCGTGCGAAGACGGGAGCGTATGTTGCGGGCGCGTTTGTTCGTAATGAAGTAACTGGTCCAACGTTGCTCGAGCTCTTCTATGAGCTGGATCGCATGCGCGTACTGCCCGTTACGGATGAGGAACTGAGTGCGGCGAAGCAATTCAGCACCGGTAACTTCTCAGTCGAGCTGGCCAGCCAGTTTGGTCTCGCAGGTCGCATCAGCACGGTCTACACATATGACCTCGACAAGAACTTCATCACCGACTTCCGTCCAAAGATCGAAGCCTTAACCGCAGCGGACATCCAAAAAGCAGCCGCGAAATATTTCGATACTTACCGCGCTGCGATCGTGATTGTCGGCGACTGGGACAAAGTGAAGGACCAGGTCACGCCGTTTGGCGAAGTGACGATGTACGACGCGGAGGGCAACGTGATCACGAAGTAAAGGCAATCCACAGATTACACAGATCATTTCGACAAACCTGTGTAATCTGTGGAGCCATGATCTTATGAGATCAGCCAGGTAAGATAGTTACTAAACTGGGTGATCAGCACTACGCCATCCCTCATCAATCCCGAGACAACCAGCCCCAGGCGGTCGCCGAGCAGAAAAGGCGCGAACGCGAGTGACACCGATCCAACCATAAGCAGGCTGGACGCGATTTCTGAGAATTCATTCTTCTTCATACGAAGTCTCCCCTGGTAGTTCATTGGAGTACCCCGTTGACGCGTTGAGCAAGAAATATGCCGCCAGTGCCTCGCAGTTGCGATCGGAAGCAAAGTTATTATTATTGAGTTGTTTACGAGATTCGTGGTCTTGCTTCGCCGATCGTCACTCTTCGGTCAGGTTGCTGAACAGCAAGCAAACTGATTAAAGCTACCCACTTTTGCAAGCTCTCTCGCTGTGCCTTCCGTGCCTTTTTGTGGCTCTAATCAATCTGACTCCCTCGTAACCGAATTTGGCCCAATCTGATTGATCTTCAGTCAAGTCTACGGATCGCTTTGTGGAAATTTGTCTACAGAACTTTTGTGGCACCGTGCTTGCTCAATGGGCCACCGTGGTCACTCGACTTGGACCACCACAAAAAACTTTTTGGACCATAACAATGAACTTGCCCAGAACCAAAGCTAACTACAAAACATCACGCAAGGGTGGCGGATTCTCAGCCATCGAACTCATCATCACCGCAAGCGTACTGACGATCGTTACCGGCTTCGGCTTGTTGGGAATTACCCGCGCCAAGGCCAGTATTCGTCTTTCAAGCGCAGCACGTGAATACGCTTCCTACGTTGAGAAAGCTCGTGTCCTTTCGATTCGCAGTCACGCAGACGACGCGAGCGAAAGATCGACCATCGCCATCAACGACAACAAAACCAGCTACAACATCACGATGGACCTCGATAACGACGGCGATCTCGACACCAGCACGATCACCCTCCCTGACGGAATCGAATTCGACGGCGACCCAGAGACGATCGCTTTTGATTGGCGCGGTCGTACCTGGAACACCAAGGATGGAAATACGGAGCCCAACGCACAAGTCTCGATCAGATTGAAGAGCAGCATCGACAAGGTCTCGATCGATATTACAGGCTCCGGTGACATCACCATCAACAGCGTCGTCTTTGACGATGAGGTACCAGATATCAAGCTTAAAGTAGCGGACCTCGCGTCAAACGGAACTACGACCACAACCACAACGACACCGACTACAACAACGACCACGGGAGACACTACTGGAACAACCACGCCGCCCGTCACCGTAGACCCCGGCACGCAAACAGATCCCGTCGACACAACAACGAATCCGACAACAAATCCGACCCCGACGCCGACGGCGACTCCGACTCCGACTCCAACCCCGACACCATCACCGTCGCCGTCGCCGAGCCCGTCGACGCAGCAACCCCCAACGGTGTGCACTGTAAACGCCGACATGGCGAAACTGAACCTGAGCCTCCAGGGATCGGGAACGATCAAGGTTAGCCACAGCGCTTCAGTGAACCTTACGATCACCGGGACCTCAAGCAAGCCTTCGGAACTTCAGGTGTCAGGTGGCTCACAAACAGTAGCACCCGGAGGTTATGCAACCTTTACGATCAAGTCGAAGAAGCTACTCGGTTCTTACAATGTAACGTTCAAAACGAGCTGCGGCGAGAAAGTCGTGCCGGTGACAGTCGTGAGCGTGCTGACACTCGGTCTATAAAAGAAACAAACCTAACAGCCCCAAGATAAACAGACATGAAAACCCAGACTCCCAAAAACAAAAAAGGCCAGCAGGGCTTCACCCTGATGGAGACCAGCATCGCGATGGTAGTGATGATGGTCGGCGCCCTCGGCATCGCTTCGCTGTTCGTCTTCTCAACGCAGAATAACGTCGGCGGCAGCGAACGAGCCCTCGCGATGGCAGTGGCCCAACAACAGTTGGAACAGATCAGAAGCGTCACCTACGAAGACACCACCCTGGATGTGGGAACAACCACTTCCACAGTGCGAAGCGCGGAACAGAACTACACCGTGCAAAGAACAGTGGGCCAGGAAACCAACGCCGACGGCAGCGCCAAGCAGTTAAAGAAGATCACGATCAGAGTAACGCCGAATGTCGGTGGTCCAAACTGGCTGAACACAGCCGTCGTACTCGTCTCATTCCGTTCGACACTCGCCACCGGAAGCTACGCTGTCGCTAACTAATTCAGACTCAATACAGGAAGGTCCGATGAACACTCGTCGTTCAAATACTCAGGCAGCCAACACTCAGGCAGGTTTTTCAATGCTCGAACTGATCATCGCGATGGTGGTTACAATCGCAATCTTCGGTTTGTGCAGTTCCCTGATTGCCAGATCGTTCCACGTACGCTCGCGCGAAGATCGCAAGTCAGACGCAATCGCCGACGTACAGCGAGCGTTGAATATCATGACGCGCGAAATCAGCAACTCCGGCCTGAAACTGCCGAGCGGACTTCCAAATGTCTCATCCAACGGCGTGGTAGCAGGCGACAGCGACTCGCAGTCGATTCGCGTCGTTTCCAATCTCAACGGCATGCCCGACTCCGCGAACGGTTACTTCGAAGACAGCGACGTGACCGACATGGACGAAGACCTCAAGTTCGTGATGTACGTCGATCAAGGTCAGCGTTACATAGTGCGTTACGAGAAGAACAGCACGAACACGACGACTGTTCTCGCCAATCGTATCGATTCGCTGGTGTTCCGTTATTACGACGAGAAGGTCACCTACGACACAACCGTTGTCGACGGCGTTTGTGACGTTACGAATGTGAAGAATGCCGCTGGAGATGATGAAGACGAAGTCTCTCCTGGCTCAGCGAAATTTATCGTGATAGCAGTCGGCGTAACCCTGCCGGAAATCGGCGCCAAAGGTGCCGAAGGTTATCAGCCCCCATCTCAAGTACAACTGACCTCCGACATCGTTCTGCGCAACTCAATCGTTTACTAAGGAGCCCGATACGCAGCAATGAAACCCCTAACTCAAAGCAAAATTAGCCAGAAACGCACCGGCGAACGAGGCGCAGCGCTCGTAACGATGTTGCTGGCTTCAATACTTATTCTCGGCGCCGGCGGCGCACTGATTACAACGACGATGATGTCGGCCAACAACTCGATGACATCAACTGCCGAGATGCAGGCTTACTACGTAGCCGAATCGGGAATGCAATCGGCGCTGAACGTGCTGCGCGGAAATAGCGCGCCACTCGTGAACCCGGGCGACCGCATGAGTTTTCGCACCGCCATCATTCCCTCGATCTCCAACGGAGGCAATGCAGGCGTTCTACGTTTGGCAGGTTGGCTTCCTTATAACGATCCGGGAGATCCGAACAGCCTCGTGCCGGTGCCGGTGGGTACAGTGACTGGTGGTTACAGGGTGACTGTTGAGAACCTGGATCCGAACAGTCACATCGTCCAGTTTCAGACTTCGGCAACTATCGACGGCAGCGTTGCCGGAACTCCTTCGCAAAAGACTTTTGGCACTGCCGGCGGAACTGATGAAGTGACAATTCGTTATTCAGGCCAACCGTCAACCACGCTGACTCCCGATCCGAATAACTTCCCTCTGACTCTCGACTCGGTTCTCGGCAGTTTCGTTATCGAAAGACCGGGCACGAGCACGCAGAACGATGTCGTGATCCCGAAGACGGGTTTCGAAATCACTATTACGCAGTCACTCCCCTGGGCAGCAACAACATACCTCGAGGGGACGTTCGAAGGTGACGTTGATACAGCGGGCACGACAGTCAAAGTCACCTTCGATAAAGCAACTCTGAAAGCGGATGGCACGACCTACGCACTGAACCTGGCGAGCGGCACGCAAGTGCTCGATCTCAATTACACGTCATCACCCGGCACGACTTCGATCCCGGCGCGAGTTACCTCTCCAGATCCGAAACGATTGCTCATCAAATCCTACGGCTTTGGACCACAGGGTTCGGAAAAGCGTTTGGAGATGATGGTTAACAAAGCGAATTTCGAGTTTGACATGCCGGCCGGCGTGACCTTTCGCGGCGCCGATGATTGCACGGCAATATCATTCGACTCCGGAAGCAGCGGCGCGAAAACGTATTCAGGCGTCGATCACTCCGGTGTAGAACCACAGCGGCCGGCCTTTGCGGTTTCTGCTTGCGATCAGGGCGATGTCGACGCAGGAATCAAGAAACACGACACGGTTGTAGATCCCGAAACCGGCATTCTCGGTGATGATGAAACGACGCCGGGCACGGTCGATACGCCTTCGTTTCTCGATACTGCCGACAGAGCGCGTGCGTATCTCAATAGCCTGGAAGACAAGGCGACAGCTACCGGACGTTACTTCGAGTCGACCACCGCTAATCCCATAACAATCAACGATTCAGTTAACAGCCCAATGTTCACGTTTTGCGATGGTGATTGCACGCTGCTGAGTGGTTCCGGATTTCTGGTGGTGACTGGAACGTTGACGCTGCACGGGAACCCCAACTTCAAGGGCGCGATACTCGTGCTCGGCAAGGGTGAGTTGATCCGCAACGGCGGTGGCAACGGCGACATCTTCGGCGGCATTACAGTCGCCGCATTCAACCGTAACGCGGGAAATTTTACGGCGCCGACATTCCACACAAACGGTGGCGGTAATTCAACTATCCAATACGACTCAGCGGCGTTGAAGAGCGCCATCGGCTCCGGCACAAACGTCTCCGGCATCCGCGAGTTCTAACGTTCCCTCAACCCGCGCGCTGTG
>Ga0207670_10000391_pt1 | contig 25175 bp, 30 predicted proteins | sample KBSS23HmetaG_FD_184339 | JGI IMG/M metagenome (GOLD analysis project Ga0207670, IMG submission 184339) | Switchgrass rhizosphere microbial communities from Kellogg Biological Station, Michigan, USA - KBS S2-3H metaG (SPAdes) (version 2) | ecosystem: Host-associated > Plants > Roots >... | reverse complement strand
GATCCGGCCGTTTCACAGGCCTATCAGGACTATCTGGGAGCCTCGAATGAAATAATTCCCAGTGATATTCCGGGCAAGGGCCTGACACATAAGCAGCAAGCTTTCCAGCTGTATCAATCTGCGGTTGAAGTCTCAAAGTTCAATATCGTGACAGAAGGCTATTTGCCCAGTCGGATTGCATATAGCGAGGTGATGGGGGACGTATACGGCTTTATTGGTGCCAATATTGCCGCCTTAGGGGTGGGCAAGGCTGTAGGAGTGGCAGCATCTCGAATCTTCGGCATGCTTGGTCCAGAAGCCGAAGTTGCTTCATATCTGGAAGGACCGTCAGATTTGGAGGCCGTGGACGAAAGAGCATCTCCGCAACTCAATGTCATTACTTCAAATGGAACAGCCGACTCGAACTCGGGAGCGCTGCTCCGGGAAGATTTGGCTCAGCAAGCGGGCATCCCACGCTCCTTGAGCAACGTATGGGGCGCAAACCTTGAAGACCTAAAGGCCACCTATGAGATGGATGGCTGGTCCGTTGCTGACAAGGACCCAAGGGCAAGCTCTTCAGGCAATGCGCAAATCTTCACGGTCGACGGGCCTAACGACGGCAGCGTGGTCGTGAAACAGGTTCAGTACAGCCCGGAAAGCGACCTATCACAGCATTCTGGCCAGTACTACAAGTTCAGCTATTCGGACGGATCAATCGTTAAGGTCATTGATCCTGCTTCATATAGAGTGACTGGCTGGCCTGAAACCAATACAACGTTTTATGATCAGTCGGGCTTTAGAATTACCTATGACCCGGCTACTAGGACTTGGAGTAAACCGTGATGAAAGGTTTAGATTGGGAGGCTCCTATCGCCCCGGGACGCACTATGCTCGGGCTATCCCTTGGTGAGTCATACTCGACTGTGCGTCAACTTTTGGAGCAGCAGATGGCGGCACAAGAGGAAGTGGCGCTCGGTAACACTCCTCGGCTCACGGTCGATTATAGCAAAGAGAATGTCATACTTCTTCGCGCAAAAGACATGGACAACGTCAGATATGCGTGGCAAGACGTACTTGCACGTTTGATTTTCACTCAGGATGTGTTGACGAGCATCATTGTGCTTACCAGCAAAGGTGACGAAGCCTATGCCTATAAAGGAAAAATGTTTGACCGAATTAGGCTCGGCTCATCAGTACAGGATATGCAGAGCATTATGTCGCTCGAGTATGACCCGGATGAAGAGCTTTTCATTCCTGTGGGGTTGAATGGGCTGGAAATAGGTGGGTCTAGTGCATGTGATCTCCCATCGGATCCGACGCAGTTTGTTACCTTTATCAGGATCTTCTAGTTAAACCGGAGTCGGAGTGGACTTTCTTTTCGCCGCTAGGCCTTTCCGCCGCGCCTAGCTTCAGATTTTCTGCTAGTTGCATGGCCAAGCGGGTGAAGGATCCTGGTTAGGACGCTCGTAGCATACGAGCGCTGCTGACCGGAAGACGCCAAACGCTAGACTGATGGGTGGGGGCGATCAAGCGGTTGTATGAAACTCAATCGCCGCTACCTCTAACCTGCCGTGAGTATCTCCACTGCCCGATCCATCTTTGCGGTGGGTGCAGGTCCACGGGTAGATGGATCCGTCCCGCGGGAGCTATCCGCAGCCAGCGACCGGCAGAGATTTGCCGCATGGAATGGATGGCCGAAGTGCTTGGCATGCTCACGGAGCAAATCGGGTTGTTTGCCCGCGCATAGCGCATCAATCAGCAGGGGACTCAGGCACGCCACCTGAGTCAGCAGGTACATCGGATACAGCCTGCTCAGATTGGTCAAGAATTCCGTGCCGATGGTCCAGCCGTGCATGCGCTCCGGCGGGATATGTGAAAAAAGTTCCAGGGCGGCGTGGTGGAGGAACTCGAGTAGAGGGTGGCCGCGCTCGAATACCATGACAGCGTTGTTCACACGTGTCTGATGTTGAACTACATCCTTGCTATCGATGTGGGTCCAGACCTCATGACAGAGCATCGCTCCCTTACCCTCGGGTATGCGGAACTGCTCAGGCCGAAAAACAAGAACGTCGGCGTCGATCCAGATTGCGCGGTCGTAGCCCTTTGCCAGTTGCTCTTTCAGCAGGCCCAGCCGCGCCAGATCGGTCAACGGCAGGATCGACGACGGTGGATTCGCCCTGATGTGCGAAGGAACGTGGTCAAACAGCCGATCGTCCACGAACAGATAGTCGTAGCCCTGGCTTTGCGTCCATTGCCGTACGCTTTGCATGCATCGCTGCAGCCACTCGGGCGCATCGTTTCGATAGGACTGGACGACGATATTGCGCACTGGTTAGCTCTCCCTGCTGACTCTGCGTGGTACCTCATCGCCGCGCGGCGATCCCCATGGTGTACTGAAAGTGCGACGGGGATTGCGACCTCGTGCGCGGCTTTGCGACAGTGTATGCCCAGCGGCATGGGATAGCCGCAATCAAACAGTCTTTCGGGGGAAAGGAAATGGAGCAGGTTGCAGGGATCGACCTCTATGCGGCGATTGCAGACATGGAAGGCGCTACGCCGGCTTCGATGGCGCTGGGTAACTTCGTCGAGAGGCTCCGCGCCGTCACCGCAGGCAAGGATAGGTTGACCGGCGCACTCAATGATCTCGGCGCACGGCTGTTTCGCGAAAAGGCTTATCCACTCGCGCACCATTGCTACGAACAGGCATCGCGTCATCCGCAGGCCATCGGGGCGAGGGCGAATCTTGGGCGTTGCGAAATTCGTCTCGGCCGCCCGGACCGGGCCAAGTCGATAGCCGCTTCGCTGACCGGGCAACATCCCGATGAAGTGGCGGGATGGGTCTTGCTCGGCGAGGCGAGCATTGTGCTGGAACGTTTTGCGGAAGCCGTGGCGGCGTATGAACGCGCCGCGCAGCTCAAGCCCGACCAGCCCGGCGTGCTCACGCAGCTGGGCCTCGCCTACACCCTGGACAACGATGCCGAGGCGGCCTGTATCGCATGCGAGCGCGGGTTGGCTTTGAACTCCGAGGACCTCGACTGCCTGCACCTGTTGACCATCAACAAGCGACGCATCTGCGACTGGCGTGATCTCGACGATTTGAGCGCACGCCTGAAGGCCGCCGTTGCGAACGGGCTCGATACGGTGTGGCCGATCAACTTCATCTCCGAGGGCCCGACCGCTGCGGAGGAACTGAACTGCTCGCGGCTCCAGGCACGGCGCGCCAAGGCGGCGACGGTAGGCAGGCAGGAGCCGTGGCAACCTTTCAAGGTCGCCGGAGACGGCAAGTTGCGTGTGGGCTTCGTTGGCTATGGGTTTGGCGCGCATCCCACGGCCATACTGACGTCGGCCGTGTTCGAAGCGCTGAAGGATTCGCCCATCGAAGCGCATCTCTTCGCCTTGAGCGATGAAGCGTTGACCCTGCAACGGCAACGCCTCATGGAGGCGGCGCATCGCTTTCATCCGGTGGCTGGCCTGTCGTCGCTGGAGGTCGCCAGGCGGGTCCGGGAGGAGGATATCGAAATCCTGATCGACATGGACGGCTTTAGCCGTGGCGCGCGGCCCGAGATCTTTGCCCATCGAGCGGCGCCGGTGCAGATCCTTTGGCTGGGCTATCCGGGAACCAGCGGTGCGGACTTCATCGACTACGTGGTGGCCGATCCGTACGTACTGCCCGCGAGCATGCAGAAACACTTCTCGGAGCAGCCGCTCTACCTGCCGCGCTTCTACATGAGCACCGACCCCACGCGGGTGTTGCTGGCGCCGCCGACGCGAAGTGCTTGTGGCCTGCCGGACGATCATGTGGTGTACGTGTGTTTCAACGCGACCTACAAGTTGAACCAGCGAAGCATGGAACGGATGTTCCGTGTGTTACATGGAGTACCCAAGAGCGTCTTGTGGCTTCAGGCTTCGGGACGAGTCGCGGAGCGGCTGCAGCACGCAGCGCTCGACGCGGGCATCGCGCCGGAGCGGCTGGTTTTCATGGACAAACAGCCGCACGAAATCTATCTAGCGCGCTATCGTCTCGCCGATCTGTTCCTGGATACGGAGTACTACAACGCCCACACCACGGCCACGGACGCGCTGTGGGCGGGCTGCCCCGTGCTGACACGGCCAGGTGATACATTCGCCACGCGCGTGGCGGGCAGTCTCAATCACCACCTCGGCATGCCGGAGATGAATGTGGATAGCGACGAGGCCTTCGTGGCCGCGGCCATCCGCTATGGCCTGGATGCCGGATTGCGCAAGGCGACACGCGCCAAGCTGATGCACTTGCGCACGCGTTCCAGCGTGTTCGACAGCAACGGTTTTGCCAGGGATCTTGTCGCCCTGCTGCAGAAGGTTTCCACACACCACCGGCGTGGCGGGCGGCCTGCACAATTTCGAACGGGATAAGGCGTCAGCGCGCCTGAAGTGTCGTTACCAGTGCAGCGAAGCGCTGGTGGAACTGTGGATCGACATCCAGCATCTTGCCGATGGCATCCACCATCGGCAGGAACTCGGCGTCCTGGCGAAAGTCGCTGCCGAACTCCCATAACAGGATTTCGCGCAGTACCGGTTCGCGAACCGATATCAGTGACTGCGGGTCATGGGTATCGACGCGTTCGAATATCTGGCGAAGACGGCCGCGAAGGTCTTCAAGCGACCGTTGTTCAACCGGTGCTCGAGGGCGACTTTGTTCTGCTGCAGAGGTACTGCCAGTCGCACGCGCCGTCCGTTCGCGGGCGAGTGCGCGAATGGTTTCGATCGGTGAAGTAGGGCGTGTAATACGGTCGGTTGGCATCAGTATTCCAATACAGGTTCTCGTCAGCTTCGTTTAGCTTAGTGAACAAGTCTAGGTGGAGTTTTCACGGCATAAAAGAAGGGTCTATGTCGTTCGTTCGATGGCCAAAATGTGACTGCTTAGGCATTTCAGAAAGTGTAACGCGCACAATGACTTATTCGCAATTTATTGCGCCATTTTGATATTGACGCATGCCGATGTGATGCCTACGCTCAGGCCCGTCACAGCTTGAGCGTTTTTTGTTTTAGCTCACTCGTCGACGTAGGGGCGTCGTACTGGAAAAGCTGTTGGAATGCGTCAGGGGGCATGGACCGGAAGTCCGTGCGCAAGGAGTAGCAGTGCTAGTCAATGCAGTCCATGCGGGTTTGATTCCACGAAGGAATCAAGGCGGCGATTTCGATAGGTCTGTAATGCGTCGAGGTGCGCCATGAGCGATGCCTCTGCACTTAGAAAGTTTCTGGCGCACGATCCGCGCAATATCTCATTGAATTGCGATTATCTCGATGCGGCTTTATCCGAAGAACGCATTGACGAGGCGAAAGCGTGGCTTCGCGAAGCGCCTCTTGATGTGCGCGAGAACGCCAAAATTCGTATGCGTGAAGCGCGAATCGCGCTAATCACCGGCGATCTCGATCGCAGCATTTCAATCTTGCGTGGTGTTCTAGAGACCGGGCAGACCGGTGATGTGGCGGTACACCACGATCTCGCCTATGCGCAGTCGTGCCTGGGCGACGATGCCGCCGCGTTGGAGACGCTCGCGTCGATTGCGCCCGAGCATGCGTCTGATGTGGCGTTGGCCATATTGAAGGCGCGGATTCTCTATCGCCAGAAGCAGTACGCATCAGCGCTGGACGCCCTGGCCCCCTTTGTCGCGGGCGAGCGCATGGCCGAAGTGCATGGCCTGCGAGCGATGCTGATGCTTGATACCGGGCGTCCGGATGAAGCGGCATCGGAGGCGAGCAAAGCATTGGCGAACGTGCCCGAACAGCAGGATGCGTTGCTGGTCGTGGGCACGCTGGCGCTGTGGGCTCGGCAGACCGAGGACGCGATGGATGCCTTTCGTCGCATTCTTGCCGTTCGCCCCCAGTCCGCACGCGCGTTGCTGGGTCTGGGTGAAAGTCTGATGGTGACCGGCGACATCGCTGCAGCGCGCGAGCGGATCGAACGTGCGGCGGCGGAGATGCCGGACCATATCGGTACCTGGCACGCGCTGGCCTGGTGTCAGCTGATGGAAGGTGATGCGGCTGGCGCGAAGCGCAGCTTCGAGCGTGCCTTCGCCATTGATCGCACCTTTGGTGAAACTCACGGCGGCTTTGCGCTTATCCATGCATTGCGTGGCGAGCGGAGCGAGGCCGAGGAATCGATCAAGCGCGCGAAGCGGCTTGCTCCGGAAGGGCAAACCGCACGCTATGCGCAGAGCGTCCTGTTGCTCGACGACGGTCATCCGGAAGAGGCGCGTCGCATGGTCGAAGGCATCGTGGCGCATACACCAGGAAACATGCCCGTCATGTCGGCGGATTTCATTTTCCGCCTGCGCGAACTGTTGCGGCCACGAGGGTAGAGCGCCGTGGACAGCGATACCGCCATGCATTTGCTTGCAGAGACGCTGCTGACCGCAGCCAAGGTTTCTGCGCCAATTCTGCTCGCGACCTTGGTCATCGGTGTCGCGGTTTCGATCCTGCAAGTGGTTACCCAGATTCAGGAAATGACGCTCACCTTCATCCCGAAACTGATCGCCGTGGTCGCGGTGTTCCTGATGATGGGGGCGTGGATGATGGCGATCGTCGTGGAGTTCTCCAAGCACTTGTTTGGCTTGATCGCAGGGATGTGATGGCAGTGAATGTGACGGGCTCGCAGATCAGTGCATTTCTATTGGCGATGTCGCGGTTTGCGCCGGTGATGCTGGTGCCCGCGTTCACCCCGTTCACCTGGGTGCCGCCGCTGGTGCGCGTCATCGTGCTGCTGGCGGTCACGCTGATTGCCGTTGGCGTGCAAGGTGTGCCGTTGCCCGGCGTGGGTCTGGATGAGCCGCTGGCCATGCTGGAGGCCATCCTCGGCGAAGGTGCGCTCGGCTTGTGTTTTGCCCTGGCGGTGATGCTTCCCACCGCCGCACTCGGTTTCTCGGCTCATGTGATCGACATGCAGTCGGGCGTGGCGGCAGCCAGTCTGTTCAATCCCTCGACTCATGTGACTCAGGCACTGAGCGGCACGGTGGTGCAGTGGGCGGCCACCATCGTGTTCTTTCTCTCCGGCTTGCACCTGTTGCTGCTGGGTGGCATGACAGCGTCGATTCATCTGGTGCCGTTGGGTGAGGGGCGCATGGTGCTGATGCCGAGCACGTTCATGGCCATGCTCTCGTCGCAGTTCCTGCTTGGCATGATGATTTGTGCGCCGGTGATGCTGGGGTTGTTTGCCATCGATCTCGCCGTGGCGTACGCCAGCCGTTCCATGCCACAGGCCAACATCTACTTCGTCTCGTTGCCGCTCAAGGTGGCGGCTACGTTTGCCTTGCTCGCCGCCAGCCTGCGATTCGCGCCGCCGTTGATCGAGCGGTTGTATCGCGGTGCGTTCGAGGCACTACCTGTCATGCGGGGGGCTTGAGCGTGGCCGGCGACGACCAGCAGGACAAGACCGAACTGCCGACCGCCTACCGGTTGCAGGAGGCGCGCGATCGCGGTCAGGTGCCACGCAGCGCCGACCTCGCCAGCGTGCTGGTGCTCATCGCTTTCAGTATCGGCATGGCGGCTACGGGTTACAGATTATCGGCCGCATTCGCCCAGGCGACGGGTCAAACCCTTCGCATGGCCGGTAATGCGCCCGTCGCCTCCATGGGCTTGTTGCACTGGCTTGAGCGTCGGTTTGAACCGGCGTGGCAGGCCGTGCTTCCGTTGTTGCTGGCAATGATCGTGACCGCGGTGGTAGCCAATGTGGTGCAGACCGGCCCTACATTCAGTGCCGACCCGTTGAAGGTGGACTTCACGCGCCTCAATCCCGCACAGGGTTTCAAGCGCGTGTTTTCACGCCGCATCCTGTGGGATCTGTTCAAGCTTTGCCTCAAGGTAGGGCTACTCAGTGTGCTCGCGTGGGCGCTCGTGCAACGCATCGGGCATCGCGTGCAGATGGCAGCCGTCGCACCGCCGTCCAGCATGGGCGAGCTGTTGCGTGGCACCTACGTGCAGGTCACCACCTGGGTACTCACGCTGCTGCTGGCGATTGCCTTGCTGGATATGTGGTTCAGTCGCCGCGAATACATCCGCAAGCTGCGCATGAGTCGTCGCGACCTCAAGGACGAGGGCAAGCGGCGCGAGGGTGATCCGGACATCCGCCAGAAGCGGAAACGGCTGATGGGCGAGCTGCTGAAGCATTCGCGTTCGATTCGCCGCGTGCCCGAAGCCGACATCGTGCTTACCAATCCGACTCATTTGGCGATCGCGCTGCGCTATCGCCCGCGCACGATGTTGTCGCCCGTGGTGCTGTCAAAGGGCACCGATGCGGTGGCCGCGCGTATACGTGAAGCTGCGACACGAGCCGGCGTTCCATGCCTGCGTTCGCCGGAGCTGGCTCGTGCGATCTTTCGCGATTGCCGGGTTGACCAGTCCGTACCTGCGAACCTTTATGGACAACTCGCGCCCATTTATCGCTGGCTGATGAAGCGGCCCGGCAACAGGATCCTTTCGTGAACGGTCTCTTCGGCCAGCTCTGGAGCGGCAAACGCGACGTGATCCTGGTGCTCGGGATGATCATGATCCTGGTCATCCTGTTCACGCCCATTCCACCGGGACTGCTGGACTTCCTGCTCGTGCTGAACTTCACGGGCGCGCTGCTCGTGCTGCTCATCACCTTCTTTACCGACAGCCCGCTGAGCTTCTCGACGCTTCCGTCGTTGCTGCTCATCACCACGCTGTTTCGCCTGGCGCTCAATATTTCCGCGACCCGCCTGATCCTGGACAAGGGCAATGCCGGCCACGTGATCAATGCCATCGGCTCGTACGTGGTGGGTGGCAACTACGTCATCGGCCTGGTGGTGTTCCTGATCCTGGTGATCGTCCAGTACGTCGTGGTCACCAGCGGTGCGCAGCGCGTGGCAGAGGTGGCTGCACGATTCACGCTCGACAGCATGCCGGGCAAGCAGATGAGCATCGACGCCGACATGAACATGGGGCTGATCGATGAGCGCGAGGCCAAGCGGCGCCGCGCGCTGGTGGAGAAGGAAGCGAACTTCTACGGTGCCATGGATGGCGCCACCAAGTTCGTCAAGGGCGACGCCATCGCCGGCATCATGATCATCCTGATCGACATCATCGGCGGCCTTACCGTCGGCATGGTGCAACGCGGCCTTCCATGGACCGAAGCCGCGCATCGCTACACCCTGCTCACGGTGGGCGACGGTATCGTCACGCAGATCCCATCGCTGGTAATCGCGGTGGCCACGGGCATCATCATCACGCGTGCTGCTTCGGACGATAAGCTGGGCACCGCGATCGCACGCCAGGTGCTCTCCAACCCGCGCACGTTGCTGATCGTGTCCGTGTCTCTTGCGGCACTGCTTATGCTGCCCGGCTTGCCGGCGTGGCCGGTATTGATGGTGTTGGCGGGCATCGCCGCGCTGACCTATTACGCCAATCGCGCTCGCACGGAAGAGGCGCCACCGGCGGAAGACGCGGCCGAACCGGCCAGCAAGGAAGGCGAACAGGATCTCGGCAAGTTGTTGTCCATCGAGGCCATCGAGATCCGCATGGGCGGTGCCATCGCCCAGTCGTACAAGGATCGCGGCCTCGATCTTGGCGATCGCATCGCCACGTTTCGCAAACAGTTCGCACTGGATGGCGGCTTCATCCTGCCTCGGGTCAAGACCATCCAGGAGTCCGCACTGCCTGCACATGCCTACGAATTGCACGTGCAAGGCAGCAAGGTGGGGCGTGGCGAACTGCACTTCGATTCCTTGCTGGCCATCAATCCGGGCGGGAAACGGCCGGTGCTGGAGGGCAAGGAGACGCGCGATCCCGCTTACGGCCTGCCGGCGCAGTGGATCAGCGCGGAACAGCGCCAGTACGCGCGTGGCGCCGGCTACACGCTCGTCGATCCTGAAACGGTGCTCATCACCCATCTCGGCGAAGCAGTCAAGCGGCACGCCCCCGAGCTGCTGACGCGAGCTGAGACCGAGCGCCTGGTGGCACGCGTGCGCGAGCAGCAGCCATCGCTGGTGGATGAACTGGTGCCGGCGGTGATGTCGTATACGGACATCCAGCGCGTGCTTCAGCAACTGCTGCGCGAGCAAGTGAGCATTCGCCACGCGGAGGCCATTCTCGAGGTGCTCGTGGATGCCGGTCGAACCGTCAAGCAGACCGACGATCTGGTCGAACGCGTGCGCGAACGGCTGGGGCCGATGATCTGCCAGCGCGTGAGCAACGCGCAGGGCGAGTTGCACGTGCTGACGCTGGCACCCGAGCTGGAACGAGCCATGGTCTCGGCGATGCGCCAGCGCGAAGGTGCCGGCATGCTGGTTACCGAACTCGGTCAGCTCGACGCCTTCCTTGGCAGCCTTGCCCGCCAGGCGGAGTCGATGATGACGCAGAGCCATCTCCCCGTCCTGCTGTGTCCGAGCGTGATCCGTCGACATGTGCGTGCGCTGATCCAGCGCAGCCTGCCACACGTGACCGTGCTGGGCATCAACGAAGTGCCTTCGACCGTCATGGTGAAGGCGTTCGGCGCCGTCACTACCAACAACGCCGTTGCCACGGCTGCCTGAGGACGACATGGGTCAGATCATTTCAGGGATAGCGCGCTATTTGAGTGACGACGTCGCAGCGCTCGATGTCATCAGCCAGAATGTTGCCAACATGCGCACGGCAGGTTATCGCGCCGAGCGGCTGAAGCCCGATTTTCGTTCCGGCGTGCTCTCGGGAACGCCCACGCTCGATCTCGCGGACGGCACCATGGATCACACGGGTGCATCGTTGGATCTCGCCATCCAGGGCACGGGCTTCTTCGTGGTGAGCGTCGATGGGAAGGAAATGCTCACGCGTAACGGCATGTTCCATATCGACGCGAACCAGCAGCTCGTCGATGCGGCAGGCCATCCCGTGCTGGGCCAGTCCGGCCCCATCACGCTTGCGCACAGCGACGTTCATATCGATGCCACGGGCCAGATCAGAGACGGCAACGATGCCATCGACACGCTGCGTGTGGTGGGGGTCGATGCACCCGACCAGCTTCGCGAAGCCGGCGGCGGCCTTTATACCTACGGCGGCTCACCCGCGGATTGGAACGGCAGCGTCCACCAGGGTGCGCTGGAGCAGTCCAACGTCGATCCAGGCAATGAAATGGTGCGTCTGATGGAACTTACGCGCCATGCGCAATCCGTGCAGCGCGCGATTCTCGCGTACGACCAGGCCATGCAGTCCGGCATCAACCATCTTGGCGACAACAGCTGAGGAACGACATGATCGACGCTCTCTATACCGCTACGGCTGGCCTCAAGAGCCAGCAAACCCAGATCGATACGCTGTCCAACAACGTGTCGAACATGCAGACACCGGGCTTCAAAGCTCAGCGTGTGGCCTTTGGCGACGTGGCCGTGATTTCGCCGGGCCAGGTGCAGGCAGGCTTGTTGCCCGAACGCAGCGGCGCGGGCAGCGAGATCATCGCTACCAACTCGCTGTTCTCCCAGGGTCAGATGGTGCAGACCAACAACACCTGGGACATCGGCATCCAGGGCGATGGCTTCCTTGAAGTCGTCGATGGAGGTGGCAACCACCTCTATACCCGCAGCGGCCAGTTGCATGTTGACAGCGAGGGCTACCTTGTCACTTCGGGCGGCAACCGCCTGGCGCAGGACATCCAGGTCCCGCCGGATGCCACCAACATCCAGATCAACCAGAACGGCCAGATCTACGCCAACGTTGGCGGCGCAAAGGATGCGACGTTGCTCGGCTCGTTCGAACTGGCGACGTTCCCATCGCCCACGGGTCTGCAATCGGTGGGCGGCAACAATTACGCCGCGACGCAGGCTTCGGGTGACGCGAGCATCGGCCGGCCCAGTGAGAACGGCGTGGGCTCGATCATGCAGGGATCGCTGGAAGGGTCCAACGTCGACATGGTGTCGGAGATGGCCACGCTGGTGGTCGCGCAGCGCGCCTATCAGTTGAATGCGCGCGTGTTGCAGGCCTCGGATCAGATCCTCGACACCATCAACAACTTGCGCCAATAAGCATGCGGCGATTTCTCCCATTCCTGCTTTTGGCGGTGGCGGCGTTTGGCGCGGATGCGTCGACGCCCGCCATGCAGCGCGTGCCCGCAGACACCGTCACGTCCGCGGCGCAGCACGCGTTGGAGGCAAGGCTGGGAGCCGATACGCCAGGCGCGGCACTGAACGTGATTGGCGTGCCCGAAGACATCGAAGCACCTGCGGGCAAGGTCACTCTGAAGGCCCATCCGGTGAACGGTCGATGGCCGCGTCCTCGTGTGGGCGTAGCCGTGGATGTCTGCGTGAACGAACGCGTGGTGCGCACGGCCACCGTCTGGTTCGCGCTCTCAGTGAGCCGGCCGGCTCTTGTGTATGCCGCCGACACGGTCGCCGGGACACCAGCGAAGAACGTACGACTGGAGCTGCATGACACGGATGTCGCTGCACTCCAGGGTGACGCCATTGCGCAGCCGGAAGACATGGATGGCTATCGCTTGCGCCATGCCGTGCTGGCCGAAACCGTTGCGGTGCGCGGCGATTTCGAACGCATTCCAGAAGTAGACCGGCAAGAGCACGTTGACGTGCTGGCAACCGTCGGTTCGGTCAGCCTGCGAACGCGCGGCGTGGCGGGGAAGCAGGGCGCATCCGGTGAAGTCATCCCAGTGCTGGTCGACGGCGCCGATTCACCTGTACTTGCACGTGTCATCGACAAGGGAGCGGTCGAAGTTGTCCACTAAATCCCATCTTCTTGCGGCGCTTGTGTGCGGCTGCCTGTTCGCATCGTCGACAATGGCGCAAACCGCCAACGGTTCGATGATCGATCCGGACAGCTATCGCGGACTGGCAGCCGATCACCGTGCCCATCAGATCGGCGACACGCTGACCGTCGTGGTGACCGAGACGGCGCGTGCCACCGCCAGCGCCAACACCGACGCGCAAAGTGGTGTGCAACTTAGCGCCAACACGCAAAGCCATAGCGCTGCCCACAACTATGGACTCGGCCTTGCCGGCGAAGATGCAGGGCAGGGAAAGACTTCGCGCGCAGGCAGCCTGCAGGCACAACTCGCCGTTCGCGTCATTGCCGTCGAAGGCGACGGCATGTTGCGCATCCGGGGCGGGCAGACTGTGGTGATCAACGGTGAGAAACAACAGTTCGCATTGACTGGTCTGGTGCGCTCCGAGGACATCTCCACAGGCAACACCATTCTTTCCAACCGAATCAGCGAAGCCAACATCCAGTACACCGGCGATGGCGATGTGTCCGAATCACAGCGCCGCAGCATCCTCTACCGCATCACAAGGTGGTTGCATCTGATATGAAAGCCCGTTGGCTCATCGCCGTACTGTTTGCCGTGTCCAGCGCTCATGCGCTGGCTGCGGGAGATGCTGTCCGGCTCAAGGAAATCGCCCGCGTTCAGGGCGTGCGTGACAACGCGCTGGCTGGCTATGGTCTGGTCATTGGTCTGGCAGGGACGGGCGATACGAGCAAGAACCGCCTCACCGTGCAATCGGTGGCGAATACGCTCAGCCATTTCGGCGTGAACATCAGCGCGGACGATCTCAATAGCCGCAACGTGGCTGCCGTGATGGTGACTGCCGTACTGCCGCCCTTTGCCGAATCCGGACAGAAGCTTGACGTGTCGGTGTCTTCGTTGGGCGACGCGCGCAGTTTGACGGGTGGCACGCTGCTGCTGACGCCGCTCAATGGTCCCGACGGCAAGTTGTATGCGCTGGCACAGGGCCCGCTCTCGGTGGGCGGCTATGAGGTGCGTGCCTTCGGCAGTTCGGAGCAGAAGAATCATCCCACCGTGGGTCGAGTGCCTGATGGCGCATCGGTTGAGCGCGCCGCACCCGTCGGGTTGGGCGAGGACGGACGCACGCTGGATGTCTTGCTGTATCAGCCGGATTTCACCACTGCCGAACGTGTTGCCGAATCCTTGCGTCGCAATGCAGGCGTGGACGCCGTGGCCGAGCATGCGGGCAAGGTGCGCGTGACGTTTTCTTCGCCGCCGGGTGATGTCGTCAACGCGATCTCGCGCATCGAAAACGTGCCGGTGATCCCGGACCAGGTCGCGCGCGTGGTGGTGAACGAGCGCACGGGAACCGTGGTGTCCGGCGGCGATGTGCGCCTGGGCAGCGTGACGGTTTCCCAGGGCGACCTGCGTATCGTGGTGAAGACCGATTACCTGGTTTCGCAGCCGGAAGGCGCCTATATCGATCCTTCGCGCAACATCTCAACGGTTGTCGTGCCGCAGGCAAACATCAAGGTCGACGATCCGGAGGCCAAGCTGGTGACCATCCCCAATGGAGCCACCGTGGCGGATCTGATCGCTGCACTGCGCGCGATCCATCTGACGACGCGTGACGTCATCACCGTACTGCAATCCATCAAGACCGCCGGCGCATTGCGTGGCGAACTGATCATCCAGTGAGGCAGACATGGACCTGACCACAGAAGCTATCCGCTTGGGTATCCACATGGCGCGAACGCGTGCCGAGGTGGCAAGCACGAATATTGCGAACGTCAACGTCGATGGGTATCGGGCGCGTCGAGCCGATTTCGGCGGCGCTGTCGGCCTGTTGCACCAGGCGGCCTGGGACCCGACCACGTCGCCGGATCGGCTTGCGATTGCGCAGCACGAAACGTTCCGCACGGAGACTTCCAAGGCCGACGCGATCAATGGCTCCTACGTGAATCTCGATGGCGAAGTGGCCGAACTGGAAACGGCGGGCACCGACTTCCAGTCGCTGGCGACCGTGATGTCGCGTCGTTTCGCTTTGATGCAGCTAGCACTGGCGGGGAAGAATTGACATGGTCGTCGACGCTATTTTTCAGGCAACCCGTTTCGGCCTGCAGTTCGAGCGACTGCGCCTGGAAGCGGCCAGTCACAACATCGCCGTGTCTGATCGCGCCAGCACGCCAGGGAGCGTTCCACCGCTATTGCGCGCTGTTGCCGGCCACGGCGTGTCCCTTCACGGTGCCGGCACAGGCACGCCCAGTCTGGTCCCGATGGGGTCTTCCGAGCGAGACGTGCACGATCCGTCCGATCCCATGGCGAACCAGCAGGGCATGGTCGGCTATCCACGGGTCGACCTCGTCGAGGAGATGAGCACGCTGATGGAGGCGAGCCGCGCCTACGAGGCGAACGTGAGGGCCTTCAACACGCTGCGCAGCATGGAGCTGCGAGCACTCGACATGGGAGGTGGCGCATGAGCGTATCGCCGATCGACGCCATTTCGCTCGGTCGCATGGACGGACCGGAGCGTGCCACCGCCCTCAACCTCGAACAGGGGCCGTCCTTCATGCAGATGGTGGGCAGCGAAGTGCAGGGGCTCAATGCAAGCCTCAACACGGCCGACGCGTCTGCGCGATCCCTTGCTGCGGGCGATGGCATTCCCGTGCACGACGTGATGATCGCGATGGAGCAGGCGCATCTCAAGTTGCAATTCGCGGTGGAAGTTCGCAATCGAATGATCGATGCGTACCAGAGCCTGACCAACATGCAGCTGTAGTCGCGGTACGTCCGCGGATCTGTGGACATCTCGTTGGTGTCTTGAAGTTCGATTGCAGTGACCGGAGTGGAAATGAAGCAGTTCTTTGCTGCCATGTCGCGACGAGCCCGATGGGCCTTCGCTGTCGGTGTTATCGCGATTGTCTGCATCGCGGGTGCGGCCTCATGGTGGGTGACGCATCCGCCGTACGGACTGCTGTTTCGCGATCTCAGGGAGGCCGACGCCGCCGAGATCACCGCTGCGCTCACGCAAATGCAGACGCCTTATCGTCTCGCTGACGATGGCAAGGCCATTCTTGTGCCATCCGAGCAGGTGTACGACACGCGGATGAAGCTGGTGTCGCAGGGTGTGCCCAAAGGCGGCAGCGTTGGCTTCGAGCTGTTCAAGGATTCGGATTACGGTGTCACCGAGTTCGCCCAGAAAGTGAACTTCCAGCGCGCGCTGCAGGGCGAACTGGAACGAACCATCGAGTCACTGGACGAAGTATCGTCTGCGCGCGTCCATCTCACGATCCATCGCACCGATCTGTTCGAGCGTGACAAGGATGCTTCCAAGGCGTCGGTGACACTCAGCCTGCGACCGCAGAAGCACCTCGATGCGCGCGCGGTGGCCGGTGTCCAGCGACTGGTGGCTTCGGCCGTGGACGGGCTCTCTGCCGAATCCGTCGTGGTGCTCGATGACCGCGGCGTCACCCTGTCTGGTTATGCCGCCGATGGAACGGCGGGTGAGGGTCTCGGCGGTCGCATGGATCAGCAGGCTCGGCTCGAGAGCGACCTGCGCGGCAAGATCGGCGCGCTGCTTCACCGTGTGCTCCTTACGGACGATTTCACCGTGTCCGTCGACGTGCGTATGAATTACGACCACGTCAAGCAGACAAGCGAACGCCTGTTGGGACAGGGCAAGGATGGCAACGGATTGTTGGTCCACGAGCGCGTCAACTCATCGACGCGGACCGAGGACGATCCGGACTCGGATCGGGTGAAGTCCTCCCCGGCCAGCAGCGACCGCGATGTGGAGTACGCGCATGGCCGCGAGCAGGAAGAAGTGGAGCGCGCTGTAGGCCGCATCGAGCGCATATCGGTGGGTGTGGTCATTCCGTCCACGCTCTCTGCCGCGGAGATCGCGCGGCTGTCGGACGTGGTGTCGGCTGGCCTTGGCTTGGACGTATCGCGTGGCGATCATGTCGATATCGCTGCTATCGCGCCGTCCAAGCCGGTGGCACGTGCCACGGCAACGACTCCTGCTGCCAGCTCGCACGCAAGCGTTGTGGATGCAGCGGAGGCGCCCGTAGCGGTGCCGGTGAGCCATGGCCTGTCGACACCGATGCTGTGGATGCTCGGTGCGCTGCTGGCCGTCGTCGTCGCCCTGGTGGCATTGATGCTTTACGTCGCGCGGACACGGGAAGTGCCGCGGTTGAGCGCGCCCGAACGCGAAGAGGCGCTATCGCGTCTTCGCCAGTGGATCGACCCGAGCGAGGTGCGTTCGTGAACGCCGTGGGTATGCGCAAGGCGGCGCTTGCGCTGGCCGCGATGCATCCCCGGGACCGTCGCTGGATGCTTGAGCGGCTGCCTGATTCCCAGCGAAATCTGCTGTCCACGCTGGTCGGTGAGGCGCGCAGACTGGGGCACGTGGATGCTTCGCTGGTCAAGGATCTGCTGCAGGATCAGTCGCGGCCCGAAGTCGTCGACGTTCCTCCACCGGATCAACTGATTCAGGCACTGGATAACCTGCCTGTTGCGTGGGCAGCGCGGATGCTGGCCGCGGCGGCGCCGGATCACGTGGAGATCTACCTGGCGTCCTGTGCGCACCCGAGGGCGCGAATGCTCCGGGACGAGCTGAAGCAGTTGCCCTCAGCGATGCCAGTGGCACTGGCCAAGGCGCTTTCGCATCGACTGGCCGATCCGACATGGCCCGCGCAACGAGGACATGCCCTGTGATACGCCGAGTCGAAGCCGAGGGCGTGACGGAGTCGTCCCCGCGACGACTGTACGCTGGCGGTTCATCCACGGTGGTAGCGGATGTCGATACGTCCGTCGTTCCCATGGGTGATGACGAGGCCTATCGAGACGGATACGAAGAAGGTTTCGCTGCCGGCGATGCCGATGCGAGGCGCATGGCGGAACAGCGCATGGGTGAGCTGGAGACGGCTGCTGCGCAACGGTTCGAGGAGGCGCAACAAGCCGTCGAGCGCGAGCAGCAACGGCTTGCAGCGCTGGCAGACACGTTGGAGCAAGGCTTGCGCCAGCACGCATCGGAGATTGAAGCGACGGCCTGCGAGCTTGCCATTGTCGGTTGGCAGCATGCCTTCGGAAGCGCGGTGGAGGATCGCGCCCTGCTGCACAGGATGATCACAGCGCTGCTGGACGAGCATCGCGCGAAGGCACTGTCCGTCCATGTGTCGGCCGAAGATCGACCGTTGTTGCCTGAGCGCATCGATGGCATGGAGCTGGTCGAGGACAACGCCTTGAAAACGGGCGAATGCCGCGTGCAGACCGCTCACGGCAATGTGGAGAGTTCCCTGCGCATGCGTTTGCGTGGGATATGCGAGGCCATGTTCGCCGCGATGGGAGTGCCGTCCGAATGAGCCCTTCCGCCGTCCTTGAACGCTACGCAGGTGAACTCGCGCGTCGCCCCATGTCGGTAGGCGTCGGGCGGCTGCTCAGCTTCAATGGGCTGGTGATAGAAGCCAGTGGACCTGACGTCCGGATCGGCGAGTTGTGCGAAGTGGAGAACGGTGATCCTGCACAGGCCATTCGCGCCGAAGTCGTGGGTTTCCGCGAAGGAAACGTGCTGCTGATGCCGTTCGGCCATCCTCGTGGCGTAGCGGCGGGCGCCAGGATTCGTGCGCTGCGACGCGTGCTGCAGGTGCCGGTGGGTCGTGGGTTCATGGGGCGGGTGATCGATGCATTCGGTCATCCCATCGACGGTGGCGGTCCCATCGCAGCCGAAGCGATGGCAGACATCGCCCGGCCTCCCATCAATCCGTTATTGCGCGCACCACTCGATACCGCGCTCGAGACCGGGGTGCGTTCGATCGACGTGGCGCTCCCCATGGCGCGCGGCCAACGCATGGGCGTCTTTGCCGGAAGCGGCGTGGGCAAGAGCACCTTGCTCGGCATGATGACAAGGCATGTCAACGCGGATGTCGTCGTGGTGGTCCTGGTGGGCGAGCGTGGGCGCGAGGTGGGTGAGTTCATCGACGAAACGCTGGGCACGGTAGGGCGCTCGCGTGCCGTGATGGTGGTGGCAACGGCCGACGAGCCAGCACTGGTGCGCACCAATGCCGTGCATACGGGACATGCCATCGCCGAGTATTTCCGCGACTTGCGGATGAATGTGCTGCTGATCGTCGATTCCATCACGCGCTTCGCCATGGCGCAGCGCGAGGTCGGGCTGGCGGTGGGTGAGCCACCCACGTCACGAGGCTATCCGCCCTCGGTGTTCAATCTGCTGCCGCAGATCCTGGAGCGCGGTGGGCGTGTGCGTGCCGGAGGTTCCATCTCTGCGATCTACAGCGTGCTGGTGGAGGGCGACGACATGAACGAGCCTATTGCCGATCACATGCGCGCGATCCTTGACGGGCACGTGGTGCTTTCGCGCGATCTTGCGGCGCGAGGGCAACTTCCGGCCATCGACCTGATGTCGAGCGTGAGTCGACTCGCTTCCAAGGTGACCCGTCCCGACGAGCTGGATCTCGCCCGTCGCTTGAAGTCGATCATCACCACCTATGAGTCTTCGCGCGACCTGATCGACATGGGCGCGTACCAGGCAGGTGCCAACAGTGCGATCGACGAGGCAATTGTGTTGTATCCAGCCATCGTCCAAGCGCTTTGCCAGACACCCGAGCAGCGATCGTCACGCCAGGAGAGCATCCAGCTTCTCGGCCGAATCATTTCCGGTGAGCGTGCCGCATGAACTCACGCGACCTGAAGGTTCGCGAGACGATGGCACGTGTGGCGCGTGTTCGCGACCAGCGCGCGGCTACCCGTTTGTCGGCAGCGATCACAGCCGAGCTGCAAAAGAAGGACGCGTGCGACGGATTGACCCGGTCGCGCGACCATGTACGCGAGGCCAGTGAGCGTTGCCTGGAGCAGAGCTCGCGCCTTGACCTTGCGCGCTACGCCTTGCTGGCCGACCTGCAGGGCATCCTTGATACGCAGGTCGCCCATGCCGAGCATTCGCTCGCGTCGGCCGTTGCCGAGCGTGAACTGCGTACCTCGGAGCGCCTGATGACCCGATCGCGGCATGAACGGGCCGACGAGGAGGCCGTTCGCTACCGCAACGCGATGCATCAGGACATAGAGAAGAAGCAGGCGGAACAGTCGGTGGAGTTGTGGTTGCAGCATGGGGACACTGCATGACAGATATTTCGCAAGTCGATGGCGGCCGGCCCGGCCACGCCGCTGTACCGCAACGGCAAGCATCACGTGACTTCCGTGAGGAACTCGCCCGCGATCACCGCATGCACGAGTTCGGCAACCGGGCCGATCGTGCAGCGGAGGCGCCGTCCCTGTCTGCTGACACGGTGCAACCAGCTGCGAACACTCAGGGCGAGTCGCCCGCGGCGTTGCAGCTGGCATTGATGGGGGCGAGCCAAACGTCGGCAACGATCCGTCTTTTGCAGCAAATGGCCGTTCAACCCATCGGTCAGCTTGGTGCCGTGCGGAATGCGCGCGTGTTCGGCGTGCATTTGCTGGCCGGGGCGTATCTGTCCGAAGTGGACACAGCGGAAACGGGCGGCACGGCAGGAAACATCAACGGCGGCGCGCCCAAGGCCGTCGATCCATCAGGGCAGGTGGCGTTGACGAGCGCGGAAGCGAAAGCAAGCGTTGCTGCGCTATCGGCTGTACCGGGTACGGATGTGCAGACGCAGGCTTCGTCCGCGATATCGAACACCGTGGTTCCCGCTTTGTCTTCCCATGGTAACGCTGCCTTGGACAACGTCGCTCGTGGCGTTGCCGGCGCCGGCACGCTGGCCCATTGGGTAGATCGCCTGTTGCGCTACTCGCGTCAACCCGACGGAGGTTCGGTGGCCTGGTTGCGGGACTTCCGCGTTAGCGAAGACCAGGTGCCAGCGCTGGTCTCCGCCGTACTTCAGCACGCAAGCCAGCTTGGGATGACGCCCGGGCGAATCATGTTGAACGGCCGGGAAGTGTGGCCAGCGACCCATAACACGCAGGGAGAATAGGGATGAGCGTCGAGGCTATCGGTAGCCAGTTGGACACGTCCACGCCTTCGACGATGCCGAACTCCGGCATCAACGAGCAGGACTTCATCAAGCTGTTCGTGAGCGAGCTCCAGTTTCAGGATCCTATGCAGCCGCTCGACAACAGTCAGTTCCTCACCCAGCTTGCGCAGTTCGTGAGCATTGAACAGCAGAGCGAGCAGGTCACGGGCATCAACAACCTGCTTTCGGTGGATTCGTCGTACCAGTCGCTGAGTCTGCTGAACCACAGTGTGCAAGTGACCAACCAGGATGGCTCGACGACCACCGGCAAGGTGACGGGCATCCAGTACAGCTCCAGTGGTGTCGAACTGACGGTGACCACTTCCACCAGCCAAGTGCTCACCAGCATCGCCCTTTCCCAGATCCAGCTGGTCACCCCTTAAGGAGAGACCGTCATGCCTTCGATCATGCAGTCGCTGTACAACAGCGTGTCGGGAATGTTCACGTTCTCGCAGACGCTCAATACGATCAGCAACAACATCAGCAACATGAACACGCCCGGCTTTCGCGGGAGTGAATCGTTCCTTGAGAACGTGATGGGCGATGACGGCACCAAGGTGGCCGGTACGGGCGAGAACCTTTCCGAAGGTCAGATCGAGCAGACCAATACCAGCACCGACGTGGCGATCAACGGCGAAGGCCTGTTCATCCTCAAGGATTCGCAGGGCAACACGTACTACACGCGATCAGGGCAGTTTGAGTTCAACAGCGATGGCGTGCTCGTCGACTCGGTCAATAGTTACCAGGTGCAGGGATATGACGCCTCCGGTAACTATGGGTCGATCAACATCTCCGCTCTGAAAACGCTTCCTGCACAGGCGACGTCCAGCGTCAACATCACCGGCAACATCGCACCGGGCGATCCCTCGGAGAAGGTGAGCAACATCACTGTCTACGACGCGCAGGGAACGTCCCACGTACTCACTCTCACGCTGACCAACAACACGTCGAAGACGGCCGGAGACTGGCTTGCTTCGGTCACCGACAGCACGGGTGCAACGATCGGTACGGGCGATGTGCGCTTCAGCACGGCGTTCACCCCGGTGGCAGGTTTCAACACATTCACCATCAATCCCTCGCTGGGTGGCGCGTCTCAGGCGATCACCTTCAACTTCGGCACGCCCGGTGGACAAAGCGGTGCAACAGACATCCAGGGATCACCGGCAAGTCTCGCCGCGCAGGTGGCGGACGGCCATGGCGTCATCGGCATTACCTCCTATGCCTTCGACCAGAACGGCGTGGTGCAGCTGACCTATGCCGACAGCGAGGTGAAGGCGGGTCCCCAACTGGCCCTGGCGTCCTTCGAGGACGAGCGATCGCTGCAGGCCATTCAGGGGAACCTGTACACGCCTCCGTCCGACCAGACGGCCCAGATCGGTCGTGCGAATACGGGCATCCTCGGTGGTATCGAGGGAAGCAGCCTCGAGATGTCCAACGTGGACCTCACGCAGGAGCTTGCCGAGATGATCGTCATCCAGCGTGGCTACCAGGCCAGCTCGCGTGTGATGACCGTATCGGGCGACATGCTGCAGCAGCTCTACGACTCCACGCGCGGAAGCTAAGGCATGACAGAGCTCAGGTTTGGATGGTTGAGCGAGTCGCGGCGCGCCGCGTTGCGATCGCTCATTGCGAGCGAAGTGCTGCAATGGTCGCGTGACTGGTGCATTGGGCATTCCGTAGCGCAGGTCGACGTTCGCGCTGCCGACCCGTGGGACGGCGACGTCGCCAAAGAACGTTTGCGCGGCGTCGATGGTGCCGCCGGCACGTTGGCATTTCTGCTCGAAGAGAGCACCGAAAGATCGTGGGGAACCCATTTGTCAGCGTTGCCGCCTGCCGACGAATCAGCGTTGGCGGCGAGTCTTGGCGCGGAATCCCTGCAGGACCTCGCGGCACGATTGCTTCGACGGGCCGGCGTGCGCGATCCACTCGAGCTGAGTGATCTGGCACCCGCTCGCGCCTTGTCCGCCGAGTGCTTCGGCGCATACGCGGCAACCATCGAAGTGGCAGACGTTGCCTGGAACGTGGCGCTGGATCGTCGTCTAGCCGACAGGCTTGTCCCGCCGGAGCCCTCCAAACCGGTGTTGCTCGCTTCGCGCGATGCGGCGGTGGGGAACACGGCTGTTTCGGTAAGCGCGGTCATGACGTTTGGAAGCGTGAGCCTGGCCGCTATCACGGGCCTGCGCGTGGGAGAAATTCTGGTCGGAGACCGCGAACTGCACCAGCCCGTCGAGGTTCGTGTAGGCACTCGCGGGGCGATAGCCATCGGATCACTCAAACAGCAGGCGAAGAAACGCGCCATCACCCTGACCGGACCTCATGCCAAGGAATCACATCCATGAATGATCTAGTTGTAGCACCCATCGAACTCGAGGAAGCGACGGATAGCGTTGCCGGCAGCGGAGCGCTCTTTCATCGCGACCTATCCATGCTCGGCCATGTGAACGTGAAGCTGGACGTCCATCTCGGCAACGCCGAGGTGAGCGTCGATCGTCTGTTCTCCATGGCCAAGGGCGAAACCCTGGTGCTGGATGCCTCGCTCGATGCGCCGGTCATCCTGCAACTGGATGGCAAGCCGATCGCGCGAGGGCAGCTCCTGGCCGTAGGCGATCATTTCGGCCTGAAGATCACTGAAATCCTGTGACGTCCGGAGCCTGACGCATGCTGTTGTTTTTCGCCGCCACCGCGCTGACGGATCCGGCCATTCCCTATCGGACGACGCCTGCCGTGCCGGCAGGCAGTCTCGCCTCATCCCTGGTCATCGTCGGCGTGGTTCTGGTGGCACTTGTCGTCGCTGCCGCTTACGCGCGGCGTCGAGGCTGGATGGCGAAGCTTGGGGTGAGCGCGAAGACGTCACCGACCGACGGTATACAGGTGAACGCCTCTTGCCGGCTGAGCATGAGCTCCACCGCCTATGTGCTCCGCTACAAGGGCAAGGAGTTCCTCGTGGTGGAAAGCGCACGTGGAACGAACGCCACCGTCGCCAACATGGATGGCAGTGCATCCCCGGAAGGAGTGATCCAGTGAAGGGAATCCACAAAGGCATGCTTCTGGGCGCCGCCGCCGTCGCCTGCCTTGCCTCCGGCGTCGCGTGGTGCGACCCCGTGCAGGACGCCATGCAACACGCCATGGGCGATGACTATTCGCCCATCCTGCGTTCGTTCCTTGTCTTGTCGGCGCTGTCATTCATCCCGTTGCTGGTGATCTCGCTAACGTCATTCACGCGCATCGTCGTGGTGCTTTCGTTGCTGCGCAGCGCACTCGGCTTGCAGCAGACGCCACCGAACAGCGTCCTTGTCACGCTCGCGATCTTCCTCACGTTGTTCGCGATGAATCCCGTTTTCCAGGCGGCCAAAGAGAAGGGCGTGGACCCGTACGTCAGGCATGAGATCCCCGCGGACGCCGCCATGACGCGCACATTCGAGCCGTTCAAGGTGTTCATGATCAGGCAGACGAGGGAGGAAGATCTCGCCGCGGTCGTGCGCATGACGCGAAAGCCACTTCCGAAGACCATGGATGACGTACAGCCGCTTCAGCTTGTGCCTGCATTCATGCTCAGCGAGCTTCGCACTGCATTCCAAATTGGCTTCGTCATCTTCCTTCCCTTTCTTCTCATTGACCTGGTGGTTGCGGCCATCCTGATGGCGCTTGGCATGATCATGCTCCCGCCGTCGACGATCAGCCTGCCCCTGAAGATATTGCTGTTCCTGCTCATCAATGGATGGACCTTGACGGCACAGGCGTTACTCAGCGGATACAACGTCTAAGCGATGGAAGCCATCGCCTTGGAGGCCACGGAACTTTCGTTGTGGCTGAAGTTGCGCGAAGCGGGCGACCCCATGGCGCGCGATGCCTTGATCGTCAAGTACGCACCTTGGGCTCGAAATGTCGCGCGCGGCATCTACGTACGTGTCTATCTCCTCAAGGATGCATGGGAAGATTGCGCCCAGAACGCTCTGATCGGCTTGATGGAGTCGATAGACCGCTTTCAACCCGACCGTGGTGTGAGCTTCCAACTCTATGCCCGGCATCGTGTACGGGGAGCCGTGTTCAACGGTCTTCGCCTTATCAAGGAAGATCTGGCGAAGGCCGCGCGACGCACGGATGACGATGTCCGCGACAGGACCGATTCGCTACTGGATTCCGGCAACGACTCGATCGACCCACTGGAGAGCTTCGTGTCGATGACCGTTGGCCTGGGGCTTGGCTATTTGCTGGAGTCCAACTCCGTTCCAGACTCGGCAGAGGCTTCGGACGCTTATTCCTTCCTGGAGCGTGAACAGCTCTCGCGGGCAGTAGTTACGGCACTCGATCAATTGCCGGAGCGCGAGCATCTCATTCTGGTGATGCATTATTTCCACCATGCGCCATTCGTGCAAATTGCCGACGAGCTCAAGGTGACGAAGGGCCGTGTCTCTCAATTGCACAGGCAGGGCTTAAATAGGCTTCGGGAAAGCCTTGGAAAGCAAATGAACGAAAATTTATAAAGTGTG
>Ga0207670_10000390_pt1 | contig 25211 bp, 22 predicted proteins | sample KBSS23HmetaG_FD_184339 | JGI IMG/M metagenome (GOLD analysis project Ga0207670, IMG submission 184339) | Switchgrass rhizosphere microbial communities from Kellogg Biological Station, Michigan, USA - KBS S2-3H metaG (SPAdes) (version 2) | ecosystem: Host-associated > Plants > Roots >... | reverse complement strand
ATCTAAGCACTTTCGGCAGGAGAAAGCAATGATTATTTGCTGCTGAGTCGGGAGCGCTAACGCACTATTGACGCAGGCCGACGAAGCTGGGGTTGCCGTCCAATCCCATGGTCTCGGGATATGCGTCGATGTGACAACGATACGTTACATCCTGTGCGACCATGCGACCAATCAAGGAAGGGCGGAGCGATTGTCGTTTTGCCTGAGTATCGACAAAAACGACGTCACAAGTTGTCACAGACGAAACGGCAGATCCCATTTCCATTGGAACCTGCCGCAAATCATTCCTAATTCTGATGAGCCGAGCAGGGCTCGAACCTGCGACCTGCTGATTAAGAGAGCGGTCACGAGCGCTGCATCAGGTTACTGCTCTTATGATTTACTAATATTTGTTACAGGTTGCAGCCGCTAGGGAGTCCATGTGTTACTACCTATTACTGCTAGTTTCGCTGTGGTGTTGTCACAAGTTTGTCTCAATCGCAGTCGCTTGGCCTCGCGCTTCGCGCGTCTGGTTTCCACAGCTATGTCGCTCGATTAGCTCGCCGGTTCTGCTTCGACGACGGCATGGCAGCAATTATGGAGCGCAGAAGAGCATTGACCGCCTCTGATGATCTAAAAATTTCCGCGACATCTGGTTCCAATACAACAGCCACGGTTCCTTTGGACATCTTCGCTGCAAATCGATTCGGTTGCGACTTGCTGTAGTCGAATCGATACTCCGAACGCAATGTTTCTTCATTTACTGGCTTTTTCTTACGACCCAACGTTTTCCTCATAATCTTTGCGCTCCCTGCGAGTCGCTTTGCGTGCACTGAAAATTCGCACTCGATCGTCAATACTTGTAGAGTTAACCAAGATTAGTTGATGTCCCGCAGATACACGCGACCGATCAAGGGAAGCGTGGTGCGATCGTCGTTTTGTCAGAGTATCGCCAAACCCGATGCACAAGTTTGTCACAATGGAAAACGGCAGGGCCAGCAATTCTTGGCAACCTGCCGTAAGTCATTGAAGGAAATGGTGAGCCGAGCAGGGCTCGAACCTGCGACCCGCTGATTAAGAGTAAGCTGCTCTACCAACTGAGCAAATCTCCCAAAGACTTATGCAATCGAAAGGATTTGAGCGCATGAGTCTAACTACTCTTTTTGAGCAATTTCTGCAAGATAAGCGTTACCTGCAAAACGTCTCAGACAACACGGTTAAGTTTTACCGCTTAAGCTTTAACTCCTTCAACCTATCGGCACTACCAGTAACCCAAGCCGAACTCAATAATGCAATCGTTACAATGCGCGAGGGCAATTAGCGTTCAGCCGTAATTGACGATTTTGGTCTTAAGCTAAAGCCGCCCTGTAGCTTTCGGTTGCAGGGCGGTTTTTCTTAGACACAATCTCTAGCCCGATTGCCGCGATTCTACTCGCCCAACTAAATGTAGAATTCTGGACCATCAAAGTTAGCCTTCAGGCTCGGTCGGTTTGTTTGCGATTTTGCTTCTGATTGCATCGATTGCTTTTTGTGTGGCGGAAGTCTTTCTCTTTTTGTCAAGTCGCTCTATCTCTTCGTCGAGAATCAACTCGATTCCGTTTTGCACCACAGGAAAATACGTCAAACATTCCTGCTCTGTGAGGTCATGAACACCCTTACTCAAGATGCCGTACATTTCTCGATTCTGAACGAGAAAGTCGGGTAGAAAATCCTTCAGTAACAAGATCTTTTCGTTCATTCGCTTTTCAATAAAACCCGCTGCATTGTTTCGTTGCCATTCGACATCCGTACTGGCAGACTCGTATGCCTTTGTAATCAGGTCCTCAAAAATCCTCCGTAGATAAACGAACGACCCGACCCCTACTCCATGCGCGGCTAAACCAATCGCCCTGGTAAACTCCGTGTATCGGTCTCCCAATACCTTCCTATATTTCGTTACCTCTGCTTGGACCAAGTCCGCAGTTGATGGATATTGTCCGACCTTCACAAGGAAGTTTTTGCCTACTCGAACATAAAACTTCAATCGATGCTGTGATTCTCGGGTGCAGAGTAGAGTAACCTCGTAGTAACTTCCCGGCGAAGAGAGATGGGCATTGTGAAAATACGGAATGGTGCGTTTGAAAGTTGACGACTTGCCACACTCAATACAATGACTATCGACAGTCAAATGCTCCCGACCAAGGTCATAGAGCAAACGAGCTAAAGAGTCAGTCTCTAGTTCGTAGATTTTGTAGAGCGGAACAGAGAGCAGGAATTCTTGAGCCGTTACGACCGTGCTTTCTGCGCTTTGATTTGAGCCTCGCATATCAATGAACTTTCTAGTTTCGGCATTAAACCAAACACCAAACTCATCGAGTAATTGTTTGCTGGTCAGAAGTCTTTGCTTGTAGAAAAAGTAACCGTCCGTTTCTAATGAGCGTAATAGGGTTAAGCCTTTCTCGCGTAGTGACTCGCTTGCGTTGGACCATACGGATTGCATCTCATTCAGAATCGCTTCCGCAAGTAGACCGGTAACTCCCTGTCGAAATTCTTCGACCTCATCCTCTGGTGTTTCTTCGTCAACTTCAAGCAGAGCCTTGCCACTATAGAAGTAGGTCAGAATGAACTCCCGCACTTCTTTGGGTGAAACACGCGAGAGTGCCTTTTGTCGAGGTTGTTCGCCCAAATCCAGCTTAAAAAGAAAGCCCGCAAGTTTGTTGTTCTCAGCCCTGTTTTGTAGAAACCTATGGTTATAGATGACTCCAAAGTAAGAACCGTACAAATCAGCGAGAGCAACTGCGGTTCTCTGAGAGATAGGAAGTTCCTTATCAGCCATTCCTTCTACTTACCTTTTACCGCGAGTTTTATAAAGATTTTGTGAGGTACGCGTTTGTCCTCCCTCAAGCTGACCACTACCACCGAATTAGGGAAGGCGGGAGGTCCATGCCATGCCTCCGTTGCGTCCGTTCAATCGTTGACTGATTTTACATGGTCCAACAACGCCCCGCCTCAAAGTGAACCGCCGCACTTGTCCCGAAGGCGTTGAGGTTGCTTCACATTGTAGCCGCTAAAACAGACGAAAAACAGTACGAGATAATAGAGTCACTGCGAGGTGGGGGTAATCGCTTAGGAAGTTGTCAGCATCGCAGCAAAGCAAAACAAAAGAAACGGACTTCAGCCAGGGGTCATGCCAGCGTCAAAACGACCGTTCGATACGACGTGCGAGGCGAGAGCGCCAAGAAACGTGCAGCGGGCGCATGGCATTTACCTTACCGCCGATAAAAAAAGTGGACAAATGGTCATCCCTATAGCAGTGGCAACGTGTCCACTTCAAAGAATAAGTTCTGAAGTAGGACCGGATGCCAGAGACCGGGGTGAAAATCCTGCCACACTGAATTCGCGAATCGCGGCGAGTCGGTACGTCATGTGGAGACCAAAGAAACGGAGAACGATGACCGAGAGGGAAATCATCAAGTTGTCATTTCACATCTATAGACGTGATGACTCCGCTATAGGTTGCGGGTGCGTCATGGGCAGCCGATGATTTACCGGGCAAGTGGCAATTCCCAGATTAAACCCGGAAGAAAAGTAGCCGTTAGCATTTCGGGAAACGCTCTTTCCTAATGGACCATTGTGGTCCAATCCATTGATAGTGACGTGAAGGGGGCAAGTGGGCGCGAAGCGTACATCTTGCACCTCTTCACTCAATCTGCGCGGGAACGGAGGTAAAAAGAAATAGCCCGATGGTAATTACTAAAATACCCAGAGAATTACTCCGGGTTATAAGTTTGATTCTTTGAAAAGAATACACCCCTCCCTCCGGTGTTTTCACAGGAAGTTCAGGTGAAGGGGTTCGCGTTGTTCATGAGGGGTGAGGAACTAGTTATCATAATTATGCATCTCCTAATTTTGTGCCGATACATTATAGCGGTTGCCGACTGAGCCTCCACAAATGTGGAAAGTGGACAAGTGGAAACCGCTATAGACATGTCCACTTGACCACTTTTTTGTTTGGTCAGATATTGGCGAGATTTAGACTCTCTTGGACCGACGATTATCTCGCTCCTTCTTAGCCTCGCGTAGACGATTCAACACGGTGTTTCCATCATCGCGTAAGGCAAGCTCGTCATACATGACTGGTGAATTATCAAAATACTGCTCGACGTGGTTCATTATTTTCTTTATTGCAGTCATCGCGCCTTCAATGTTGATTAGGTTCACGGTCGGCAACGGGTTAACAGTGCCTCCCAATTGGGATGCGAGGTCATTGTGGGCTAGGAGTTTGTGTCGAAGGGTTCTTGCGAAGCCGCATTGATTAGCTGCGTCAGTCAACAACTGTGTGAGTTCAGCCCTTAGAATCGGATGCGCTTGCGGGTCTATACGACTAACCAACTGCTCAAGGCTGAGGTTGTCATTCTTAAATGTTCGCTGCGGGTCCGTCAGGCGACTAATACACAAAAGAATGTCGTTAGTAGATATGTCTTGGTACATTCGAAAGAAGGTCGGAGCGGAGGCGTTCATCAAGTCCACATTTTCAGGGCCCTCAGCGTAAAGCTGACGAAATACTATCCATTTCGCTTGAAGCCAGCACACTTCCTGATAAAGAGGTTGGTACACTTCATCAACTTCTTTTGGCATCATCTGAAGAATTGCATCCCTTCGCGGTGGTGTTCAAAACCAAGTGACGACAGCTTATCACCTCACCGAGTAAGCGCGGGGCAAAGTTGGGAATATTCTTTTCTCTGGAAACCTGATAAAGTGTGCGCCCTGTTTGAGTGGGTGATTCTCCGAATCGCCTGTGAACCTTAACCTAATAAGGCTTTGGGGAATTTGGTTGTTGGGCTTGAGATTTTCAATGAAAAACGGCAGGCTGTTCAACCTGCCGTAAGTCATTGCTAATAATGGTGAGCCGAGCAGGGCTCGAACCTGCGACCCGCTGATTAAGAGTCAGCTGCTCTACCAACTGAGCTATCGGCCCGTGCGTGTGACGCGCGAAAAATTATACGTGTGGTGTCTTGAGTGTCAAGCAAGCGCGTCGCTAAGAAGGATAAAAACAAGCCAGCCGCAAAAAGGCATAAGAGGCACAAAAGCAAATTGAAAAATTTTTTGTGCCTTCTTGTGGCGGAACTAAGTCGTCGTGGCGCACTCGCTGCCGGACAGAAGTTGGTGGACGGCGTTGATGAGACCTTCGACGTCGGGTTTGGCTACGAAGGCGGAGGCGCCCGCGGCGAATGCTTCGCGCCGGTGAATTTCATACGCGTCGCCCGTGTAGAAGATGCAGGGGACACTCGGCGAGAGCTTCATCAAAGTCTCACACAACTCGACACCCGTCCCATCAGGCAAGCGCTTGTCGAGCACGTAGAGATCATACTTTGTACGTTCAGCCATCTCGCAGGCTTCTGCCATAGTTTCAGCGGTATGTACTTCGTAATCTTCTTCAGACAGCAGCATTTGCAGCATCTCTGAAGTGTCGCGATGATCGTCCACACAAAGCACACGACATTTGGGGTCTGTCACAGGAATCCTCCCTGATCGGGTCCGTTGTTTTTGCTTTCCACTGAAAGCAGGAGAAGCAGTGGGTGCGCCCAATTATAGTCGCCGCGTCTCCGATTCACAATCTGGAAGAGACGAGCCATTGACGGTTTTCTTAGAGTACCTAAGTATTTCGGATCGTTCACCCTTTCTTGCGATCCAGTACTAGCAAGGTGGGCAGCCCTCCTGCCCACCGCCAGCAAACCACATCTACACAGACCTGTGGCTCTTCATCGCCTTCAAAAGCCGATTCAGCACTTCGAGATCTTCATCTTCCGGTTCCAACTGTAGATACTTTTCCAGCGTGGTCGACGCGGCATCGAGGTCGCCGAGCTTGTGATACACCAGCGACAGGTTGAAATAAACCAGCGAGAATCCAGGCTCGATTTGCGCCGCCGCCTCGTAGTGAAGTTTCGCTAGCTGGAAATCGCCGGCATCGTAATAAAGGTTTGCGAGATTGTAGTGGGCTTCGACATGCCGCGGATCGTTTTTGAGTGAAAGCGTGAAGTTGTCGAGCGCGCTCGGGATTTGGCCGCGCTCGAGATTGATGATGCCGAGGTTGCAATAAGCTTCGGCGACATTGTCGCCCTCGCTAATCGCTTCCTGGTAGTGCTCGGCGGCGTTTGGGTCGCCTTGTTCGTGAAGTAGAAGCGCTTCCTCGAAAGGCGTCAGCAGCCGTGCCAGTCGCGGCGTTTCCACGCGGAACAAGTTGAGCTGTCCCTGTAGCTCAGCTTCGATCTGGCGGATGCTGTGACCCTGCGCACGCAGCTCGCGCACGCGTCGAAATTGCGTCAACGCGTTGAAGTCGTAAACGAAGTCAGGAGCTTGTGACGATGGCGCAGCCTGGATGATGCCTTGTTCAGTCCAACGGCGGATAGTCTTCTCGCTCAGACCGAACAGTTGTTTGATCTCTTTGATCGAGTAGGAGGATTTGACACGTTGGTAATCTGCCTTTAAAGGGACAGGTGAGGGAAATGAGAGTACCTTAGTGCTCTGATCTGTCATTAGCACCAAACTTTGTGGCTTACTTCTAACCTACCTTTCGCTTCTTAGCCGCACGCGGTTTCACCAATGTGATCTGCGGCTTCTTCTTGTCAGCAGTCGCGGGCGCCTTCACCATCGGTTTACGACTCGACGCCTGCAAGCTCTTCTTCAGCGCGCTCATAATATCAAGTCTCGGAACTTCTTCAACTTCATATTCCGCGACCTCCCGGCCTTTGATCTTCGAATCGATCAAGGTTCGCAGCGCGTTGAAGTAATTATCTTCGGTATCGATCTCCGCGAGCGTGGTCGCCATTTCCTGAACCAGAGTAGTGGCGAGCTTCAATTCGTTCTTGTTCAGTTTTTGCGCATCGAGCTTTTGAACGTTCTCGAGGTCGGGCACATCTTCCATCTTCCGCAACTCGTGCGGGTAATGAAGCTTCTGCAGCACGAGCCCCTCCTCATGAGGAAACACGGCCACCAGATCCTCTCGATCGCGCAACACCACTTTACCGACCGCGATCTTGCCCGTCTGCTTCATCACTTCACGCAGCAACGCGTAAGGCTTCTCCGAAACCGCACCGTCCGGTCCCGCGAAGTAAGGCGAATCGTAGAACGTGCTCGGAATCTCTTCGCGATCGACAAAGCCGACGATATCGACCGCCCTGGTCGTCTTGATCTTTATCTTGGCGATGTCATCCGGTTCGACGATCGCATAACGATCGGGTTCGTACTGGTAACCCTTGGTGATCTGATCGTTGCTCACGATCTCGTTGCACTTCTTGCAGCGCTTGTCGTAACCGATTGGACCAAAGTCGTCGCGGTGCAGTTGGTTGAATTGAATCTTTTCGCTGGTCTCGATGGCGTTATAGATACGGACGGGGATAGCAACCAGCAGGAAACGTATGTGGCCTTTCCAAATAGATCTCATAAGGGGACCTCTCCTCGAGGCGAGATTATGCCACGGATTAGACAGAATTTCACAGATTATTCAGCGTGGTCCGATGTATGTAATTACGTGCTCAAATGCAGTGCAGAAGGGCATTGTGCATGGCGCCCGCGGTTTGCCAGCGCAGTGCAGGATCCTTTGCAAGCGCGCGATCGATGATTTCGCAGACAGGGCGGGGAATTTGCGGCGCCCGCTGTTGAAGCGGCACCGCCGGTTGTTCGAAGATAGCGCGGATGGTGTCGTTGACGCTGCCGTTTTTACTCAGGTCCAAAGCCAGTGAACCGGTTAATAAACTGTAGGCGGTCATGCCAACTGCATAGATGTCTGACTGTGGTTTGACGTCGCGAAAGTTGCGCAACTGTTCGGGCGGCATGTACGCGAGCGTACCGGCCATCTCGCCGGCCATCGTTACGCCGCTCATTCCGGAGTGAGTAAAACTTTTCGCGAGACCAAAGTCGGTTAACTTGGCGACGAGGTTCGGCGATCGACCTGAAACCAGGATGTTCTGATCTTTGAAGTCGCGATGAATGTAACCCTGCGCGTGTGCGAACGACAGCGCGTCGAGTGCTTGCGAGATGATCGAGATGCCGTCTTCGTATGGGAGACGACCGCCTCGTTCCTCTGCAAGTTTTGACGCATCGGCGCCATCGACGAATTCCGTGACGAGATAGACCACGCCGTTGTGTGTCCCGCGATCGATAAACTCGACGATGTTCTTGTGCTTCAGTGCTGCCGCGACGTCGATCTCACGCAAGAAGCGACGCATCGCTTTATCGCTGACGGCAAATTCCGGAAGCAGAGTCTTGATCGCGACCGCGCGGCCTATGCGTTGATCGCGCGCCAGCATCACACAACCCATGCCGCCGCGGCCTATCACCTTCACGGTGTCGAATCCCGGAATCGCCTGCGGTGAACGCTTGAGCTCGATGCGACAGTCTTCACAGAGAAAAGTCAGATGCTCGTCGGGTGCTGTCGCCTGTGCTTGTTCGCGACGGCCACAGTTCTGACATTCGACCATCACGAGCACGGGCCGCTTCGGTACCCCTGCGTCCTGAGTTGTTTCGGAGAGATCAGTCGCATCAGTCGTGGTGACCTCGACAACGAGAATCGTCTCGCCACACTGAATTCGATCGCCGTTATTCAGGGCTGCGTCTTTTACTCGATGACCGTTGAGGAACGTGCCGTTGGTCGATCCAAGATCGCGCAGGTAAGAATGCGGCGGGTTCATCTCGAGCAGGCAATGATTACGCGAGAAGAAGCGATCCTCAGGCAGGTAGAGATGCGCATCGGGACTGCGCCCGATCAGAAAGCTGTCGTGTTGGGTGAACGAAAAGATTCGGCCTTTGTACGGACCGGCTGTGACTTTCAGATTTACTTGCATCGGGGATTAATGATCGATCGTGAGATCGTCAAATGCCACTTCGTGGATATCGCTGGTGTAGAATCCGGCGCGGCCACGCTTGAAGTTTGCGTCGTCTTTGACACGCGTCAAAAACTGGCCGTTAGCGTAAAACGATAACTCGGCGCCGCGAATTCGGATCTCCAACTGGTTTGGAGCGGTGCCCGAACGAATCGCGTCTGACTTGGTCTTTTGTACGAGCAACGACTGTTCGCCCTCTTTGTGCATGATGACTTCATATGCGGGCTCGTCTCCTGGATAGATCAGCAGTGCGTAATCCTCGAGCTTCCTGGTCTTTGATAGTACGCAATGGACCATCAATCCGAATCCCGCTGCGGGAACACCGCCGTCGACGCTGTGAGCAGTGACTTTCACGGTAGCGTTTTCCGTGTTGTAGGCATCTGAGGGAGCGTACTGGACGATGAAAGTTCTCTCTTTCGAGCTCATGTGATACTCGCCGTTGTCGTACCAGGTCCTGCCGTACGGCGAACTGGCGCTACCCCACTTTTGTTCGCTGAAATTGTCCGCGAGAGATGTTGGAGTCGTCGTCGCGTTTGCGTTGACGTTCGTGTTGGTGTTCGTGTTCGTATTTACCGACACGTTGGCGTTGCGGTTCTCGTTGCGATTCGCGTTCAGGTTCTTGTTATCAGTTCCCAGGGCGAGGGCGATAAGCAGGACCACGATACCGCCGCCGATAACCACCACCGCGGCGAGCCCGCCGAGTATCCACCAGATCGCGTTTGACTTCTTTTTCGGTGGCGCGGCTGTGGGCGGCGGTGTCCACTGTGGTGGAGGTGGCACCGGACGCGCCGGCGGAGGCGGTGTTGGTGTTGTTGGCCGCGGAGTGACTACCGCAGGCTCCGGGCGATAGATCTCTGTTGGTGGCGGTTCGGAAGTGTCCCTTGCCGCCGGGTACCTCATCGTCGCGTTTGGATCAACGGGAGGCCCATCGGCGGCCAGCGGAGTGCCGTCCTCCAGGCAAAAGTTCAGGGAGAGATCGGTATAAGTGCGATTGCAAGTGGGGCAGCGCTTCATTGTAGGCGCACAGATTATAGGAAAAGCCTGAATCTTCTCAAGGTCTTAATTCGTTACGAGAATTAACCACTAAGGCACTAAGGCACTAAGGCACAAATAGTTTAGTGCCTTAGTGTCTTTGTGGTTAAGCTCTGATAGGTTTTCCGCAGCGCCCGCAGAATTTAGTCCCGGCAGGATAACTGCTGCTACAACCACTACAAAACACTTCAACAGGCTTCGGTGGGCGCCATTCGAGCGACGCGGTTCCGATCGGCACGCCGCAGCGTCCGCAAAACTTCGTACCCGCGGCATAATTATTCCGGCAGCGTGGACATTGCACTTCGGCCGCAACCGGTTGAAAAGTCGTGTTGCCACATCTACCGCAGAATTTCACACCCTCCGCAAAACGCGAATGGCACTTCGTACACATTACGACCACCAACGTGGTGGAGTTGCCGCCGTGTTTGCTGTCGAGACTGCCGCCGCGAGACGGAGTCAGTTGATTGCTCGACACACCGATCTTGAGTTGCGCTTCGATGATCTGTTCCGCAATGTCACTGCGAATCTCGATCACGCGCTCATCGTCCGGCTCGCCAGCCCTTGAAACGCGCAGCACATGTTGTCCCGGCGCGATCGAAGTCAGGATCACGCGGCCAGACCGCCCGACACTGCCGTGACGCTCATCGTCGACGTAAACCTCCGCGCCCGAAGGCGCAATTACTACGAGCCGCGAATCTTTTCGTTTTACTGTTCCTGAATCTGACGAGACGGCGTTTGCAAAACTCTCAAACCATTCACTCGCAGTCGCAGGACGATCGTTAACCTCCTTCGCCAGCGCTTTCATGATCGACGTTTCGACTTCAGCAGTGACGTCAGAACGCAAACTCGACAACGGCGGCGGCGCCTGCGTCAACTTCTGTGCGATCAGTTGCGTGATGTTGCCGGTGAAAGGCGGACGGCCGCCGAGCATGTGATAAGCGATCGTGCCGAGCGCATAGACGTCGGCGCGGGCGTCGAGCTGCTCGCCGGGTTGCATCTGTTCCGGCGCCATGTATTCCGGTGTGCCGATAATTCCCTGTGAAGCTGGACCACTCGCGGAAGTGACCTCGGATCGATCTGCGTTGACGATCTTTGCGAGCCCGAAATCACCGACCTTCACGAAACCGTCCTCACCACCGGTCTTGCGTTTCTGCTGCATCAGAAAAATGTTTGCGGGTTTCAGATCGCGGTGCAGGATTCCAGCATCGTGCGCAGCTTCGACTCCTGCAACCACCTGCTGCATGATCGTCGCCGCTCTTTGCGGATTGACAGTGCCTTCGCGACGCAGCAAGTGATAGAGAGTTTCACCTTCGACGTATTCCATCACGAGAAAGAACACACCGTCAGCGCTTTTGCCGAAATCGTTGACGTCGACGACGTTCGGATGACGAATCGACGCGGCGGCGCGCGCCTCACGTTCGAAACGCGCGATAGCTTCGCCTTCCTGTAGATCTTCGTCGCTGAGAATGTCCGGACGCACTGTCTTCACGGCGACGCGACGTGTTTGCAGGTTCTGATCGCGTGCGAGATAAACTTGACCCATCGCGCCGCGACCAAGACGTTTCTCGAGCAGGTATCGTGAGGCGAGCAGTCGCGGTCCCGGCAGTGTGTGCTTCGTGTTTACCTGATCCTGCGAACAGATCTCCACGTCGTCTTCGAAACAACATTCGCAACGGGGGCACTCGCGCATACGTCAGGATTAAACCACAAAGACACCAAGGCACAAATTTTAAAAGTTTGTGTCTTCGTGCCTTTGTGGTTAAGCCTTCTTCAGGCTTCTGCCGGCAGGTCGACACAACACGCGGAGCAGCGCTTTGCGCCCAGTGGGATTGCCGTCAGGCAGGCAGGACAATCTTTCGTGTTGGGCGGCGGTGGCGGAGCAGCGCGCAACCGGTTAACGGCTTTGACAACCAGGAACACCGCCAACGCGATGATCAGAAAGGTAATAATGTCATTGAAAAACCTTCCGTAAGCGATAACCGGCAGGCCTTTCAACTGCGCATCCGCGAGCGACTCCGGCCTCTGTCCGGAAAGATCGATAAAGAGATTTGAAAAATCGACTTTGCCCAGGGCCAAACCGATAGGCGGCATGAGAACGCCTTCCACAAACGAGGTAATGATTCGTCCAAAGGCGGCGCCGATAACTACTGCAACTGCCAGGTCGACCACGTTTCCCCGAGCGATGAACTCTTTGAATTCTTTCCACATGGTTGTGTTCTCCTGTAGCCTCGAACGTGAGACTCCACGGGACAAGCCCGTGGCATCTCGTGCTTAGGTGTTATTAGGTCAGTGACAGTTCTTTGCTGCTTTGAATCCTGCCTTCTCCGCGTCGGCCGCGGTTTTGAAAACTACCTTGTGCTTTTCAGCGATCTCTTTTGAAGGTGAGCAGCCGTCCGGATAGTAAGTCTTCGAATCCTTGTCGGCGATTATTTCCGCCGCTTCGGTGTTTTCACCTGAGGCGTTTGATTCAGCCTGCGCGTCCTGCTCTTCTTTGGCTTGTCTTCGTTCGGCGACGAGATCTTCGGCGGCAATATCGAGGAGACGGAAGCTAGGTCCACCGGCAACGGTAGTGACGATCATTTGAAAATCAGTGCAGCGTAGTTGCAGACCGCGGGATTTCCACGTCGACCAGTTTGCGTCAACGCCCAGCGACGGCGAGAGCAGTTTCACAAACTCTTCCGCGTTATGGGCCTTGAACGTTTCGTCGAAGCCGATCCAGAGAGACGTGAGTCGATCGTCAACGAGGTCGAGCGAGACACTTCGCACACCTTCAAACTTCGTCTTGTCGATCTTCGGATCGAAATAAGGATTGATCGTGGTTTTGGTGACGCCAAAATGATCCGCTTTTCCAAACACGGTTTGGGGAACGCGGGCCCTGATCTCATCCTTCGTCATGCCGAGACGAAAGCCAAGCAACTCAGGCGCAGCAGGCAGCTCGCTGAGTTTCTTCGTACACTGGGCAGACGCAGATTGGGCCAGCAGGAAGACCAGAAGTGAGAACGTTATGGTTCGCAACATGGGTGGGATTATACGACAAGATGCCATCAGTCAGCTTTGCACTAAGGTACGAATGATTCCCTCGAGAGTCGCCGGTTCGAATGGCGTGGAGATGTACTCATCGCAACCGGCAGCCAGCGCAAGTTCGCGAAACTGGTCGGCGCCATAAGCGGAAACGGCGACGATCGGCACGGAATGGAGTGCTTTCAGATTGCGAATGCGGCGCGTGGCAGAAAGTCCATCGAGCTGCGGCATCTGCATGTCCATGATGATCAGGTCCGGCGACTCTGTTTCCGCCTGGTCTATCGCCTGCAACCCGTTCTCAGCCTCGACCACGCGAAAACCCCTGCGCTCGAGCCACGTGCGCAAAAGCAGTCGAGTATCGTCAAAATCATCAACTACCAGGATGGTCCGCGGGGTATCGGTCGCCGTACTCATAATTGTCCTGAGGGTCGAGGGACCGGGGGTGGCCTAAGCCTATGTGGTACCCGCGGCAGGGGTCGAACCTGCGACCTTTCGCTCCGGAGGCGAACGCTCTAATCCACTGAGCTACGCGGGCCTAAACAAAATGGCATGTTTCAAAGAGACGAATCAGGGGCGTCCCCTTTTTTAACCGTTTTTGTCCCCCTCGTCAAATATCGTGCCGCCTTGGTATCGAGCCAGGATTGGACGCGATTAACTAACTGCCTTGGGGAAGACGAAGGAGCTAAAGCTGCTTTGGTCATTTCAATTTCTGTCGTGTTCATCCGATCCAAATGTAGCGCGGCAATGGCAGGCAAGTTCCCAAAGAGGATTTGGGATTTGAAAGACTTACTAACGTTCGAATATCGGCTCTATTGCGGAAACGATTCCCATGATGATGCAAAGGCTGGCACAAACAGGACGCAAAACTGAAAGAGGTATGCGGTTGCGCAGACTCCGGCCAATCACCAATGCGAGTAGGCCTTTGCTGATCAATGCCAAGGTTGCTCCTAACCAGACGATTAGTGGCAAGCGATACCGCATACTCAATGTCGCAGCCATTATCTGGCCCACGTCCCCCCACTCTGAAAACAGGATTGCAGTAAAAGCTACTAACGAAACTCTGGAAAAGTTGCGGCTGTAATTTGAAGGTGCCGGCTGATCATCGTTGCGCCGGAACCAAATCACGAATGCAGCGACGAAGAAAGTGAGGGTGCTTGCGATAGTCAGCAACCACGTGGGCAGTTCCGTAATTGCTTGTCCCAGCATCACCGCGACACCCATCTTGATCATGTAGGCAGCAGTGAACCCACACAAGACATAGAGCGGTCGAAAGCGCATGGTGAGGGAGGTTATAGTGTAGAGATTCTTGTCTCCCAACCACTCGCAGAGAAATACAGTGCCGTATGTAGCGACTAATAGATAGAGCATCCTATTAAGGCACGTTGTCCTGTTGCGAAATAGCGCCGTTTCATTCCGTCACCTTAAAGAAGAACGGATCAATCGACGGATCTATGCGCGTGGTGCCGTTGACGTCGAAAAGCTTGTGGGTGTCAAAATCACAATTTCGTTGGTAAATGAGTTGACCGTTGGGGGGCTTAGCCGCCGGAAAATTGGCTTGGTCCGGCGTGTTGTTGGCTGAGAAAATGCCGAAGAAGTCTTTGCCAACGGTCAGAAGATGCAGGTAGTCGCCAAGGTATGGAAGACCGCCGTTCGCTGACGGGACATTGGCTGGCGTTCGACACAGGATCAAATCATCCCAACTAATGCCGTCGGTAGAGCGGCGCAGATGTGTCTCCCAGTGGTTGGCAGCACTGACCTGAAAGGGGGTGAACGGGCCGGTGTATTGCTGGTAAAGAAAACCGATCCTGCCGTCGCTGTTGATTGCCAGCGCGGGGTTCGTCGCATTTGTGATGGTCAGCAGATCAGACGACGACCACGTTACACCGCGGTTCGTCGAGCGACGAACATGCAGCGTGTAGTCATTCTGGCCGACGCGATCAGCCCAAGCCAGATAGACGGTTGAGCTTTGAGACGGACGTGGATCAACGGCGATGCTTAAACTGCTGCCTATGCGCTCCTGCCCCATGAAGAAATTGTTAATAAAGGGGACGAGGCGATTAGGTGCGACAATCCTGCCCGCCAGGTTGTTGTCCGGATCCTTCAGCGCCGTGAACGGATTAGGCCCAACGCCAAAATTGTCATCGCGCACAACTACGATATCACGCCGGATGAGCGAGAAATTTGGACCGCTCGCACTTAGAAAATGCATGAATGCGCCATACACCGTGCCATCCGAGTGAATCGCGGCCCGTATGGAAGGAGCATTCACGCCGGGTGCATCGCTGCGCGGGTCAATGCGAAGGCTGCTAAAGGAACCGTTCCCGGTTGCAGCGTTGTTAGAGAAATCCAGCGTCGCCGTGCGGCCGTTGTTCGTATCGCGGTCGTTGAAGTCGTTGTCGCCAATAAAGACGATGTCCTTAGCCGTGCCCGTGGAGGTCGTCATTGTTTGCACGTATGGCTGATCCATATGATCGCGGCTACCCAGAACGGTCATTATCGCTGGGCTGGCGAAATCGTCCGTGCGCAGAATGTTCATACGCAGAGTGCCCTGCGGCACATCGCCTCGCAGAATAGCTGCATAGAGCTTGTCGGTTGTCCGGCTGAAACGAAGAGTTATGTCGCCGGTACCGGTGTTGTTGTTGCCGCCCGGCACGATAGAGTTGATGGTCCAAGTCTTGCCGCCATCTCTGGAAATGAAGATCGGCGCGTTCGGACCACCCGCGGGATCGGGTGTAAAGGCGGAGGCGGCCATGTGCAGCGGATTGGTCGGACTAACATCGAGGTTTGGCTCGCTGTCGTTGTTTGTTTCAAAGCTCATCTGCCTGGGTATGATGTTGACAATTAGAACCTTCACGCCCGCTGCCAGCACTCCGTTACTGCCCGCTTTCTTGGCGCTTTTTTTGCTCGCCTTTTTAGCCGCTACCTTCTTAGTCTTCGTTCCGGCTTTCGTTTTTTTCTTCAACTTCGTAGCTGGCATGATCCTCGTCTCTCCTCTTCAAAGGGCTATCTGATCGCACGAACTTCAAGCTAAGTTTCGTTTGGCTCTTTTGTAGCGCTGAACATTTCCGCTAACGGGCCATGATGTTCTAAGGGCTGAAAATCCTCCTGGTGAAGGGCCGTATAATACTCGTCCTTAACCCCCTCGCTGCCCGCCGCCATCGCCATTACCTTACCGTGCTCGTCTTGTCCCATAGGAGTTTTGTGCAGGACGAAATATCCGCTCTGTCCGGGACGAAATTTTGGCGCTTTGGCCCACATCCGATCCTTGCTGCTGGGAAAGCGCAGCACCACACTCTTCTTGTCATGTGTGCCCTTTTGCACGTTGTCGATCTCAACCACAGCCTCCTGCCATTGAGGGTCATGCTCACTCAGGGGCGGACGCACGGAAGGCCCGGCCTCAAGAGTCATAGTGTCGGATTCTTCCTCGGGCACTCTGACGCTCTTGACTGTACCCGTACAGACCATGTCGGCATCATCTACATGCGTTTGCAGGTCTCTGGCGGCGAGGTTCTTTGCCGGATCAACCAGCGCAGCGCTGAAGGCCATGGTGTCGGCCTTTTTGACTGGTCGATGTCCCAACGACACCACGGCGACACCCTCATTACCGATAAGCCAACTGTTCGTATAAAACTCCGCCTGCTGTCCGACTTTAACTTTCTCTCCCTTCTTCAACTGCACCGTGACGTCCTGTCCAGTACGGTTGGTGAAGATAGGCGGAGCCTGGAGAATCTGATCGACTCGGACCACCACCGTGCGCTCTTTATCTGCTTTCTTAATTTCGGGCAGCGTGGCGGCCTTGAGCTTTTTAACGGTGCCGTTAAAAACAAATCTTGCCTGCCGGGCCAACTCTTCCGCTTTAGCGCTATTCGCCATATTTTTCCTCCTTCAGCAACCTGCCGAGCAACTGCGCTGCTTCTATCGTATTCGCCTTATACGCCGCTTGGGATCCAAAGTCGAGCAGAACGACGGGTGCAAGTTGATGCCTACTGACTATGGTCCGCCCAGATGTGTCTGCTGCTGTGCGCGAACTGGCTCAACCCTTATGACAGTCTTATTTGAATATGTGATTACAATGCATTTCGTTTCGCCCTTACCGTGCGGGCATCATGGCTTTTTCCGCTTGGCCTTCGATGGTCGCTCGTATTCATCCACCTCGTTAGTGTGAATGATGCGAAGTATCTTCTTGCCTTTCTTGAACTCGTCGACGCCAGTTATAGAGTCGAGGGCCGGCATTCCCGTTTCGAGCTGATCCAACGGTGGAATTACAGTCTTCTTTTTCGCACCGCGAGCCCTCGTTCTCTTATTCTTTGAGTGAGAGGTCTTAACCATCAGCTTCGACCTTTCATGGTTTGAACACGATCTTGGATATGGGATGAACTTCCCAGATCACAGGCATGCGACTCTTCAGGCTCTTGGGACCGGGCCGGGCACCGGTTGAGTGCGTGACATCGAAGAACAATGAACCCTCAATCTCTACGGGAACTGGTGGACGAGGAAAGTCATAGCCGCCCCTACCAGGCAGTTGGCCTCCCGCATGGTCATCGAAAAATTTCTTGAAAGCGTCGCGAGCCGCTTTTAGTTGCTGAAACGCGGGACTATTTGCTGGAGGCAAGCCTGACAACTCCATGGTTATGTACATGTCAGGCAACGTTTTCGGGTCTAGGCCAAGGATCAGATGGAAGTCGTTGTCTTCCTCTCGCTTTGCGGCATAAAGAAACGCGTTAACTCGAATATTTCGGTCCTCTTCTTTAACACGCTTTGACGTTTGGGCCGTCGTTATCTTGGGTTTGTGATTTTTCATTACGTCTTCTGCCGCTAGCGACTTAATCAGTGCTTTGACGTCCTTGAACTTTTCAGTTTTGGCGTTTGAGATAGAGATTTTGGCTGCTTTCCGGTCTTTACCGGCAAAATTATCTGATACGGGAGCCAATGTGGCGAGGGCAGCGGCCGCGCTCGGATCGTGCGCCTCTTCCTCATACTCATCCATTTCGTTTGTGTGAATGATGGTGTACTGGTTGCCGGCGGCCACCTTACCCAGTGCTGCCATCGGCGCCGCCGTCGGCATTGTTACACTGACGATCGAATCCGACGCCGGCAAACCTGTTCGGTATGGGTCCGGCAAGCTCGCTAAGACACTATCGAGTTCGTGCATTTTGCTGATTCTTTTGTGAGTTGACTTGGGCATATATTCTTCCTTTCTTAACTAAGGTGTGGGCGGTTCATCTTATAACAAAATAGAACTGAGTTCCTCCCAATTTCCGACCAGCCTAAATACAGAGAATTGGAGATGACGTCCTCCCAATTTTACTGTCAAGCTAAAGTAGGGAAAATTGGACCACCGCAATGACTGCTTGAGAAAAAATACAAAGTGATAGGGCTAGGGTGAAGACAGATCGTTTCAATAATCCGCTATGTTGTCCGGCTATGGTTTCTCTAAGGAATGTGAGACGAGCTTGGAACTTCTGAGCTCAAGGTCAGCCGTTACGTCAACTGCATTTGATCTGTCCTGAATCTCTAATTGAAGGCTGCTTACGCTTTGAACCTGGCCTCAATAACTTCTCCATTTTTTGTGCCATGTTTCTGCACGAGCTCATGGTAGGTTAGCAGCTCGACTTTTAGTCCTACGCGGTCAAGCAAACTTTCAACGTTTCGGATCGCCTCTTCATCTCCCTCTATCTCCATAAACAGACCAAATGGGAGCTCGTCAAGAGTAACTTCGGTGTTAGCCAGATCCCAGGTGGTACGGTGTTTCTCGTAAATGAGCATAGGAACAACATCGATCGTGCTGAGGAATTCGATCATGTTCTCCGGAGGTGCGACTTCAGTCTCCACTTCACGTCGTCGTCTCACCGACCGATCTGAATCCAGGCGCTCCTTATACGTTAAGATTGCTTTACCATCGCAGCGACGAAGACGCAGAATACGATTTATCTGATCAAGTCCCTGGCCTGCAAAGATGATATTCTCTTCAAAGGCCTTTCCACGGAACGTTGCGCCAACCTCAGGCAGGAGACTGTCGAGCATTACCCTCTGCTCGCTTGTCAGTCGAAACTTTTTTTCGATCTCAATCTTCATATCTCTGAAATTGCAACGGAGAGTGGTTAACCTCTTAGAAGGGCTTCGAGAGCTTGCTCGTCTATGACTTTGCTGCCAAGCTGTTTTGCGTAGTCAATAGCAGCACTCATCGAATGCTCGCCATCAAACAAGCAAAGCAGCGCATATGCTTGCGGCGAAAGTTGGAAGATCGGGCCTTTCTCACCCAATCGCAACAGTTCGAAATGCCCCTCTGTGAACCGTATCTTAACATCAAAATTCAGGCAAGGTAGCGATTGTGGCTCCTCTGTCCGATCGTAAATCGCAACAGCGGCCGGGCCAAATCTTTCGCATCCAGACAGTCCTTTAACTTCTTGAGGTCACTTGCACCATAAAAAGCCTTACCAATCAGCAGGCGGTGAAGGAATTTGCGATCGTCATCGGTAAACTCGAATGCATTCCGCGCCAGACGAGGTTGCCTGGCCCAATGATTGAACCGTCCGAGGATTTCCTCGACCGCAGAGTGCTGGACCACGCGGATATCAATAATGCAATCGTTGACCACTACGATGACATCATGGAGTGAAGTAAATTGAATGTCTGTGCGAGAGGTAATAAGGAAAAGGTCAAGGTCGGACTTCTCGTTGCCCAGCCCTTCTACCAGGGAGCCGGAAACAAACAACACATCGCCGGGCGTGAGGTGAACGGCCGAATCCACCTTGGCGATCACGTCTTGTCGAGTAATGCCGCTACGACTAAGAAAATCAGCCAGATCCATCTTAGCTCCGTGTCGCTAATTTAAGTTAAAGTACCTGAGCTTGCGAGGCAATCTATCAGTGGAATTGTACGCGGCTTGATCACGTCTCGCAACAGTGAACACATTCAATTGGACTGATCAAAAATGGCGATAATTCAACCTGCCGGAGTGGATCGCAGAATATGGAGTTTTGTGCTCATTTGGCTGGGGCAGCTTGTATCGATGCTTGGCTCCGGGCTTACAAATTTTACTCTCGGGGTATGGGTCTACCAGCGTACCGGATCAGCGACGCAGTTCACCTTGATTGCCGTCATGGCGTCGCTGCCTGCGGTCTTAATATTGCCGATTGCCGGAGCCCTCACCGATCGCTTTGACCGGCGCCGCGTGATGATCATCAGTAATTGCGGCGCTGGATTCACCAAACTGGTGATTGTAGCGTTGCTCTTCTCGGGACGCCTGGAACTCTGGCAAGTCTACTTAGCCGTCATAGCTGTCTCAACCTTTAGTATTTGCCTGGACCTGGTCTATACCACTACCACTACACTGCTGGTCCCCAAGGAACACTTCGGTCGTGCGAGCGGGATGACTCACGGCGCGCAAGCGACCGCGCAGATTATTTCGCCCTTGTTGGCCGGCATCTTAATCACGGTCGTTCATATCGAGGGTGTTCTGCTGATTGATTTGGCGACTTACCTCTTCGCGATTTCCACGCTACTGATCGTCCGTCTCCCGAGAATGCCGGCAAGCACCGCTGACAAGACCGGAGGAGGAACGATGTTCGGTGAGGCAAGATATGGCTGGACCTTTATCAGGGCGCGTCGCGGTTTGCTGGCACTGTTGATCTACTTTGCTGCCGTCAACTTTGCGGTCGGAATCTCCCAGGTCTTGTTTACCCCGATGATTTTGAGCATCAGCTCTCCCAAAATGCTCGGCATAGTATTGTCCATTGCGGGCGCTGGATTCTTGTGCGGCAGCATTGTAATGAGCATCTGGGGAGGCCCGAAGCACCGCGTCCTTGGCATCTTTAGCTATGGGTCATTATTTGGCCTGAGTACGGTACTGGTTGGGATAGGGCCTTCCATTACGCCGATCGCGCTTGCGTCCTTCGCTATGTTTTTCATGATCCCAATCATTAATGGTTGTAGCCAGGCCATCTGGCAAAGTAAAACCCCTGTTGGCGTTCAGGGCCGCGTGTTTGCTGTGCGCCGGATGATCGGCTTACTGGGCACGCCCGTCGCTTACCTGGTCGCCGGGCCTCTGGCCGATCGTTTGTTTGAACCGCTACTGTCCGTCAATGGTCCGCTTGCCGGAAGCGTCGGACAGATTATCGGTTATGGACCCGGCCGAGGCATCGGTCTTATATTTATTATAATGGGGATCTTAACTATACTCGCTCAGGTAGGAGGCTACCTTTATCCCAGTCTGCGAGAGGTAGAAACTGAACTGCCTGATGCAATTGCCCTGGAAGCTTTGTCCCAGTCGTAGAATGAGAACACGAACACAGATTTGTCGACTGCAGTAACAATTCCGCGTTAATAAACTTTCCGCAAGACGCTAACGACAAAGATGGAAAAAATAGAACAGACGTATCAGCTTTCACCGTTACAGCAAGGGATGCTGTTTCATAGTCTATATGCCGAACACTCCGGCGTATATGTCCAGCAATTGGTGTGCGGCTTACATCATCCTCTGAACATACCGGCGTTTGAGCGCGCCTGGCAGCACGTGGTCCAACGCCATCCGATCTTACGGACAAGTTTCCGTTGGGAGGGCCTTGAAGAACCCGTTCAGCAAGTGCACCAGTGGTCCAACATCTTTTTGGATTTGCAAGACTGGCGGGAGCGGTCGGCGGAAGATCAGGAGCAGCAGTTGGAGTTGTATCTGAAGGCTGATCGCCATCGCGGCTTCGATCTCGACAAGCTGCCACTCATGCGACTGTTGCTGTGCCGTGTAGCGGAATCTGACTATCGCCTCGTCTGGTCATCTCATCATATTTTACTGGACGGTCGTTCTCGCTTGTTGTTACTGAAGGAGGTCTTCGCCTTCTATGAGGCAGCGCAGCAGGATCAAGATTTCCATCTGCCCCTGCCGCGTCCTTACGGAGATCATATCGAATGGCTTCAGCAACAGGATCTGACCAGCGCAGAAGCACACTGGCGAGAGGTTTTTGAAGACTTCACTGCGCCCCCACCTCTGGACCTGCCTCGGATAATTTCTCCGGAGCCCTCTCAGGAGAGATATGGAGAAAGAAGGGCTAGCCTTTCCGCTTCTGTTACTTCGGATTTGCAGTCTCTTGCTCAGCAGCATGATGTTACGTTGAACACGTTGCTGCAGGCAGCATGGGCCATACTCCTGAGCCGTTACAGCGGCGCTCAGGATGTTGTCTTTGGGGTGACGCGAGCGTGCCGGCGAACGAGTCTCGAAGGTGTTGAGTCAATGGTTGGACTCTTCATCAACACTTTACCTCTACGAGTCCAGATCGATTCCCGACAACCGTTTTTGGATTGGCTCAAGGAAATTCGAGCCCAGTACGTTGCATTGCGTCAGCATGAGCAGACGCCGTTGGTGAGAATTCAGGAATGGGTTGGAATACAACATAGTGAGCAGCTGTTCGAGAGCATTCTGGTTTTTGAGAACTACGAGTTGAACTCCTTCCTGCAGTCTCAGGGCGGAAATTGGAAGCTGCGAGATTTTTATTTGCTTGAGCGGACGAATTATCCGTTGACGGTAGCCGCATACTCTGGACCCGAGCTGTTGCTAAAGATTGTTTACGACCGTGACCGGTTCGACGATGAGACGATAGAGGGACTGAGCGAGCATTTGCAGTTGTTGCTGACGGCAATCGCGAGTCAGCCTGACGTGAGTATCTCTGAGCTGCCGCTGATGAGTGCGGCGCAAAGAGAGCAGGTATTGAGTTTCGCAGAGCCGCCTGCGCCGTCCGTGGCTGCCCCTGCGGGTTCGATTGCGGAAGTCTTTGAGGTGCAAGCAGCGCGTTCTCCTGAGGCCATCGCCCTGGTCTGTGGCGAACAGCAGGTCCCGTACAGGGAGTTGAATGAGAGGGCAAATCAACTCGCGCACTGTCTGCGGAGCTGCGGTGTTGGTCCAGAGGTAGTGGTGGGCGTAATGCTGGAACGCGGTGTGGAGACGATCGTAGGCTTGCTCGCGATTCTCAAAGCCGGCGGAGCATATTTGCCGCTGGACCCGCAATATCCCGCTGAACGACTGTGTTTTATGTTGGAGGACGGCGGGGCAAGAGTGCTGATTACACAGCAGCAGCTAAGGGAAAGCGTACCTGAACTTGAACTGCCGGTGGTGTACCTGGACAGCCAACGGGAGGAGATCGCATGCCAGCCGCGTCATCCGTTGCCCTCTATCGGAGGAATGGGCCACGCGCAGCTCGCGTGTGTGCTTTACACGTCAGGATCAACAGGCCGTCCCAAAGGCGTTGAAGTTGTGCAGGGAGCGATAGTGCGCCTGGTGAGCCAGGTGGGCTATGTCACCCTCTCGGCCGGCGAGGTGATACTGCAGTTAGCACCGATCAGTTTCGATGCCTCGACTTTTGAGATCTGGGGAGCATTGCTCAACGGGGGACGGTTGGTGATGATGCCGCCAGGGGTAGCGACGTTGGCTGAGATCGGGCGAGTGGTGCGGGAGCAGGGAATAACCACGTTGTGGCTGACAGCAGGCTTATTCCATCAGATGGTGGAGTGGGAGTTGGAGAGTCTGGTTGAAGTGAGGCAACTCCTGGCTGGTGGGGATGTGCTGTCGGCGGTGCATGTACGGCAACTAGTGAAAGCCAGTGACAAGTGTCAGTTATTGAATGGATATGGACCGACAGAGAGTACGACGTTTGCGAGCACTTACAGGATAGAGCAATCGTCAACATGGGGGAACGCCGGCGTGCCGATTGGAAGAGCGATTGATGGTCGGCGAATCCACATACTGAATGAGGAGCAGCGGGCTGTGCCGGTAGGAATGGCCGGAGAGATATGCATTGGCGGGGAAGGGTTGGCGCGTTGTTACCGGAATCAAGCGGAGCTGACGGCGGAGCGATTTGTGCCGGACCCGTACAGCGCGACCGGAGGAGATCGGTTGTACCGGACCGGAGACCGTGGGCGGTACCGGCGAGACGGAGTGATCGAGTATCTGGGACGGATGGACCAACAGGTAAAGATACGCGGGCACAGGATTGAACTTGGAGAGATCGAGACTTTACTTAACCAACATCCGCAGATCGAGCAGGCGATCGTCATTACGCACGACGATGGACCTGATAAGCATCTCATTGCCTACTTCGTTGCAGATGAGAACAAGACTCTATCGCTGAGCGAAGTGCGCAAATATCTGAGCAGTCAGTTGCCCGAATACATGGTGCCGACAGCGTTTGTGCCGGTTGCAGCAATGCCCTTGACGCCTAACGGGAAGGTGGACCGGCGAGTACTGGCAAGTCTTAACACGGAATCGCAAGAGAGCAGGGTTGGGTACGAGGAGCCGCGCACACCGATCGAAGAGTTGGTGGTTGGCATCTGGGCTGAAGTATTGAAAGTGAGTCGAGTCGGCATTCACGATAACTTCTTCGAGTTGGGTGGACACTCCCTGTTGGCGACACAGGTGATGTCTCGTGTCCGTGAAGCCTTTAGTGTTGAGTTAGGTTTGCGCCGGTTGTTCGAAGCGCCGAATGTAGCGGGTCTGGCAGATGCGATCCAAGCCGCACTTCATAAGGGTGAGCAGGTGCCGGCAGCGCCGATCGAGCGTGTGGAGCGTGAGGCGGAAATGCCGCTGTCGTTTGCGCAGCAACGGATCTGGCTGCTGGAGCAACTGGAGCCTGGGAGCGGGCTGTACAACATTCCGCAGTTTTACCGGCTGAGCGGAGCGCTGGACGTAGACAAACTGGAAGCGGCGCTGAATCAGATCATAGCGCGGCATGAAGTATTGCGGACCAGTTTTGCGGTCATCGATGGCGAACCGTGGCAGGTGATCGCGGCGAGTGCGCGGTTGCAGTTGGCGGTAGTGGAAATAGGACCAGGGCCGGCGGCGGAGCGAGAGGCGGAAGTGCAGCGGTTAGCAAGGGCGGAAGCGCAGCGGCCCTTCGACCTGGAGCGCGGCCCCTTGCTGCGGGCGAGTTTGTTGCGACTGGCCGCGGAAGAGCATGTGCTGTTGCTGAGTATGCACCACATCATCAGCGACGGCTGGTCGCTGGAGATTATCAGGAAGGAGTTGGCCGCGCTGTATGCCGCAGCGCTGACGGGCGAGTCAGCGGGGCTGCCCGAACTGGAGATCCAGTATGGCGACTATGCGGTGTGGCAAAGAGAGTGGCTGCAGGGCGACGAGGTGCTGGAGGAGCAACTGGCGTACTGGCGGGGACAGTTGGCTGGAGTACCGGCGGTGTTGGAGTTGCCCAGCGACCGGGTGCGACCGGCGGTGGCGAGTCATAGTGGCGGGTGCTACCGGTTTGAATTGAGCCCGGAGGTGAGTGCGGGGCTGCGGCAGTTGACCCGGGCGTGTGGAGCGACGCTGTACATGGTGTT